>ENA-UOJC01001020-UOJC01001020.1-human-gut-metagenome-genome-assembly--contig:-C104-NODE-1020-length-42189-cov-58.902312_pt1 | contig 42189 bp, 38 predicted proteins | sample MGYA00242339_ERZ723886 | MGnify/ENA metagenome assembly ERZ723886 | reverse complement strand
ACCGGACACATCTCCGTCGCTACCGGACACATCTCCGTCGCTACCGGACACATCTCCGTCGCTACCGGACACATCTCCGTCGCCAATGGATCTGGAACTACGGTCGACGGAGCCTTTTGGAGACTTACTGGGAAGTGCCATACCACTTCCGATGCTTCCGGATACGCCTCACGGAGATTTTTCTTTCGATATACAAAGATAAAAACATTTTACGACATACACAACATTTCTATATTTAAATTTATAATCCGATAATAAAACAATGAATTTACAAACTTGCATTTCAAACTCATCGAAACACATTTACAAATTCACTATTTGAAAATCTACAACAAAGTATCGTTTTACACATTTGTATTTAACTTTAGAATAAATACACAAAAGGCAGACTTAAAAGCACTTATTAGCGCACATTTTTCATGAATCGCAAGAAATCAACCCCTTGCCGGCGTAAGCAAAGCAATAATATAAATAAAATTTAATAATATTACCGCTAAGCCGCTGATATGTGGAATGATAAAACCATGTATTACCACTGTATTTATATTCATTCACAAATATAAATATTCAGATTTTATATCTACAACCTTTTACCTATATAAATCAACAATAATGGGAATTGTAGGTCTACCTACAATTTTGTGTATTACATTTGGATATTTCATTTCAATTTACATTCAAAGATAAACAAAGGCAAATGTATTTATTTCTTAAACGTAAATATCAGGAGCGGGAATTAGTGCATTTTTGCCATCATTACCTTCATTGCCATCAAAGGGTAACCGTCGCTGCTCTACGAAAATGTCAGCGCCTTAAAAACTATATATCTTTTTATTTTTCAATAAGATATGTTACAAAATCATATACTCGTTTTTTCTCCGGAAAAATTGAAGGGCGAACGGGAAAACATAGAAAACAGGGAAAAATTACGTTCAAAAACCCCTATTATACGCCCCAGAAGCCCCGAAATACCTCTTTTCAGCATAAAAAACTCCGAAAATTTACATTTTCTACAGATATTTTCAGAATGGAATAGGACAAAACTGACTATCCTGAGCGGAAAACAGAGAGACGATAAGAGGGAAAACAGAGAGACGATAGAGGGAAAATAGAGGGAGGCAGGAGGAAAAAGCAGCAGAGTAAGGGCAATTTTTCTGAGACTTGATGGGAGAAATGGCGGAATAAAAGGAACAGATTCTGCGACCGAAGAGGAGCACCAATGAGGTAAGGACTGGAAATTTTCCAATAACAGGAAAGGCATTTTTCAATAAATGAAAGGGCATTTTCCAATAACAGGAAAGGTATTCTTCAATAAATGGAAGGGCATTTTTCAATAACAGGAAAGGTATTCTTCAATAAATGGAAGGGCATTTCCAACAAAAGAAGAACCGGCAAAATGCACCGTCGGGGACATTCCGGTTAGTTTCGGAGTGTCCCCGACGGATTGTTTTTGCCAGACGGACGAATACTGTTTGCCGAACGAACAAGTGATATTTCCCGACGGATAAGTGCCGCCATCCCGACAGGCAGGTGCCGCCGGCCTAATGGAGAATGAAGAAATAAAGCTCCTTCATCAGTTCGCCGGCAGGAATATTAGGATTCCCCACTCCCTTGGATCGCGCATCCGTCCGGCGTATTTCACCGATAATTTTCATGACCTTCACGCCCGAATAGCGTTGCATGGCGGGCAAGACATTCTTGCGGACTTGCCACTCGCCCATGCCGAGCCAGGCCGCGATGCCGCGCTCCGTTTTCTCGGGAGCATAATAGGCCAACATGAGGTTGGAGAAGTAGCGGAAGAGAGCAGGAAGAATCTTCTGAGGCGGATTTTCCTTCTGATTTTTGTCAAAATAATTCGCAATACGGCTTACCCGTAGCGCGTCTTTCTGGCCTAAAGCGTCCTGCAGCTCGAATATATTGAATTCCTTGCTTATTCCGATATGGCGCTCAATAAGTGCCGGCGTGACCACATTCTCGCCGGCGGAGCGGGCAATAACGAGTTTGTCCAGTTCGCCAGCCATGCGGTTCAGATCGCTGCCCACATATTCCGCCAGCAACTGCGCTGCAGCCGGTTCGATGGTGAGGTGCTGGCGGCGGAGGTAGTTGCCGATAAAGGTGGGTAGGGCAGCTTCCTTCATCCTCTTCGACTCGTAGAGCACACCGGCCTTCTCGATAAGGCCGGCCAGTTTCTTGCGGCGGTCAAGTACACCGTTTTTATGACAGAGCACGAGGACGGTGGAGGGTTGCGGCTGGCGCAGATAAAGTTCCAGACGATCGGCGTCGCGCAGGTTCTGCGCCTCGCGCACGACTACGACCAGCCGCTGCGCCCCCATGGGAAATCCGCGCGCGGCGAGGATGATGCTGCCTGCGTCGGTGTCGGCGCCATAGAGCGTCATCAGGTTGAAGTCGCGCTCGTCGGGCTTAAGCAACGTGTCGACGATGAAGTCGGTGAGGCGGTCGATGTAATAACTCTCCTCCCCCATCAGATAATAAATGGGTTTAACGTTGCCGGCACGGATATCGCGACAGATTTCCTCGTGCGTAGGTCCGGGAGTCTTCTTGGCAGGAAAAGCAGCCATACAGGTAATTTGCATTTAAAGACAGGCGGTCGCAACCGGCCTGCCGGTTAGTCTTCGGGCCACGCCATACGGCATGACACCTATTTATATATATTGTCATCGGGCAGCCACCGCAGCAACGTGCGAGCGCACGCCGCCGCATGCGGAGACGGCTATGCCGCCACGCGGCGCAGACTGCTGAGTGAAGCAAGCGGACTATCGGGAAAAGTACGCAAGCCATCGGAAGGAACACGCGAACTACCGGAAGAAGCAAGCGAACTATCGGAAAAAGTACGCAAGCTATCGAAAGGAACACGCGAACTACCGGAAGAAGCAAGCGAACTATCGGGAAAAGTACGCAAGCTATCGGAAGGAACACGCGAACTATCGGAAGAAGCATGCGAACTACCGAAAGAAGAGCTCAAGCCATCAGAAGGAACACGCGAACTATCGGGAGAAGCAAGCGAACTATCGGGAGAAGCAAGCGAACTACCGAAAGGAGAATGCAAGCCATCAGAAGGGACACGCGAACTATCGGAAGAAGCATGCGAACTACCGAAAGAAGAGCTCAAGCCATCAGAAGGAACACGCGAACTATCGGAAGAAGCAAGCGAACTACCGAAAGGAGAACGCAAGCCACCGGAAAGAACACGCAAGCCATCGGGAGAAGCAAGCGGACTATCGGAAGAAGCAAGCGAACTATCCGAGGAAATAAGCAGCCTGCCGAAAGCAACACACAGTCAGCCGAAGAAAATAATCAGCCTACTGCAAGAAGCGCGCGGGCAGCCGTCGGGAGCGGAAAGGCAGGAGTTACCAGTCGTACTTCAGATGGCGCACCGTCTTGCGCTCGCCCATGATGAGCTTCATCGCCTCGATGCCCACGCGCACGTGCGTCGCGGCAAAGTTCTTCGTCACCTTGTTGTCACTCTCCTCGGTCTTTACGCCGTCCGGCTCCATCGGGTTGTCCGAGACGAGGAGCAGCGCGCCCGTGGGTATATGGTTGTAGAATCCGCAGGAGAAGAGCGTGGCCGTCTCCATGTCCACGGCCATGGCGCGCGTGACGCGCAGATACTCCTTGAAGCGCTCGTCGTGCTCCCATACGCGGCGGTTGGTGGTGTACACGGTTCCCGTCCAGTAGTCGTAGCTGTTGTCGCGCAGAGCCGTCGACACGGCACGCTGGAGCATGAAGGCCGGCAGCGCCGGCACTTCGGGCGGAAAATAGTCGTTGGAGGTTCCCTCGCCCCTTATGCCGGCCAGCGGCAGGATGTAGTCGCCCAGATGCGTCTTGTCGGAGATGCCGCCGCACTTGCCCAGGAAGAGGCAGGCTTTAGGCTTCACACTGCTCAGCAGGTCCATCATGAGCGCGGCGTTGGGGCTGCCTATTCCGAAGTTGATCATCGTGATGCCGCCCGCCGTCACGGCGCGCATGTTGGCGTCGAACCCCACGCGCTCCACGCCCATCTGGTCGCAGAACATATCCACGTAGTTGTTGAAGTTCGTCAGCAGGACATATTCGCTAAAGCTGCTTATCGGCTGCTTGGTGTAGCGTCCCAGCCAATTCCCCACAATCTCTTGTTTCGTTATCATAATCTTCGTATTTTTGCGGAAGGGAAGAGACGCCCTGCCGCCGTCGGCGACGGCCCGCGGGCGGTTTCTCCGGTGCTTCCGTCCGGTTCTTCATGCAAAAATAAGAAAATGATTTCATTAAACCTGCCGCCTTTTGCCATAAAAACGATGCGCCGCAACGGCCGCCCCGCCATCTTCGATTTTCTGCGCCGCCGCTACGTGACCCTGACGCCCGAGGAGTGGGTGCGCCAGCACTTCACGCACTATCTGGTGGAGCACCTCGCCTACCCCGCCGCACTCCTGGCCAACGAGGTGAGCCTCAACGTGGGCGGCGCCCTACGGCGCTGCGACAGCGTCCTCTACGCGCGCCAGGGCGGACGGCCGCGCCTCATCGTCGAATACAAGGCGCCCGATGTGGCCATCACGCAGCATGTCTTCAACCAGATTGCGGCCTACAACAGCGTGCTCCGCGCCGACTATCTCATTGTGACCAACGGCCTCGACCACTATTGCTGCCGCATGGACTACACGGGGGGACGGGTGGAATACCTGCCCGCCGTGCCGCACTACGACGAACTGCTCTGACGCGGCGTCTGCCCTCCCCTGCCCGCCGCCTTTTCCTACCCCGGCCTATCTTTCGCCAAGGCTTCCGGCGCGCCGCGCGAAACGGCCCCGGCCGAACCGAAAAACGGAACAATCGCCAACGCCCGCCCGTCTCTTCGCAGAGCATCGGGAGGGCGCGTTTTCCATCTTTACGTATTGCTTTGTAAATCAACATCGTAAAGAACCTTCAAAAAGCACTACTTGGATTTTCGAAAAGCACTACTTGGATTTTTCACACGAGTAAGTACTTTTTCGAAAAGCATTACTTGGTTTTCAAAAAGCATTTACCCGCGCTCATAAAGTTCCTGTCCGAACGGGAAAAGCAACCGACAAACAGACCAATTCCTCCCTTCGGCATTTTTCCGTCTCAATGCCGCAAAATAAAATCCACGACGAGCGGCAGATGGTCGCTGTACCCGCCCTTGTACACGGGCCCGAGAAAGGTGCGGCGAGGCTTCACGCCGCCATGCGCGGCGTCGGGTTCGGTGAGAAACGGCGGGGCGAATATGCGGCAGGCGCCGGGCACGGTGCGCAGCGCAAGGCTGCCGTCGAGCAGCGTGCCGCTCACCACCACCTGGTCGAGCTGGTTCCAGCGGCCGGCGTACTTGTAGGTGCCGCTCACGCCGCCGGAAGCCGCCAGTGAGTGGCTGAGCACGTACAGCGCGCGGGGTTCGGTCACTACGGTGTCCTCCGCCAACCGCGCGCCGAGCCCGCGCGCCACGCTCGGGTCAGTGCCTTCGTCGTTGAAGTCGCCCATCAGCAGCAGGGCCGGCCGCCGGCGCACGGTCATCAGGCTGTCGGCCTTCGCGCGCACATACCGCGCCACACGGCCGCGGTAACGTTCGGCCGCCACACTGCCGCCGCGCCGGCTGGGCCAGTGGCAGAGCAGCACATCGAGCGTGTCGCCCGCCGACAGCCGGAAAGCGGCGTGCAACACATCGCGCGTGGGACGCTCGCGCGCCTCGTCGCAGGGAACGCGGAAGGCTTCGTCGTGCAACAGCCGCAGGCGCGCGGGCTGGAAGAGCAGGGCGAGGTCGAGGCCGCGCACATCGCGACTATGCGTCACCACATGTCCGTAGCCCAGCCGCCGCAGGGCGGTCCGCTCGCAGAGGTGGCGCACCACCGAGTCGTTCTCCACCTCGCAGAGCCCTACGAGGTCGGGCGGCGCGTCGCCGCCGGCAGCCGCCAGCACGCGGGCCACGCCGCCCAGTTTCTTCCAGTAGCGCGGCTGCGTCCACCGGCGCGCCGATGCGGGCAGGAACTCGTAGTCGTCAGCACCGGCATCGTGGCAGGTGTCGAAGAGGTTTTCCACGTTGTACTCCACCACGCGCAAACGCTCCTCCTGCGCGCCGGCAGACATCACTCCGGCGAAGAGAAGGATCAACAGAAGAAGCCGCAATTCACTCATGATGATAAGGCTCGCCGCGCAGTATGGTCATGGCGCGGTAGCATTGTTCCACGAAAAACAGGCGCACCATCTGGTGCGAGAAGGTCATCCGCGAGAGCGACACCTTGCCGGCCGCCAGGGCGTACACCTCCGGCGAAAAGCCGTAGGGCCCGCCCACCACAAACACCAAGCGGCGCGCCGCGGCGGCCTGCCGGTGCTGCAGATAGTCGGCGAACTCCACGGAGCGGAACTCGCGGCCGCCCTCGTCGAGCAGCACCACGTGGTCGCCCTCGCGCAGCGCCTTGCAGATGAGTTCGCCCTCGCGCCTTTTCTGCAGTTCGGGCGTCATCGCCTTCGTGTTGCGCAACTCGGGAATCACTTCCATCGCGAAGGGCAGGTAGTGCCTGATGCGGCGCTCATAGTCGCCGATGAGCGCGTCGAGATGCTTGTCGGTGGTCTTGCCCACCACGATAAGATGTAGCTTCATGCTTTATGCAAAAGAAAGGCAGGCGCCGCGCACTCTTCAGCCGCGGCGTCTGCCATGAATAACGGGAATCCCTGCCGCAGCAGGTGGAGTTCTCAGAAAGGAAGGTGGCGTTTCCGGAAAAGGAAGTACGGTTTCCGGAAAGAGAGGTGCGGGCCGCACCCGACGCCTTACTTCGCGGCCGCCTTGCGTATGCGGCGCTTGGGCTTCTCCTCCGCGGGCTTTTCTATCTTGACGCCTGCAAGCTCGGGGTCGATCATGATGCGGCCGCAGTATTCGCATACGATGATCTTCTTGCGCATGCGGATGTCGAGCTGGCGCTGGGGCGGAATCTTGTTAAAGCAGCCGCCGCAGGCATCACGCTCCACGTAAACAATGCCGAGTCCGTTGCGCGAATTGTTACGGATGCGCTTGAAGGCGGTAAGCAGACGCGGGTCGATGGTCAGTTCGAGGTTCTTGGCGCTCTCGCGGAGCTTTTCCTCCTCGGCCTTCGTCTCCGCCGTGATTTCCTCGAGTTCCGACTTCTTTACTTCCAGGTCGGCGCGACGCTCCTCGAGCGTGTTCCTGCACTGCTCGATGTCGGCCTTCTTGCTCTCGATGAGCCGCTCGGCCTCGCCGATGCGCTTGTTCTGCAGTTCCACTTCGAGCGTCTGAAACTCGATTTCCTTCGTGAGCATATCATATTCGCGGTTGTTCTTCACGTCGTTGATCTGCTCCTTGTAGCGGGCGATGGCGGCCTCGGCCTCTTTTATTTTCTCCTGCTTGGCGGCGATGTCCGCGCCGATCTTTTCCACATCCTCGTTGAAGTGTCCCAGGCGCGTGGTGAGTCCTTCGATCTCGGCGTCGAGGTCTTCCACTTCCTGCGGCAGTTCGCCGCGCAGGGCCCTGAGGCGGTCAATTTCGGTGAGCAGCGTCTGCAACTGATAGAGGTTCTTCAGTTTCTGCTCTACGGGCATTTCAGCCGCATCTTTCTTTGTAGACATATTTTACGGTTTTATTGAGTGATTCGAATTATCGTCATGCGTCCGCGGCGTAAGGTCATACCATGTAGCGCACGGGGTTGGTGTCGACGGCGGTCATGAAGAGCGGCAGGCCGGCACAGTGTTCGGCCAGAATGTCGCGCAGCAGCTCTATGGTGTAGCGCTCGCTCTGGTAATGGCCGAGCACGCCGATCCACAGTTCATCCTCGCGGCCGAAGAAGCGGTGGTAGCCCATTTCGCCGGTGAGGAACACATCGGCGCCGGCGGCCACGGCCTCGTCGAGCAGGAACTCTCCCGCCCCGCCGCAGAGAGCTACGGTGCGCACCGGCCGCTCCGGGCCGCGCGCGTATTGCAGTGCCTCGACGCCGAAGGTCGCCTTGACACGACGCAGGAAGTCCATGGGGTCTTCGGGGCCCGCCAGCCGGCCCACGACGCCGCTGCCGCCCTCGCCGGCGGCAAGAGGCTGGAGAAAACGCAGGTCGACGAGCCCGAGCTTGTCGGCCATGCGGCGGTTGACGCCGCCGGGCGCGTTGTCGAGGTTGGTGTGGGCGGAATAGACCGCCACGCCGGCCCTCAGGGCCTGCGCCACACAACGCTCCACCTGCGTGCGGCCGGCTATGCGCTTGAGACCGCGGAAAAGCAGCGGGTGGTGCGACACGACGAGGTTGCAGCCGAGACGCACGGCCTCGTCGACGACGGCCTCGGTAATGTCCAGACACAACAAGACCCCTGACACTTCCTCCGTCTCCGTTAATCCTATCTGCAGGCCGGCATTGTCATAGCTTTCCTGCAGGGGCAGAGGCGCGAACCGTTCAAGGGTCGTGACGACTTCCTTTATTTTCATATTCTGTAAGCGTATTCGGAACGGCGGAGAGGCAGTTCTCCGCTTCCGACGCGCAAAGTTACACATTTTTGCCCGTACCGGCGGCCTGCCGCGGTGATTTTTAGCATGGTGGCCCCTACAATCCGCCGTCCGGCGGCGTATTTCCGGGCGCCGGAACCCCTCCGGCCTGCCACGCCGCCTACCAGCCCGTGGCCGCCCACCCCGCCGCGTCATACCACTCCGTGCGGCGGAAGGCGGCGTTGAGGTTGCCGTGCGGCGTTGCGGCGGCGTTGTCGGCATAAACCTGCTGGGGCACGAAGAGCGACACCCCGCTGTAGGTCGCCTCGTCTACGGTCTGGAATGTCCACGGCCCCGGGCCTATGTAGAAACGGCCCGTGGTGGCCTTGGCCGCTACGGCCCCGTCGAGCGCGGCCAGGGCCTGCGAGCGCCAAGGCTCGGGCAGCAGGCGGCGCAGGGCGTCGGCGGCGTCGTAGTTGTGCGGGCGGTAGAAATAGATGGAGGTGTAAGCCTGATAGTTGAGGGCGCCGGCCATGTCGGCCGAGCGGTGTCCCGCCGCGGCCGACTGGGACAGCGCCTCGCGCAGGATGTCGGCCAGCGGGTCAAGGGCGGCGGTGCGCACGGCGGCGATGGTGAGGCCGTAGCCGTCGTACTGCCGCTGCTGCGCCGGATCGGACACATCGGCCACGTAGGTCTCCACGATGGCGGCCGGCGTGTCGGCGAAAAGGCCGTGGCGCAGCTGGCTGGTATAGTTGGCGCCGCACGCCGCGATGGACATCGGTGCCGCCACCACGTAGTCGGCCACGCCGCGCAAGGCGTAGGCCACCTCGATGTTCTGCATGAGACAGGCGTCGAAGAACACGTAGTCGAAATGCACGCCCGTCCGTGCCAGCGCGTCGGCCATCGCGTCGATGTCCATCTGCGCGCCGTCGTCGGAACCGTAGGGATGGCCCTCGTCGTCGATGCCGAACGAGAAAGGGCGCGCCCCCACGCGGCGCGGCGGCAGGCCGGCGGCCCCGGAGGTGGGCGGCAGCCAACCGTCGGCGTGCGACCAGAGGACAAGGCCGTAGCTCTCGGCGGGACACAGGTCGCGCGCTGTGGCGACGACCTCGCCCAGCAACGCGGACGATACGGACGAGGCGTCGCGCGGCCAGCTTCGCAACAGGTGCGGCCGGTCGTCGTTGCGCGAGTAGCGGTAGAGACGCGGCGCGGCGCCGTCGTCCACGAAGACGAGCAGGCGGTCGGCATCGTCGATGTACTGCCGGCCGGCCATCATCTCGACCGAATCGGCCAGATGGCGGCCATAGGCGCCGAGCGAATTGTGGGCGGCCATGTAGACGAGCACCGTGCGCCGCGCCGTCGCGGGCGGCGGCTCGGGGGTGTCGTGGTCGTCATGGCAGGCCGCGGCCAGAAGCAGCGACAGCAGGAGCAGCACCGGCGCGAACAGGCGCGGGCACCGGCAGGGCAGTTCGGAGAAACGCACGGACAGGTTCATCGGTTTCGGCAGTTAGCGGTCAGTGAGTGGGAAGGCGTGCCACAAAAGTGGGAAGCATTGCCACAAAAGTGGGACGGCGTGCCACTTTTCGGGCACGCCGCGGCGCGGAGACGGCGGCAGGCGCCGGCGCGACAGGTGCCAAAAATACGCAAAAATCCCGTAGCCGGCAACAAAACGGGTTCAATTCTTGCTGGTTCGCCGGTCTTTTTGTTATTTTGTACGCTGATACCATCAAAACCAATCTACAAGATGAAAAAAATATCTTACCTGACCGTCGTTGCGCTGCTCGCCCTGTGCGGGTGCGGCGGAGGCGGCGAGCAGAAAGAAGAGGCGGCCCGCGACTCCGTGAAGACCGAGGCCGCCGATGTTCCCGTGGCCGAACTCAGCGAGCACTACGAGATAACGCGCGACGCACGCCTCGGCGACCACAACTACAAGATAACCATCAACATCGACGCCGACCATTCGCTCCCGACGGTGAAGGACCAGAACGGCCGCGAGTATTTCGACAACAAGGTGAGCGTGCGCATCACGCGCGACGGCGCCGACTTCTTCTCGCGCGTCTTCACGAAGGACGCGTTCGCCGACTTCATTCCCGCCAAGGCCCTCGCGGGCTACATACTCAACGGCATGAACTTCTACGAAGAGAAGAGCACCGCGCGCCACCTGTGCCTGACAGCCCAGGTGGGCGAGCCCGGCGCCGGCGAAGGGCCGGCCTTCATCGTGGAAGTGCCCGCGGCCGGCGGCGCATGCAGCATCGTGGTGGACCGCGAGCAGGACACCAACGGACAACGGGAGGAAGGCGTCTGAGACCGCACGCGGCAACGCGTCCTCCACTACCTGACAAAGACAAACGACACACAGCTTATGAAAAAAATAGTTATCCTGGCCGCCAGCCTGCTACTGTGCTGCGGCACGGCAAGGGCGCAGCAGCCCGAGGCCGGCAGACTCACTCTTCAGGATGTCACTTCGGGTGCCTACAGCCCGCAGTACATCTACGGTGTAAACCCCATGAACGACGGCGAAAGCTACACGCGCCTCTCGCCCGACGGCAAGCGCATCGTGCGCCACTCCTTCAAGACGGGCAAGGAGACGGGCGTGGTGTTCGACGCCGGGACCGCACGCGGCAAGCGACGCCCCGAACGGATAGACGGCTACATCATGTCGCCCGACGAGACGCGCATCCTGCTGCAGACGGAGACGCGCGCCATCTACCGCCGCTCCTTCACGGCCGTATATTATATATATGATGTGAAGAACAACACCGTCGAGCCGCTCTCGGAGGGCGGGCCGCAGCAGGTGCCCCTCTTCTCGCCCGACGGCAACGTAGTGGCCTTCGCCCGCGAGGGCAACCTCTTTCTCGTGAAACTGCTCTACGGCAACGCCGAGACGCAGGTGACCAAAGACGGGCAGTTCAACGCCGTGCTCAACGGCATCCCCGACTGGGTGAACGAGGAGGAGTTCTCCACCAACCGCTCCTTCGACTTCTCGGCCGACTCGAAGATGCTCGCCTGGGTGCGCTACGACGAGTCGCAGGTACCCCTCTACAGCATGCAGGAGTTCAAGGGCTCGCACCCCACCCGCTCCGAGTTCGACGAATACCCCGGCGAATATGCCTACAAGTATCCCGTGGCCGGCGCCCGCAACTCCGAGGTAAAGGTCATGAGCTTCGACATCAAGAACCGCGTGACGCGCACCCTCGAGGTGCCCATGGACAGCGACGGATACATCCCCCGCATAAAGTTCACGAGCGACCCTGAAAAACTCGCCGTCATCACGCTCAACCGCCACCAGGACCGCATGGACGTGTACATGGCCAACCCGCGCTCCACCGTCTGCAAGCTCGCCCTCCGCGAGACGAGCGACAAGTACATACGCGAGGCCGCCTACACCGGCATGAAGTTCTACGACGGCCACTTCTCGCTGCTCTCGGAACGCTCGGGCTACCAGCACCTCTACTGGTACAACCTCAACGGACAGCTGGAGCGCCAGGTGACGAAGGGCGATTTTGAAGTGACCGACTTCTACGGCTACGACGCCGCCTCGGGCCGTTTCTACTATGCCAGCCGGCAGGAAAGTCCGCTGCGCAAGGCGGTCTACGCGGCCGAGCGCAACGGCAGCGTGAAGAAGCTCTCGACGGAGACGGGTACGAACAACGCCACCTTCTCGCGCTCGCTCAAGTATTTCATCAACGTTTACAGCTCGGCCCAGCAGCCCCCCGTCACCACGCTCCGCGACAATTCGGGCCGCACGCTCCACACGGTCATCGACAACAAGGCCCTCAAGGAGAAGGCCGCCTCGCTGCCCGCCACCAAGGAGTTCTTCACCTTCACCACGGGCGAGGGCGTGCAGCTCAACGGCTGGATGGTGAAGCCCAAGAACTTCGACGCCACACGCAAGTATCCCGTCATCATGTACCAGTACAGCGGCCCCTCCTCACAGGAGGTGACCGACTCGTGGAACCTCGGTTTCTACGGCGGCGGCGTATTCGAGAGCTACATGGCCCAGGAGGGCTACATCTACGTGTGCGTGGACGGACGCGGCACCGGCGGCCGCGGCGCCGACTTCGAGAAGTGCACCTACCTGCGCCTTGGCGAACTCGAGGCGAAAGACCAGGTGGAGACAGCGCTCTACCTCGGCACGCTCCCCTACGTGGACAAGGACAACATCGGCATCTGGGGCTGGAGCTTCGGCGGCTTCAACACGCTCATGTCCATGACCGAAGGCCGCCCCGTGTTTAAGGCCGGCGTGGCCATCGCCGCCCCGAGCAACTGGAAATACTACGACACGGTGTACACCGAGCGCTACATGCGCACGCCCAAGGAGAACGGCGCGGGCTACGCCATCAACCCGATGGAACGCGCCGCGCAGCTCCACGGCAACCTCCTGCTCGTGCACGGCACGGCCGACGACAACGTACACTACCGCAACGTGGTGGAGATGAGCGAGGCGCTCGTGCAGGCCGACAAGCAGTTCGACATGCAGATCTACACCAACCGCAACCACAACATCTACGGCGGCAACACGCGCAAGCACCTCTTCACGCGCCTGTGCAACTTCTTCAACGCCCACCTCAAGTAAGAACGGGCACGTGACTTCGCCGACTCAAAGAAACACTCAGGGCAGCACGCCTCAAGCTACGGCCTGAATGATATGGAGTACACGTAACGCCCTGTCTGGAGCAAACGCAATAAAAACGACTAAAAGGAATGAAAAGAGCAGTCTTGAAAAACATTTCATGCCCGTTGCAGGCGGACTACAGACTTCGTCATCTGCTTTCCATCCTCCTGCTCTCTCTCGCGTCCTTCTGTCCGGCAGGAGCACAGGACAACGGCTACAAACTGGTATGGCACGATGAGTTCGACACCGACGGTGTGCCCGACCCCGCCAACTGGAGCTATGAGGAAGGCTTCGTACGCAATCACGAATGGCAATGGTACCAGCCCCAGAATGCCTGCTGCCGCGACGGTCTTCTTATACTGACCGCACGAAACGAGAAGCGTCCGAACCCGACCTACGCCCCCGAAGCGAAGCACTGGGGCGCACAGCGGGAGAACATCGAGTGCACCTCGGCCTGCCTCATTACGAAAGGCAAGAGAGAGTTCCTTTACGGTCGTTTCGAGGTCCGGGCCCGCATTCCGGCCGCCCGCGGGTCCTGGCCCGCCATCTGGCTCAAAGGAAGCAAATATCCCTGGCCCTCCTGCGGAGAAGTAGACATGATGGAATTCTATGAGTACGGCGGCGTACGCTCCATCCTTGCCAACGTTTGCTGGGGAGGCGCCAAAGGCAGCAGCGCCTGGAACACGCAGACGCGGCCTTTCACATCGTTCACGGCGAAAGATTCATTGTGGGCCACCCAGTTCCACGTATGGCGCATGGACTGGGACAAAGACTACATACGCCTGTATCTGGACGATGAGCTACTGAACGAGACGGCCCTGTCAGGCACCGTCAACGCAGCCGACGCCGCCGGAGCCGGCGACAATCCGTTCCACACGCCGATGTTCCTGCTGCTTAATTTAGCCATGGGCAGCAGCGGCGGAAAGGTAGACGCCGCCGCCATGCCGATGCACTATGAAATAGATTATGTACGAGTCTATCAGAAAGAATGATCCGCCGCACAGGTCGGGACATATAGCGTAAATTTCGATTCACGTAACACGACAGAAACAAGTTCGCCAAATCCGGTCAAATGGATTTGGCGAACTTTTTTATTCGGAACACGGAGCAGGCAGACCGCCGGCCATGGCATTGCGCCGACACCCGCCGGACAGTCCGGCTCCTGCCGCTTGTCTCAGCCCAGCAGATAGACCGCACGGCGGCCGAGCAGCCGGCGCACCGCGGCTACCACGATCCACGAGCACACCAGGATGATGAGCGCCGAGACCGGCACGCACAGGGCGGCGGGCAGGTGGAGCCACAACACGGCGTCGTAGCCCAGACACACGAAGAAGTAGTGTATCATGTAGATGCCGAAGCCGCAGGCCGTGAGGTTGGCCAGCAGCGACGCCGCGCGCGAACCGGCCTTCACGGGCACGAGGCGTGCCAGCAGATACCAGCCCACGGTCATCATGGCCACGTTGGGCGTGTTGTAGGTGTAGAAGAGCTCTATCATCTCGGGAGTCTTTTCGGGCAGGGCGAGCACGTATTCATAGCCCGTGAGGGTGACGGCGAAGCCCGCGGCCACCAGCACGACGGCGAGGACGAGGGCCGTGGCCGGCCGCGGGTGCACGTAGTGGCGGAGGTAATGGCCGAGCAGCATATAGCCGCTGAAACCGGCGAAATAGTAGAAGAGTCCGAAGGAGTTCCACTCGCACGTGCCGAAGGCGTAGCGGCTCACGAACTCGGTGAAGTAAGGCAGGAAGGTGCTCAGGGCCCACAGGGCGAGCACTATCTCCTTCTGCCGCCGCGTAGCGCGCTCCACCCAGGCCGAGAAGACGGGCAGGTAGAGATAGAGCCCCACGAGCATATAGATGTACCACATGTGGCAGGCGATGAAGTTGAAGGTATAGGGAATGCGGACCACGTTGGCCAGACCGTCGGCAAGGGCCTGGCTGTCGGTAACGGCCCACGGGAAGAGGTGGAACACGACGCTCTTGTCAAAGCCCATGAGACCCGTGAGCCACGGCGTGAGATAGTAGACCACCGACCAGATGAGGAAGGGCCACAGCACACGCGGCAGGCGCTTGCGGTAGAAGGCCTCCATGGGCTGGCGCACCGGCAGCGAGAGTATGCCCGTGAGCATCACGAAGAGCGGCACGCAGGGCCGCACCAGCGAGCCCCAGCGGGCGCCCCATACCGAAAGTTCAGGGTCGGCGATGGCGCCGGACGAGCCGTAGGTGGCGGCGGCATTGAAGGGGTCGGCGGCATGGCAGCCGAGCAGCAGAATGAAGGCAAACAGGCGCATGACATCGCACCATACGAGGCGTTCTTGAGGCATAACAACAATTTTTTAGGATGGATATTAGATTCGGATGCCCGCGGCACTAAGGCAAGAAAGGCCGCAGGTGCCGCAAAGATACACAAAACATACGACATACGCCGCTATGCGGGTGTGATTCGCCACAGGCCGGAACCAAACGCGGAGCTGACGGAAAGCCGATAGTCCCGCACCCCACTTTAACGTATTTAACTTTCGCCAACATTCGGCGGCGTGAAAACGGACAATACCGGCAATGAATTTTCGCCGCAAAGTAATGTTTCTGAAAATGGAAGTAGTGCATTTCAAAATGCAAGTAACCCTTTTCGCAAAAGCATTACTTGCATTTCGGCCGCCGATACGGCCCAAAATGCCGGCACCCGTCCGAAAACGCCCAATAATAAAGGGCAGACCGTCACGGCCTGCCCCTCTGCAAGTGCAAATATACGAAATTTTCCGCCCGAAAGCAAGAAGTGTTAAAACGGGGAGTGCGGCGCCACGCGGACCTGCGCTGCGCCGCAACCGCGCGATACAGCACAATACTTGCCATCAAATCCATTCAATAATTTCCATGTTTTCGTCATGTATAATTACCTTCTCAAAAATTATTAGTAACTTTGCGTATTAAGCAATAGTGTGCGAAATGGCCAAGAATATCACAACGGCATAACGGCAATAGCCGTAAATAAAAACATTGTGAACTCCAATGTAGTCGCTTAAATACTTTGGCCGGCCTCGCACAACCATTGAAGCGGGAATTATTCTCTCGCAGTTTTGGGCTAAACTTCAGGAGAAGCTCTTTCTGCCGTCGCGTATTCTTGAATCAAAGACTTTCAATCACTGTTTTGAAGACGAAATGGAGAAACTCGACAACTGGGCAGAGGATGTGAAATCAGGACTTGAAAAAGAGTTGCGCGATCTCGACGCAGAAATCAGGCTCCGCAAGAGCGAGAGCAAAAAGACTTCGCGCCTCGACGAGAAAGTGCGACTGCAACGCCTTATCAAAGACCTTGAAAAGCGTCGTAGCGAAAAACGCCTCAATCTGTATCAAGCCCAAGATGATGTTAACGAGAAGCAAGAAACCCTCCTTGCCAAGGTTGAAATCATGCTCGCCCAAAAAATAGAGTACACCAAGTTAATAACCTTTCATTGGAGAACCATATGAAGAATATTCTGATTATAAAATATGTGTTTCTTTCCTTTATTGGAGTTATACTATTTTTTAACTTCATAATTTTAATGAAAGGAATCTGTCACATTATCCCTAATACAAAAATGTTAGGGGAAAATTCCAATGCATTGGAATTTTATAACTTTTGGGCCGATATATTAAGCTCAATAGCTTCATTTACGATGATATTCATTACTGCAAGAACTTTAGAACAAAATAAACAACAATTAAACGAAATGAAGCGGCAATGGGACGAGGAACATATGCCATATGTCGCATGTGAATTATCTCCAAGCGACAAAACATGTTGTTTAAGATTACATATTACAAATTATTCTAATGTAATCGCTGATAATATTAAAATCAGTATCACCAATAATTTAGATTATTCCGACATCCTTAATGACGATTGTGCTCTACTAAATAAGAACCATCATGATGCGATATTTGATTACATTTGCGGACAGAACTTCACATTAGCACCTCAAGGAAATATATATATTAATTTGGATATTCCAGGAGGAGATCTCGAACCTTTTCCCGAACTTATCACCTTAAATGGTTTTTTAGACATAACTATCGAGACACCAAAATCACCTATAAGAAACTTCAAATTATATCCAAGTAATTTTCTTTTTTTTAGTGAATAATCCTCGATACTTTTCTTATAAATGACACATAACAAGATAAATAAACTCGAACTTACGTGGATAGGCAAGGAAGACGAACCACTTGCCATTGAGCCGCGTCTGCTCCTTGATACCCCAGAATATAGTTTTGGGGAGGTCGAAACTGGTACTCTTCCCAATGGTAAACCATGGCCGGGCAATATGCTTATTCATGGCGACAATCTTCTTGCTCTACGCGCTCTCGAAGAAAACTTTATAGGTGCAGTTAAATGTATATACATTGATCCTCCTTATAATACGGGGAGTGCTTTTGAACATTATGATGATAATGTAGAACATTCAATTTGGTTATCTCTGATGAAAGAGCGATTAGTTATTTTTCATCGCTTACTATCTGAAGAGGGCTTAATATGGATAACATTGGACGATAACGAAGTTCATTATTGTAAGGTCATATGTGATGAAATTTTTGGTAGAAAAAATTTTCTTGGTAATGTCATTTGGCAGCATAGTATTCAAGGAAAAAATGATGCCAAGACTTTTTCACTTAGCCATAATCACATTCTTGTTTACGCAAAAAGTGATAAATTTATAAGATACAAACTTCCGAGAGAAGAAAAGCATAACGTTAATTATTCGAATCCAGACAATGACCCAAAAGGCCTTTGGAGAAGTGGAGATGTTCGTAGCCCAAATCTTCGTGAAAATCTAAAATATAATATTACAACGCCCTCTGGTAAAACAATTTTACCGCCAGAAAAAGGTTGGAGATGGAGTAAAGAATTATTAAATTCAAAGATTGAAACAGGAGAAATATTCTTTTCTCCCGATGAAAAACGCATTATAAGGAAAATCTATCTATGCGATCAAGATGGTCGAGTGCCAGATTCCCTTTGGCTCGGGGAAGATAGCGGAACGACTAGAGAAGCCAATACAGAGTTAAAAGGACTTCAAATTAATTTTGGCACTCCAAAGCCGGAGCGATTAATTCAACGGGTAATTAACATTTCAACAAAAGCAGGCGATATTGTGCTTGATAGCTTCCTTGGTAGTGGTACTACGGCAGCTGTCGCTCATAAAATGGGACGCAAGTGGATTGGCGTTGAGTTAATGAACCATGCTTATACCCATTGTGCAGTGCGTATGCAAAAAGTTATAGAGGGAGAACAAGGCGGAATCTCAAAGTCTGTAAATTGGCAAGGCGGAGGAGGTTTTAAGTTCTATGAACTTGCGCCGAGCCTTCTCAATCATGACAAGTACGGCAACCTTGTTATAAACAAAGAGTATAATGCCGATATGCTCGCTGCTGCTATGGCTAAGCATCAAGGTTTTACTTATTCGCCCGACGCAGAAATATATTGGAAGCAGGGCAATAGTTCAGAGCACGACTTCATCTTCACTACCACCCAACTATTAACTGCCGAAATGCTCGAAACAATTCACGACCAGTTGGGCGAAGATGAATCGCTGCTTATCTGCTGTACCAAATTCCAGTCCGAGTGCCGCAACAAGTTCCCGAACATCACCATCAAGAAAATACCCAAAGTCCTCCTCGACACCTGCGAGTTCGACCATGACGACTACTCTCTCAACATCGTGACAGTTCCTGACATCGACAATGAAGAATGGGAAGACCTCGATGTCGAAGAAGATATGGATTACAACGAAAGTAAGGCAAATCCTGAGACAACAAATCCATAGTCCCCATCGTTATTTGACTAAAATATCAATATGGCACATATAACAATAAAAAATGTAGGTCCCATCAAAGAAGTATCGTTTAATCTTAACAAGATTAACGTGTTTATGGGTCCACAAAGCAGTGGAAAAAGTACAATCGCCAAGATTGTAAGTTACTGCTCATGGCTAGAAAAGGAAATGGTTTTACATGCAAAGGCAAGCACCCCTGCAGAAAAGCACAATCTATTTGATGATTTAATCAGTTTTCACAACCTTGAGGAAAACTATTTTAGTAATGACTCTGAAATAGTATATAAAAGTGATATATGTGAAATCTCTTTGTTTTGTGATGAGAATAAAAAATCTGACATAAATATTATGTTAGGCAATTCTCGTTATTTCAAAAATAGAAAGATTGCATATATACCTGCAGAACGTAACTTTGTAACTCTTCCTGGATTAGGTAAATATACCGATTCAAAAGGGAACATCATGAGTTTTATGTATGATTGGTTTCTTGCTAAAAACGAAATCAATAATGATAGAAAATTCATTCTTCCTATTGAAGAGGAAGGAGAATTCGCGTATTTCTATGATAAGAGTTTGGATAAGGATACCATTATTTTAAGAAACGGGAAAACAATACAACTCCCTCATGCCTCAAGCGGACTTCGTTCTTGTATTCCTATGTTGGTGGTTTTCACTTATATAATAGAAACTATTTACCAGAGCAAGAGGATAAAGTCGCCATTTGAAATTGTAGGTATACAAGACAAAGTTGAGATGCTTCCAAATAAACAAAAATTAGAATTTGGAGAAGCATATAAAAAATTTATAACTTTTGCAGAAAAATGGGAACGTCTTATTTCTAAAGATCAAATTTCCGTAATTGAACTTGATCATAAAAAAATATCAGTTGACGAATTCAAAGAGTCTATGTATAAGGTTCAGGAGCAAATGGCTAATGCTTTGGGCTTGTTCAGCGACTATCATTTCTCTCAAATAATAATAGAAGAACCCGAACTAAATCTTTTTCCAAAAAGTCAACAGGAATTAGTTTACTATATGCTCTCTTATTTCGCTAATTCTTCTCGACCTCATCAATTAGTGCTGACAACTCACAGTCCCTTTGTTCTATTTGCAATCAATAATTGTTTGATGGGAGGTCTTGTCGGAAACAAAATTCCAGATAACGAAAAATATAGAATTGCATCTGCATCAGCATGGATTGCCCCATCCGAAGTTTCTATATTTGAGATACACGATGGTACGATTAAATCGATTCAAGATGAAGATGGAATAATTGAGGATAACTATCTCAATCAGGCTTATAGAGAAAATTCTAATGAATACCTCTCAATGTTAAACTATTACGACGATGAGAAGTAGAATAAGTACGGAATATCCCAATAGTTCATTTGTTAATCACGATTCTGCTACAATCTTCGTTGCGGACTTTACTCGTAGGACACAAAATTCGCGACATGTGGAGATTCATTCTGCACACCCACAATGTCCCGAAAATCCCGATAACTTAATGGATTGTTTCGAGATATCTAATCCGTCCAATCACAATTTAGAATTCAATATATTCGAAGATAATCAGTTTAAGGATGAAGCGGGTAAAGATATAGCTCATTGTGAAGGCTGCTTCTACCCATCGGTGAATCATAAAGATTCTTGGGTAGTTATGCTTGAAATCAAGGATTGCCGTGTGAGAAATATGTCTCTCTATAAAAAAGATGTTGTTGATAAAATTATTAAAACAACAGAAATTTTCAAAAGAAGAGGAATAATTATTGATCATAAAATATACGGCATTGCCTCTTTCCCTCGGAGAAACAAAACAGCATTTAATGATTATATATTTGGTGATATAGTTACTGCGACTGCTCTTAATAAAATGTATGGAATTGTTTTTCATGCGACTAATAAGATCGGAGTTACTGAAAGTGGACTTATTTCCCTATTATAAATCAAATGGACTCACAGGTTAACTACATACGTCAAAGGCTTTCGCTTCGCAAACCGCTGGCGAAAGCGCTTGAACTGACGGCAAGAATAACGGATAAACTCGCGTTTAAGAAACCGCCTACCGACCCGGATATGCTCGAAATGTTTATCACAGCCGAGCTTGCAAAGGTAAAGTCTATAGTGCCGTCGGTCAGAGGATTTGACCGCGACTTCCCCTCACTTGCTTTCTCGATAGCCACAGGCATCGGCAAAACGCGACTGATGGGAGCCATCATAGCATATTTGTATCTAAAAAAGGGTATCAAACACTTCTTCGTTCTCGCTCCAAACCTAACTTTATACGAAAAGTTGAAAAAGGACTTCGGCGACGAATCCTATTCTAAGTACGTATTCAAGGGGATTAGCGAATTTGTCGCCAACCCTCCGAGAATCGTTACCGGTGAAAACTATGACGAACGTACAGGTAGCCTTTTCTCGAATATTGAAATTAATATTTTCAATATCTCTAAGTTCAACACCGATAATAAAGCTACCAAGAAAGGCGGAAAATCCATTGTTCCAAGAATGCGCCGTCTGTCAGAATATCTCGGCCAGCCTTATTTCAACTATCTCGCTTCGCTCCCTGATCTCGTTATCCTGATGGACGAGGCACACCGTTATCATGGCGATGCCTCAAAGAAGGCCATCAACGAGCTTTGCCCGGTTCTCGGACTGGAAATGACGGCAACGCCCTTCGACGAGAAAGGTCGTGCGTTCAGGAATATTGTTTTTGAGTACAACCTCGCTGAAGCACTTGACGACGGCCTGTATGTCAAGAATCCGACTATCGCCAAAGCCCGCAACTTCAACAAGGATAATTACACTTCCGACGAGATAGAAATTATCAAGCTCGAAGACGGTATTACCTGCCACGAGCGAACAAAGCTCGCTATTGAGATGTACGCTCGACAGAACGGATTGCCAGTTGTCAAGCCGTTTATTCTCGTTGCGTGTCACGACATTAATCATGCCAAGAATATAGAGGATTTATTGCAGAGTGACCGCATATATCATAGTGCCTATAAGGGCAAGGTTTTGCGCATAGACAGCAGTTCGAAGAAGGACGAAGATATAGAGCGTCAGTTTGTAGCGCTTGAATCGCCTCACAACGAGATTGAAATTGTCGTACACGTAAATATGCTCAAAGAGGGCTGGGACGTAAATAATCTTTACACGATTATACCGCTCCGAGCCTCAAACGCGGCTGTCCTCATTGAGCAGACTATCGGACGCGGTTTGCGCTTACCTTACGGCGGTCAGCGCACAGGCAACAATGATGTTGATACCTTAACCGTTATTGCGCATGATAATTTCCAGAAAGTTATCGACGAAGCAAACAAGGGCAATTCGATTCTTAAACGAGTTTCCTATATTGAACTTGAAGACCGCGACGACCGCGAGCAAGGTGGGCGGGTGGAAATCACCCCGACTTCTACCGAACAGAATCTTCTACAACAGATAGAAAAGGTCAGGGGTGAGATTGGCGAAAAGTCGAAGCAGTATATTACTCAAGTTGGCAAAGCAGTGGAATCCGCTATATCCAACATTGCCGCTGAAGGGGTGACTTCCTTTGGCGACCTCCAAAAGGAAGAAGTAAAGAAAAAGCTCCGTGAAAAAGCTATCGCCACAATCAAGGAGAGTGTCAAAGACAGCCTTTTCGCTGAGCAAGATGCCGCAGAACAGATTGCACAGGTTGACGAGGTCATTGAAATTGTCGTTGAGGATTATAACAATAATAGTGTTATCCAGATACCGCGCATCGTTATTGAACAGCAGAATGTCAAGGCAATATTTGAAAATTTTGACCTTGACACTTCCAACGGTTATGATCTTGACGAATTGCATCGTGAAATAATCCGTCAGGGGCTGCATGATTCAACCGAATTCGAAGTTATCGCAGGTAAATCCGGAAGTTCAAAACGACCTGCCGTTGAACAGCTCATTACTTCGCTTATAGACTTCGACGATGTGGACTACGACGAAGTTTCCGATCTGCTGTATAAACTCGTCAGTCAAGCCATAGATGCAATCCGCAACAATGCTCCCGACATCTTGGAAGATGATTTGAACGAACGCGTTCACACTTTCAAACAGAGTATTGCCGACAATATTTATAAGCAAATGAAAGAACACTACCGCATTATTCCGGGAGAGTTCAAAATCAATAAAGTGCTTCCATTCTCTAAAATCCTCGACAAAAATATCATTATCAACAACTGGGGCACTTTAGATTTTCATGAGCCGGTACCGACTCAAAAATCTATTGTTACTAAATCCGTTTATGTAGGCTTCAAAAAATCCTATTACACCAAATATCGCTTCGACAGTTCGACCGAACTTGATTTCTCTTTCATTCTCGAAACCAACAAAGAAGTCCTTAAATGGATTCGTCCCGTACCCAATCAGTTCAACATATACTGGTCAAGCGGTGCAAAAAAATATGAACCGGACTTCATAGTGGAAACCTCCGACGCTATCTATATGTGCGAAACCAAAGCGGAGAAAAATGTCTATGACGCAGATGTACAGGCTAAAGCTGAAGCTGCCCGCGAGTTTTGCCGTCGTGCTACAGAGTTTACATCCCAAAATGGTGGCAAACCTTGGCGTTATGTCATAATACCGCATACCCTCGTTGACCGTGCCTATTCGTTCAACTACATTCTCCAACAATCAAAACTCAAATAAATGCCACTTTGGAATTACATAGGAGAGTTTTTCTTATTTCGTTGGCTATTTAGTAAGTTCAGGAAGTCCACAACAGAGCATGATGCGCACACTAAGGGCATAGGAACTTCAATTGATAGAGAAAGTAAATATCCGAATGGCTTTCACGATGAAGACATAGCCCCTATTGATGATGCAGCTACACCTGTAGGTGATGATTTACTTGATGATTTCGAAAATCCTGAGGATCTTGATGATTTTCTGGATATATTCATGCGCGATAATAATAGTTCCTACCTGCATCACGGAGACTATGACAATGATTATAATGTTTGGAATTCCGAGAGTTATTCTCAATCATACGATGATTTCCATGATGAACAGGACGACTACGACATGATGGATGATGACTTTTAGTAAATTGGGCTGAGAATTATGGAAAATAACTATTGGCGATATAAAGACATTAATTGCGGCGGCCGAGTCGCGGACTCTGGAGCTGAAGAAGACTACTGGCGAGTGAAGGACGGCATACACTCGGCGTGTGCTTTTCTTAACACCGATGGCGGCTGGCTAATTTTCGGGGAGGCGCACTGGCTGGATTGAAGATTCTTGGACAGCAGGTTACGGAAACGACAAATGGTACTGATGAATTTATGACAGCGTTGGCACTTGCAGACTTGTGTGGACTAAAGAACATAAAACATTTTCGCTAATATTGCATTTTCCCTTGGACTCTGCACCGCGACCCCAAGTTCACGACACGCCAACTGGCCGATATCCTCCACACGAACACGCGCTACATCTCCACCGCCAACGACAATGTGCCCGCCAACTTCGACAAAATCATCGAATCCTACTCCAACGAGAAAAAGATAACAATCCATATCCTCTAACGACAAAATATACGTTCAAAGGTATACACCATATACCTTTGAACATAAAAACTCTATTCTATATGGACAAACTTAATACGCTATATAATATAGTGTCTGGCTCTCACTTCAACCGTTGAGCGCAAGGATGAGAACAAACACGGAGCAGGGTTCTTCAAAATTCTCAGTCGCGACTTGAAAGGGGCAATGCCTGAGGCCGGATGTTTCTCAGAACGCAATGTATATTATATAAGCCGTTTCTATAGAATATATAGTCCGATTTTGCCTCAACTTGGGGCAAAATCGAGCGGGCAGATATCCCCTCGACTTGCGGAAATATTGTTTTCCATTCCATGGGGACATCATTTATTTGCAGAAACCGCCTATCGACTCGGTATGCTCGAAATGTTCATCAAAGCCACGCTCGCCAAGGTGAATTCCATAGTGCCAACGATTAAAGGCTATGGCCGCGACTTTCCTTCGCTTGCTTTCTCAATAGCCACGGGCAACGGTGTAAAACCCGGACTAATATTTGACAAAACAGGCGGGTGTGTCGCGTTTTATTGCTAATTTTGTGCGCGATAACCACTATTGCCCAATGGACCCGAATAAAGGACAAAAGGTACCGGCTTACCGCACGCGTCTCAAGAGCGAGCGGTCGGACAGACTCTACGTGCAGATCATGGAAGAACTCACGCGCGACAGGCGCTACCGCGACCCCAAGTTCACGACACGCCAGCTGGCCGACATCCTACACACGAACACGCGCTATATATCTGCCGCCATCGCCAACTGCACCGGCGGCAACTACAACGCGCTGGTCAACAAATTCCGCCTGCGCGACGCCTGCCAGATGCTGCGCAGCGCCCGCCACGCACATCTCACGGCCGAAGAGATAGGCCTGCTCTCGGGTTTCTCCTCGCGACAGGCCTTCTATCAGGCTTTCGCCCGCGTGTACAGCGTGACGCCCAGAGCCTACCGGCAGAGCCAGGCCCAGAACTGACGACAACAACACACTCATGCTCGGAAAAGAAGAAAGAGAACAGATCATACGACTGGTGCGACGCAGCGTCGTACCGGCCATCGGCTGCACCGAACCCGTATGCGTGGCGCTCGCCGTGGCCCGTGCCACCGAAGTGCTGGGCCGCACGCCCGAACACGTGGAGGCACGGCTCAGCGCCAACATCCTGAAAAACGCCATGGGTGTGGGCATACCCGGTACCGGTATGGTGGGACTGCCCATAGCCATCGCCCTCGGCGCCCTGGCGGGACACGCCGACTACGGGCTCGAGGTGCTGCGCGACTGCACGCCCGCCGATGTGGAACGCGGACGGCAGTACATAGCGGAGGGGTGCATCGACATCGGCCTCAAGGACGACGCTCCCGACAAACTCTACGTGGAGGTGGACGCCCGGACCGAAGGGCACGAGGCAAAGGTGGTGATAGCCCGCGAACACACGCAATACGTAAAGGTAGCCCTTGACGGCGAGACACTGCTTGACGCGCCGCTCGAGGCCGACGGTGCCGGAGACGACGACGAGGCCGGCACGCCGGCGCTCTGCCTGCGCAAGGTCTACGACTTCGCCACCACCGCGCCGCTCGACGAGATAACCTTCATCGACGAGGCACGACGCCTCAACGAGGCCGCGGCGGAGTTTTCGCTGAGCGGCAACTACGGTCACCGCCTGGGCAAGACGATGAGCCGGCCCCTCGGACGCGGCATCATGGGCGAAAGCATCTTCTCGCATATCCTGTCGAGCACGAGCTGCGCCTGTGACGCACGCATGGCCGGCGCCATGGTGCCGGTGATGAGCAACTCGGGCTCGGGCAATCAGGGCATCTGCGCCACCAATCCTGTGGCGGTGTTCGCCCGCGAGAACCACAACACGCGCGAAGAAATGCTGCGCGCACTCATGCTCAGTCATCTCACGGCCATATACATCAAGCAGCACCTCGGCACGCTCTCCGCCCTCTGCGGCTGTGTGGTGGCGGCCACAGGGTCAAGCTGCGGCATCACCTACCTCATGGGAGGCGGATACGACCAGGTGTCGGCGGCCGTGAAAAACATGATAGCCAACCTCACGGGTATGATATGCGACGGCGCAAAGCCCAGCTGCGCGCTCAAGCTGACCACGGGCGTAAGCACCGCCGTACTCTCGGCCATGCTGGCCATGCAGGGCAACTGCGTCACCTCGGTCGAGGGAATCATCGACGAGGATGTAGACCGCAGCATACGCAATCTCGTATCGATAGGTGCCGACGCGATGAACGAGACCGACCGGCGGGTGCTCGACATAATGACGGGTAAAGGGCACTGAAACGCCGCAACAAAGAATCACGCCCGCAGGCGGCGCCAACCGTCCCTGCCGGATATTTAACGACAAGAATAACCAACTATACTAAGAGTATGAAGAAAGAAATACTTTTCACCCTCTCGCTGGCTGCCTGCGCCTCCATGCAGTCGCAAGCCCAGATAGTTCCCAACAAGGACGGCAAACTCGACTTCAGGGCTGAACGCCTCGTGCGTGACTTCGAACGGGCACGCCTCGCATCGCGCACTCCCGTAGCCGATGTTCCCGTCACAGTAATAGTGGCCTGCACCGATGCCGACGAACTGGTCGGCGAAATAGAGGCTCTCGGAGGAACCGCCAACAAACTGGGCGACAGCATGATGACCGTCGAAATACCCACCTCGCGCCTCAACGAACTGGCCGCACTGTCCGGCGTAAAGACGGTTTCGACGCCCCGTCAGTTCTACCCGACGCTCACCAGCGCCCGCGCCATGACCGACGCCGACAAGGTGCAGGCCGGCGAAGGACTCGAAACTCCTTACACCGGAAAGGGAGTAGTGGTGGGCGTCATCGACCAGGGTTTCCAGTACGGACACATAGCCTTCAAGGACGCCGCGCAGAAGACGCGCGTACACTCCGTATGGAACCTGTCCGTCAAGAACTCGCGCCCCACCAAGGGCATACCGAGCACCGCCTATGACAACATCCAAGGCGCCGGCGGACACGCCACGCACGTGACTTGCATCGCCGCCGGATCACGCGTCGCCGGCAACGGCTACTACGGCATGGCGCCCGAGGCAACTATCGTAATGATTCCCTCCACGCTCGGCGGCGACCAGATCATGCAGGGTGCGGCCTACATCAAGGAAGTAGCCGAGGAACTCGGCAGCCCATGGGTCACGAACATGAGCTTCGGCTCGCAGATAGGCCCGCACGACGGAACCACCGACCAGGACATCTACATGTCCGGGCTCTGCGGACGCGGCGGCATCATGGTCGGTGCCATGGGCAACGAGGGAGCCATGAAGATACACACCTCCTACAAATTTAAAGATACCGAAGAGCTGAAACACTTGATATTGACTGCCCCGGACGAAGACAACGACTACAATTATCTTGACATCTGGGGCACTGCTACCGACAACCTGCAACATCTCTCGGTAACGCCGGCCACATACAATCCTACGACAAAGGCCATCACCCCACTTACCAGCGCGGAACTGGAAGAGATAGCCTACATAGCCGGCGGAGAGATCAACAAGAACAACCGTAAGGAGCACTACTCCTTCTACATCGACTACAAGGCCATGCAGGCATTGCCCGGCAAGAGCAACGCGCAGTTCTGTGTAGAAGTAAAGGCCCTTGATGAACTCGGAGAATTCCACGCATGGATCAATCCGCGGTTCGGCGAATTCGAGCGCAAGATAACCACAGCCCTGAGCGGCAACTCCAACTATCTCGTAGGCGAAGGTGCCGCTTCCATACCGGCAGCCATCGCCGTGGCCTCCTACACCGGAGCCGGCAACTGGGTGGCCCTGCCCGACGGACTGACCTATCACGTACCGGGCGCCACCACCGAAGCCATGAGTTCCTTCAGCAGTCCCGGCCCCTGGCTTGGCAACGAACAGAAACCTACGGTGTCGGCACCTGGCGGCAACATTGCCGCTGCCGTCAATAAGTACGAAGGCTTCGACAAGGCTGGCGTGGACCTCGTAAGCGCCGTCCATTTCCGCACGGGAGAGGCTGTTGCCTACACCAGCAATATCTCCATATCCGCCACCGACTTCTACGGCATCAAGAGCGGTACCTCGATGGCCACACCGGCCGTAACCGGCATCGTGGCCCTGTGGCTGCAGGCTAATCCTTATCTTACGCCCGAACAGGTAAAGGATATTATCCGCACTACTGTAAAGCACGACAACTACGCGCCGGCCGGCCCGTGGCGCGCCAAAAGCGGCTACGGAAAGATCGATGCCTATACAGGTCTCAAGGAGGCCCTTCGCCTGCTTGAAGCTGACGGAATAGAGGAAACGACCATCGGCGCCGACCAGCCCGTAACGCTGAAGAAGAGTGCCGGTGCATGGCACATTCTCTTCAACCGTGCCGAACCTGCGGCCGAAGTGACCGTGATATCACTCGGCGGAAACGTGGTAAGCCGCGAACACCTCGGGAATGTCGTGGCAGGAAATGAGACCGTCGTCGACCTCAGCAACCTGCCGGCTGGTGCTTACCTCATCCGCATCAAGACCGCCGGTGCCGACATCACGCGCAAGGTGATACGCTAAGATACCTGACAGGAAAAGGCTGGCTCACGAATTTCATTCGTCAGGGCCAACCTTTTTCTTTGTCCGGAGCTCATACCGGTTGACTGTTCCCCGTACAAATCCTGTACATTGTCTTAAACAAAGAAATTGTCCCGCATCATGCCACATTCCGACAACATACCTCCGGCCATACCGACACGGGTGCTGATAATAGGCGCATCCTCCGGCATTGGACACGCCGTAGCACAAATCTACATAAAGCAAGGGGCCACAGTGGGGCTGGCAGCCCGGCGTACGGACAAATTACGCGAAATTCAGGCCGGACACGCAAACGTTTATATTGAATCCGTCGACATACGAGAAAAACATGCAACGGAGCATCTCGACAATCTGGTCGCCGCCATAGGCGGCCTGGACCTTCTGCTGATAGCCTCGGGCATCGGACAAATGAACCCGACGCTTGAAGCAGAAACGGAGCTCGCCACCACAATGACCAATGTGCAGGGATGGACAGCTATAGCGGACTGGGGATTCAACTTATTTGCAAGGCAAGGACACGGGCATCTCGCCGCCATTACCTCCATAGCCTCGCTGCGCGGACTGGGCCCGGCACCGGCCTACGCGGCATCGAAAGCCTATCAGGCCCATTATTTAGAAGCACTGCGCCAACGGGCCTTGGGATCGGGACTGCCGATATGCGTAACGAACCTGCGGCCGGGGTTTGTTCATACTCCCCTGCTGGCACACCCCGAGAAGTTTTTCTGGGTGATGGGCGTGGAGCCGACAGCAAGAGCCATCGTACATGCCCTAAGAAGACGCCAGGCTGTGGCTACAGTAACCCGCCGCTGGCGACTCATGGTACCGCTCATGCGCATCGCTCCCACCAGACTTATAGCATACATATTATATAAGAAAACATATTGAACCGCATCATGGAAACAATCTGCGCCATAGCGACAGCGCCGGGCGGCGCCATCGGCATCATACGCGTATCGGGGCCGGAAGCCATCGCCCTTACCGAAAAGATATTTCGTCCGACAGCCCCGCCCAGCCTTACAGAACGACCGGGACACAGCCTCAGCTTTGGACATATAATTGCTCCGCAAGGAAATATTGTCGACGAGGTTCTTGTAAGCCTCTTCCGGGCGCCACACAGCTATACCGGAGAAGAGAGTACAGAGATTTCCTGCCATGGGTCGACTTATATTCTGCAGGAAGTGATGCACCTGCTCGTTGAGGCAGGATGCCGCACAGCCGAACCGGGAGAATTCACGCAACGCGCATTCCTCAACGGCAAAATGGACTTGAGCCAGGCTGAAGCCGTAGCCGACCTCATAGCGTCATCGTCTGAAGCAGCACACCGGCTGGCCATCAACCAGATAAGGGGCGGATTCAGCAAAGAACTGCGGGAATTGCGGAACAGTTTGCTGAACATCAATTCACTGCTCGAACTGGAGCTTGACTTTTCCGATCACGAGGAACTTGAATTTGCCGACCGCACGGAGCTTCAGAAGTTGGCGGCACACATAGAAGAACACATCGCCCGCCTCTGCGAATCATTCCGCTTGGGTAATGCCCTCAAGAACGGTGTACCTGTCGCCATCATTGGCCAGCCCAATGCCGGGAAATCGACTTTGCTCAACGCCCTGGTCGGCGAAGAGCGGGCCATTGTAAGCGACATACCCGGGACCACCCGTGATGTCATAGAAGACACGACTACAATTGATGGTGTATTATACCGCTTCATTGACACCGCCGGTTTACGCGATACCGCCGATACCATCGAGACTTTAGGCATAGAACGCGCGTATGAGAAGGCCGGACAGGCCGAAATACTCCTGTGGATGATAGACTGTACCCGCGCCATGGAACAATATACGGCCCTAACCACACGAATTATTTCTCTTTCAGCCAACAAACAGCTCATCATCCTCCTCAACAAGTCGGATATTTACGCCTCAAAGTCCCCCACCCTCCCGGAACTTATCCACGACATCAAGAACCTTCTTGCCACATCTTCGCAAACATCTACTTCTCCTCAAACCTCTTACTCGCTTTCCCAAACGAATTCCTCGCCCATAGTGATGCCCTTCTCAGCCCGAAACGCAACGGACATCGCCAGACTTCGCCATCAAATAGCCAAAACATCTCCGCAACGCCAGCAGTCAGAAAGCAACACGATAGTCAGCAACATCCGCCACCACGAAGCCCTGCAACACGCCCTCACCGCCATCCGCCGCGTCCTTATTGCCATTCCACAGGACATCCCCGGCGATCTAATTAGTCAAGATCTCCGTGAATGTATCCATTACCTCTCAGAAATTACCGGAGACATCACCACCGATATGACATTACAAAATATATTCAAGCATTTCTGCATCGGCAAGTAGCTAATTGATATAAAAGCAGTTAAAATACTAATAATGACCAATAACGCCTGAAATCCGGGCGTTATTTTTTTCGCCAAATCGGGCATTTCACGGGCTTTTTTAGCCGTTTGTGTATCTTTTTCCGCTTTCTCTTTTGTACGTCAGCCCATTTTCCGAGGTGTGGACGAGTATTGCACGCCATTGCACATGGTTGCACGCTCTTGCACACTTTTAACAGTAATAACGCTAATCAAAAGCATAATAAAATGAGCAGTACAATTGAATTCAAAAAAATCTGTGAGCATTGCGGAGCAAGCTTCATCGCTCGCAAAAGCTCGACACGCTATTGCAGTAAGCGTTGTGCCGAGCATGCTTACAAGCAACGTAAACGTGAAGAACTTGTCGCGTCGACACCAAAGGCAATCAACGACTCTTCGTCGATAATTGAGATTCCCCAACGCGATTACCTCTCTCCAACAGAGTGTGCCAACCTTCTTGGTCTGTGCCGCAGAACTGTCTACTATTATCTGTCGAACAATATCATTCCCTGCTTTCAATTCAAGGGTAGAACCCGAATCAGGCGAGCTGACATAGAAACTCTCTTTGACAATGTAACCGACTATGTAAAGAGAGAGAAAAAGGTGGCAGGACTTATTAACGAATTCTATATGTCAAAAGAGGTGCTGGAAAAATTTGGCATAGGTAACAGCTGGCTTTATAAAATGGCAGCAAAACACAACATCCCCAAGACGGTCTCCCGAGGAAAGACGCTCTGGAGCAAGAAGAACATCGACCGTATCTTCGGCAAATCGGCTGTGGAAGAAGTCAACAAAGATGAGTGGTCCACAGTCGATGAAGTATGCACTAAGTTCGGTATGAAAAAAGAAGCCCTGTATCGCTTGGTTTCGGATCTAAAAATCACAAAGCAAAAAGTCCGGAACACTGTCTATTACTTCCGACAGGAAATAGATGCTGCTATGGGTGTTAATCCGGAACTGGCCTCGGAATATTATTCCATTCAGGAGGCAATGTGCGCTTATGGAATGACCCGAGACCAAATTTCGTACTATGTCCGTACATATAAGGTGCCTCGAATCTACCGTGATAACCGAGTATATATCGAGCGTGCTGGTCTCGACAAAGTCCTTGGAATTCCTAAAATTTAATAATAACCGGTGCATAAGCATAACTGCGCCGCACCGCAATGGCGCACCGCTTGATTTTCAATTAGTTTTGCAGCAATTTCAAAATCAAATAACAACCAATGAGTAATAACCAATGAGAAAGAACACCGTCCCATCTGTAAATGTGCGCACGGCGAAAATGACGAAAGGAAGACTTTCAGTCTATCTGGATTTTTATCCTGCTGTACGCAATCCCCAAACCAACAGAAACACTCGACGCGAGTATCTTGGATTCTACATCTATGAGAATCCGACAACCCAGTTTCAGAAGGAGTATAACGAGTCTATACTCAACCGTGCTGAACTGATCCGTTGCCGCCGTCAGGAGCAGCTGATCAACAGTGAATTCGGATTTCTTGACCGCGAGACTCCGAAACTCGACTTCCTCGCCTATTTCGAACGAAAGAGCAAAGGGCGTCATCAGAAATGGAAATGCTCTTATCTGCATTTCCGTCAGTTCACAAAAGGAAGCTGCACCTTCGGAGATATAACCATCGACTTCTGCAACAAATTCCGTTCATATTTGCTCAATGCCAATCAGATAAAGCATACCAACCGAAAGATTAACCGCAATTCTGCAGCCGGCTACTTCTCTCTTTTTCGTGCTCTTTTGAAAGAGGCACACAAAGAGCGTCTATTGAAAGAGAACCTCAATGACTATCTCGATCAAATCGACTATGAGGAGGTCAAGAAGGACTTCCTCACAGTCGACGAAGTGAAGAAGCTGGCCGCGACTGAATGCCGATTGCCCGGACTGAAACGCGCATCACTTTTCTCAATCCTCACAGGATTGCGTCTCAGCGATATCCTGAATCTCAAGTGGGAAGACATACGACAGGATGCGGATGGCGAAATCTCGATGTTCATCCGTATTCAGAAAACGAAGAAAGAAACCTGTCACCCTCTAAGTGCAGAGATGCTCGCGCTGTGCGGAGAGCCCAAAACCGGAAAAGTGTTCAAGGACTTCCAACGCCACATGGCTCAACGCCCTCTGCAAGAGTGGCTAAAAGCAGCCGGGATTACAAAGCATATCACTTTCCACAAATTCCGGGACACGTTCGCAACTCTCCAGCTTGCCGCCGGTACCGACATCTTTACGGTCAGCAAATTACTTGACCATGCGAATGTGACTACAACGCAGATATATGCTCAACTTCTGCCGTCAGCAAAGCGAATTACGACAGACAGAATCTCGCTGAAATAAGCAATCATTGATTATCCATTCCTCCGGTGAAAGACGGTGATAATTCATCCTCTTTCATCGGAGGATTTTCCATATATAGATATAATCGCCAAAGATAAAAATTCCTACATTTTGGGGCTGATATTTATATAGTTAAATCAGCTATTTTACTAACCCAAACCACGATAGGTCAAGTTTTTAACTATATAAATATCATCTCCTTTCTTAATTAACTCTAACTGTCAGGAGCACCTCTTGTTTTCAACCGTTTCTCAGATATATCTTTGCATAAACATTCGCACAAATGTACTTATATGAATCATAAATTATATTATTCTCTCCGAATTTTTGCATGTCTTGTTTTCCTGGCATGTGCAATCACTTCCGGCATCAATATGTCGGAAAAAGGTACTTCGACCATCGTAACGGTACTTTCTGTTATCCTGATTTTCGTACTGCTGTTGACAGGCGGTTGGATTACCGAGTGTAGTGTGTGGTATCTTATTTATCCTTGGGTGAAAAATATCCGTAACAAATGGAACGACCGAGGCACAAAACAAAAGCCTACAGTCCTCCCTCCCATTTTCAAAGAGATTGCTGAATATACAAGAACGACGTTCCAACAGGTTCTCACGCCTGAGGAAATTGACAATCTTGTCAACTCGATGAAATTCTTCGCCATCGATTATGAACCAGATCAACACCAGGCAGCAGTCAATAGAGCAATCCATCGTATCAGTACGCTTGATCTTCATCATTTCGGCTGGAATATAGGCAAACGGCTGAAAAAGGATAACACAGGAATTGCTCATTTTCTCAAAACTCAATTTCCTGTCGTATTTAAGAATTCTACCGAGGTATCTATGAAGAAAAAACTCAAGTCGGAAGACGGACGGTTCATGATTGACATTATAGAATTGGACAAGGAGTTGTCACCTGTCAATCTCAATAAGATTATTCATAGTCAGGCATAGCCTTTGGTTAAAGCCGGTTAAAGTCCGGTGCAAACGGTTTGGTTCTCCGCACCGCTCCGGCACACACTGGCGCACCGTTAGTTCCAATACTAATTTTGCGGCATAATTTAAAATTTCAATATAATGTCGCAAATTACATTCGAGATGCTCCCTGAAATGATTGGAGCTCTCACAGAAGAGATAAAATCTCTCAGAAAAGATTTTGATGAGTGGCGACGCAACTCATTCAAAACATCTCCTCAAGATGAAAAACTTATCGGTATAGAAGAAGCTGCCGCTCTCTTAAACCGGTCCACTGATACTATATACAAGTGGGCCCGTGCCGGGAGAATCCCGTATTATAAACCGGGGAAGATGCTGGAATTCCGGCCGTCAGAACTCATGGAATATCAGAAACGAAGTCGTAATGACCGCTCTAAGACTACAAATGAGCTTTTGAAAGAGTTGTCGGCAGATGTTCGCCGAAAGCCTAAATCGTTTGGTAATCTGGGGATATAATATGGCTGAAAATTTAATCTCCACTCTTGCCATCGGCAATGCGCTTGCGCGGACATCACAAGGAATAACTCGGGAGAATTTTCCATTGGAGGTATTCCCTCAGAAGGTGCAGAAACTGATTTTGCATCTGGTGAAACATCGTAACTTCAAACTGGAGTTTGTAGCGAGCTGCATGATAACGGCGGCAGCTGCCGCTATTGGCAATTCGCGCAGAATCCGATCCCGTGAAGGTTGGGAAGTCGCTCCGATGTTCTATATGATACTTGTTGGCAGACCTGGCATCGGGAAAACGCCACCGTTGGAATTCGCTTTCCGCCCCCTCTGCGACATTGACCGTGAACGGGAAAAGGTGTATGCCGAGCAATATAAAGAGTACCAAGCGTTGAAAGCTCAATACGAGAAATCAAATTCTCAAGGAGAACCGCCAGTGCCGCCTAAGTTGATCAGAACTTTGATTTCTGATTTCACACAGGAAGCGATGGTCAAGCTGCATGCGGACAATTTCAGAGGCCTTTGCGTGAAGTATGACGAGATAATCGGCTTCTTCCGCACTGCCGACCGGTACAACACCAGCTCGTTGATTACAGACATGCTGTCCATTTTCACGAACGGACAACTGATAAATTCCAGAAAGGAGCAGCCTCAATCATTATCAATAGAATATCCCTGTGTAAGCCTTATAGGAACTACTCAGGCGACTATGCTTCCGGAATTGGCAAAGCAGAATCTCATAAAGAATGGATTTATCGACCGATTTATATTTGTCAAATCCGAAGACAACAAGATTCCCTTGTGGAGCAAAACAGTACCAACTAAGGAAGACAGTTATAATCCGGAAGCGATATGGAAAGAAATCATCGACCGACTGATGACACTACAGCCCGAGACTGACGGTGTGTCCGGTGAGTGCCATTCGGTTATCGTAAAACTCTCAGGCGCGGCTGCCGAGAGATTTGTGGACTGGCATAACGAATTCGCACAGCATCAAAATGAGATTGAGGATGAAAGGCTGCTCAACACAAGGACTGCCAAATGGGACTATCAGGTTCCACGAATAGCTCTTGTAATGCAACTTTTATCATGGGCTTGCTATGAGTCGGATGGTGAAATTGTGTCTCTTGAAGCTATGATAGCAGCTATAAAACTCAATACGTTTTATGAGACCTGTTACTGTGATCTGGAACCTTACCTGTATCAAAGCGCGTTGCCAACCGTTAAAGCCGAATATCTCAAGGCTCTTCCTGATGAGTTCAAGACACATGAGGCTATATCAATAGGCAAGAAATTCGGTATGAGCGAAAGTACGGTCAAGCATGATCTTCCTAAACTCGTCAAAAACGGACATATCACCTGCATATCCAAAGGCAACTACAAAAAGAACTATAACTGATTGCACGTTGCACTTCTGCATTTCTGCACTTGCACCAATCTTCTATGTGCATCATGTGCAACGTGCAATATGCATTCCAACACCCTGTTTCAAATGAAAGATTACAGATTCCATCTACGAAAATATTTCCCCGGTTGTAAAGTCAGGTGCCCGGATTGTGGGCGTAAGTCTTTCAATCTATATGTTGACAGTCTTGGCGAAGTCGCATTTCCGGAAGACATTGGCTGGTGCGACCATTCAGGCTGCAACAGTCAGCATAACCATTCTCCAGCACGCTATTTTCAGGAACATCCTGAAAAGCGACCTAAGGGTTATGAAGATAACCGAACTTTCACTATTCAATCCCTTCCATTAAAACCGATTGAATCAAAGCCTCTTATTTTCATGCCGCAGGAATTAATTATGCATTCACTTAAAGGTTACGAATCCAACGCCCTCTTCAAATACCTTTGCATGAAAGTTGGAGAAGAAAAGGTTATTAATGCCTTCCAACAATACAAAGTCGGTACGGCTTGCTTATGGAACGGTTCTACTATCTTTTGGCAAATTGATATTGACGGGAACGTCAGAACCGGTAAGATTATCAAATATGGACCAGATGGACACCGCGTGAAGACATCAGAACGCAGTTTGATAAACTGGACTCATTCCTTATGGCGCGAGAAACCTGAAAATTTCAAACTCACTCAATGTTTCTTCGGCGAACATCTTTTGCCTCGATATCCTGATGCACACATCATGCTCGTGGAATCAGAGAAAACAGCCTTGGTAGGGTTCATGTACTTTCCTGACTTCCTTTGGCTTGCCAGCGGTGGCAATAACGGTTGCCTTAATCTTGAAGCATCAAAAATCTTGTCAGGTCGAAAAGTTATTCTTGTGCCGGACTTGAAGATGGAGAAGAACTGGAATGACAAGGCAGAAATGCTCTCAAAAGTCGGCGTTGATGTCTCTATATTCGATATGGGACAACTCAATCCTTCAGAGCAGGACCGCCAAGCCGGACTTGACATAGCCGATTTTATACTCCGTGCCAAGCCATCGGATAAGGAGTCGATGTACCGCGAGTTTGAGGAGATCAAGCATCATTGGCGTAAGAACAATCCCGAATTCTACAACAACTTCATGAAACTGTATAACGACTTTGACTGTGAACTGATATCAATTGAGCCGATGACCGAGGAGGAACTTGCTAAGTATGGCAAGCCGCAAACGAGTACTGCGACTAAACCACTTATCAGAAGATAGGGAAAAGGATATCGTTGAGTGACACAACATCTTAAAAGTTAGCGAGCATACTCCTATTCGGCAACTGGAGATACCTCTGACCGGCAACGAAAGAGTTACATCGATTAATTCTTTCAGGCAACGACTGCACCTCTACCTCCATCTTCAATTTGAAATCAACCTCTTATAAAAATTGATGTAACAATCTTTTAATTAACAAATTATTTTATGCACAAAAACAACCATCAAATCCCTCACACCGGAACATTGTGTGTGAGACTCACTACGGTTATGCTTAACCATCTCGCGGAACCAACGACGTTCAGAACATCGAAACTTGAAGCCTATCTCAATCTTCTGCATGATGCTGCGGTAGCAACAGCCATTTATGAGTCGGCCTATGGACAGACCGTCAATCCGGAAGCTGGCCAGCTCGTAATTTCGATTACCAATCTGGCTAAACGATGGAGCTGGTCCCGTGGAGCCGTGCGCAAGTTCCTTGACCGATTAGAGACACTCGGTATGCTGTCAAAGGCTCAAGTCAGCGGTCGCACACTCATCACCATGACAGCAGAGCGTGACGATGCCAAACATTCGACAATTCCTAAAAAGCCCCAGACTACATTCGATATGGCGGTGCTGGTTTATTACAAGATAGACGAATGGCTATGTGGCATAATTGACGATTCCGAACTCGCCGAAATAATCGAAGATGCAGTCGCTTCTTTCGACCGCTCAAACGAGGATGCGTATTCGAAGAGGATAACAGACTTTCAGTACTTACTGATTAGGCGACTGATTTCGAAATGGTATGTGAACTCACCCTCCATTCCCGAATTGGCCGACTCCTATAGCCTTGTCTGTCTTGAGCACATCTTTTCGGAATGCCTATCCGGAAACTGGGCGATGTGGTTCAAACTAATCAGAGTCTACTGCACCGACCCCAATGGAAGACTGGAGTTCGTTGATAATAGCACAACCCCAATCTCTATTAAAGACGCCATGTATGCGCTTTACGGCCTCTTCATCCATTTGAAGGTCGATTTCATCAACGACAGTCTTTAATACGCGCTGGGCTTGCTCTCTGAATCGTCGATGCCAATGTGATTACAAGTGTCCATTCCGGCCTCTTAGACATGCGCTGTGCGGCTCTCCGGATATAATCCTAACAAATACCTTCGAGCTCAGTACAAGATGGCTTTTAGACAACGCGCTTGCGCGCAGTTGCCACATTAGGTAATGTGGACGGAGCCTACTTCCCCCCTTTGATTAAAAATCGTCGGGGAGTTGCCGCATCGGCAGGCCATTCAAGAGCAAGCTCAGGCCCTTTTAACAATATGTTTAATCTATATAATTCAATCAAATGGCAAAACAGGTATTAGATTGTAGCTCGTCAGCGGGCATTACAACGCTCCAGTCAAACGAACACCAGAGAAGGTGGTCGGAAAAGAACTGGGAGCGTGCCGCAAAGAACGGCAATTACGATATAACCCGTGCTCATCTCAATTTTGAGATTGCCAAGGGTGGCATTGTTCAACCTATTGATACATCCAAAAGTATACCTAACAGGATGCGCGAGACGCTGAGAGCTCGGGGAATCATCGACCCGAATGAGGAGATGAAACGTAAAGGCAAGGAGCCTAATCGTCGCACTATTGTCAACATCATCTTCGGAGGAAGTCGCGATCAGATGCACCGTCTGGCATTCGGCAATCAGCCGGTTGATTTGGAACATGGTGCGGACAATTCATCCATCACCCGCTGTAAAGACATCGAGGAATGGGCGATGGATATTTACAGATTCGCATGCGACAAGTGGGGTGAAGAAAACATCATCGGTTTCTATGTTCACTTGGACGAGAAAAATCCGCATATACATTGCACTTTGTTACCTATCACACAACGAAATAAGTTTTCATACAAGGAGCTGTTTGCCGGGGATAACAAGAATGATTTCCGTGAACGTACCATTCAGCTTCACAATGAGCTGGCTGTGGTCAACGAGAAGTGGGGACTTGGTCGGGGACAGAGTAAATCCGAGACCGGCGCCCGTCATCGTTCGACGGAAGAATATCGCGCGGAACTCCATAAGGAGTGCAACGACCTGGAAATTGAGATAGCTGAAAAGCATGAGACTTTACGGGAGCTGTATGCGGATATCCATCAGGCAGAGAAACGCTGCAAAGGTCTCAACACGATGATAACCAATCTTGAGTCTCAGCAGGCTAATCTCATTGAGCAGATTGATCAGTTGCAGGTTGAACTTGAATCAGGGAACGGCGATGCCGAAGAGTTGAATCGTCGAATCTCCGACCTTGAAAATGAGCTGCGCACTACCGCATCGACACTCGAAGACAAGCGTCAAAAACTCAAGACTGCCGATAAGCAACTGAAAGACCTCAAAGAGGAATTGGAATTCGTCAACGAGAAGCGTGACAATGCGGCAAGAGATTTCCACGATTTCACAGCGAAGAACCAAGAACAGGTACGCATGAGGTTGACTGATGCAGTCTTCGGTAGGTCGGTTGTCGACATGCGTTCGCTGCTGGCAGCCATGACATCGGAACAGAAAGCCGAGTTCGATGGTGAGTTTCTTACAGCAATGGCAGAGAGGCCCAACGAGATATTGAAGTGCGCGATGTACCTCTTCATGGGCTATCTCGATGGAGCAACCCAATTCGCCCAGTCATGTGGTGGCGGAGGGTCATCATCCGACCTACCATGGAGCCGCGACCCAAACGAAGACGACCGAAAGTTCGCTTACCGCTGCATGATGCAAGCCCACAAAATGCTTAAGCCAGCCAGCCCCAAACGCAGCATTGGAGGCCGAAGATAAAAACCTGGCCATCCCTACCACTTGATAATGGAACCAATAATCCAGAAATATCCCGTAAGCATTAACTCAACTACACATTGTCGGAGAGTTAATGCTTACCTATTATTGCCCATGTGGCGTTGTTTTTGGCACCTGTTCGTGCAACAAGGCCTTTCTCCTTCAGTGCTGCGATAGTGCGGTCGACAGTGCGCCGCGATAGTCCTGTTTTTGCAGTTATACTGGCGATTGATATTTTGGGATCTTTATCTATAAGTCGAATAACAGCCATCTCTTTTAAGGATAATTGCTCGCTTAAAGATGTTGACATTTCCAAAACGTCATTTTGGCGTTTAGCGCCATCCAAAGTGACATCCTGGCATTTTGGAGCCTCCCAACGGATATGCAAAGTGCGGTTACGAAGATCTGCCGGAATTCCGAATACGGCGAAATTCATAAATCTTTCTAAAGGTTCAAAAGTATGATATATTCCCTTTGGAATGTTGTCATACTGAGAACGAACAAGTGCATTGCGGAAGAACCATGAGTGCTTTTCAAAGCTCTCGTTATTAACATCGAATCCAAAACTTCGAAGATACTTGATAAGGAAGACTGCAGTGGTTCTTGTATTGCCTTCGCCAAAAGCGTGAATCTGCCAAATTCCGGAAATAAATTTGGCAATATGCTTTATAGCTTCAACTGACGACACATTACTATAATCAAACTTCTTTTCCTCACCGAAATCATAATTCAGAAGTTCAAACAAAGAATCGGCGCTGCCATAGCTAATTGTATCGCCGTCAAGAATCCACTGATTTTTAGTGATATTATATGTGCGGAACTGTCCGGCATGAGGCAAAACACCTTTGAAAAGAAAACTATGAATGCGAGACAGTTCCATTGGAGAGAACGTAAACGCTCTCTCTGCTAAAAGAAGATTGATTCTGTCTGCCACTCGGTCAGCCTCAAATGTCCCGTCAGCTTCAGCTTTCTCCCTTACATCTTTCTGTTGATAATACTCTTCAAGGCGACGGCTCACCTCCTTGCTTGAAATCTTGCCTTCGATATTGGCTTTAGCCTGTTCAAGCAGAAATTCCGATGGCTTCAGACCATCAACATCCTGCAAGCCGATGGCCATCGACCAGTTACGCGCACGTTCCTCCACTCCCGGTTCCCCGGAAGCAAAATATTGCTCAAGCTCCTTATATTTTTCTTCGTATGTCATCATTCTTCATTATGAGTTACCAAAATCTTATTTATGACAACATCATCGTCCACAGCACTTTTTGTATTTTTTACCACTTCCGCATGGGCATGGATCGTTACGACCAATTTTTTTATGTCTATTTATCGAAAATAACTTTGTATTATGTCTGTTACGAAAATTGGCACTCGCTTGTTCATCTTCTTCATTATACTCCCAAGGATTAGAATCGTAATAAATGCAATCCACTATGTTAGGACTATAAAGATAAGAACCAAGTCCGATCCATTTATCAGCTTTGCTTATATACTTTCGTATATGTGCGTATGCCGTTGTACGGCCTTCTAAATCGCCTTTTGACATAGAGTTTGATGAGACAAAGTTACTACAAAAAAGTGGAATACGGAAGAATGAAGTAATAGAATTGATTT
>ENA-UOJC01001019-UOJC01001019.1-human-gut-metagenome-genome-assembly--contig:-C104-NODE-1019-length-42200-cov-114.422873_pt1 | contig 42200 bp, 27 predicted proteins | sample MGYA00242339_ERZ723886 | MGnify/ENA metagenome assembly ERZ723886 | reverse complement strand
GTGAATGAAACGCAGCGTAGCAGCGCTACGCTAAGTGGAATGAACGGACGCCAGAGGGGAAAAGGCGCAAGCAGATGGCGCAGGTGAATCTGGAAATAGTATAAAAATGGCATACTGCGCAAAGCCGCAGGACGCTCCATGCAACGCCCTTACGACGCGCATGGAGCCAATACAGTCATCAAAATCACGGTTTTCACCCCGCTTTTATGCGTTCAGTGTGTAGATGCGGCTGATTTCGCCGTCAATGTCACTCCGACTGTCCAGATAGGTGCAGCCGTATTTTTCGTACACATTCGCGTGGTCGGTCGCAATATAGACGCAGGATTGCCCGTTCTGCCGGGCGATTTTCGCCAGCTCGTGCAGCAGCTTTCCGGCAATTCGCTGATGACGGTACGCGGGAAACGTATACACGAAGCCGCACCACGGGTGGAGTTCCGGTGCATCCACGCAGTCGCGGTCGGTCAGCGTCGCAAAGGCGGCGATTTGGTCGCCCGCCATCAGAAAGTAGCAGTCGCCCGCACCGAGGGTGTGATGGAACTGCTCCTTTTCGAGCAGCTCCGTCAGGAACTTCGCCGCGCCCCACTCGCAGGCGCGAAGCTGTGCGAGGAGTTGGGGCTGGTTAGGCGAAGTGAAGTAGGATGTCAGGTACATGGTGGATTTTCCTCCGATGGGTCAGCAGTGCTTGTGAATAAAATCCGCAATGATTTGCAGCACATCCTCCGTCCAGAAGGGCGCTCCGCCGTGGTTGACGCCTGCCAGCTCGATGTAATCCGCATCGGCACCATTCTGCGTCAGGCGTTCATAGAGCGTCCGGCTATGCGCGGCGCTGACCTGCGTGTCGCGGTCACCATGGAGCAGGAGGATCGGCGGAACAGCGCGGTCGGGCGCGAGATAGGTCTGTGCGCTGGCTTCCGCGAGTTTTTCCGGATGTTCCTGCAGGCAGGACACGCCCAGCAAATCCGCAGTCGGGTGGAAAGTCGCTGGCATGTTTGCCGGAACGCCCTCTTTTGCGCAGAGGAACAAGTCGCTCGGCGCGGATTCCGCAATCACGCCGCGAATCGGGAAATTCAGCAGTTCCGACACATCCGCAATTCCCGCCGCCTGACGCAGCGCCGTCAGCAGCGCGATATGTCCGCCGGAGGAATTGCCCATGAGGAAGGTGCGCGCCATGTCGATATGGAACAGCTTCGCGAGTTGTTCTGCGATATAGTGGATGGCGCGGTGCACATCCTCTACCTGTGCGGGGAAAGGCGCGATTTTCGATTCGCGGTACTGCACGGATGCAACGGCGAATCCCCTTTCCGCAAGTTTCGCCAGTGCGGGGATGCAGTTGTACATTTCCTGCCGATACCATGCGCTGCCGGGGAGAAAGACAATCAGCGGCACGGTTTCGCCGTCCTGCCAATGCGGGCGGTACGGGATGATGAGCTGCATTTTCCGCTGCGTTTCGCCGTAGGTGACGTAGGCAACATCGGGGACGTAGAGGTATTCGAGGGTGTCGAGGGAGACGGTGCGGGTTTGGCGCATGATGAGGATGTCTCCTTTCCAGCTATCGGGTCGCGCCCATTTGGCGCGACAATATGCAAGTAGTGGATAGAGTAGCTTGAGGGCGCTCCTGCGGGAGCGCGAAGTTACAACTGCTGCGCTGAAAGCGCTTCGCTGTTCAGCGTTCGTGGATTGGAGTTGGTCGCTTTTCCTCTACCGGTCACACGTCCAGCAGTTGGGGCGTTGCCCCAAACCCCACCAGAGGCGCCGCCTCTGGACTCCGCAAGGGGCATTGCCCCTTGACCCTTTTTTCGGCGCCCGGCTTGGTCGCTTTTCCCCTACTCCGCTTTTATGCGGCTTTATGCCTTTGCCATCGCCCCATCCAAAATCTCCAGCCCCTGTTCCTCCTGGAACTGATTCGTATACAGCTGATAATAATACCCCTGTTTCGCAATCAGCTGCTGATGCGTCCCATCTTCCGTAATCTTGCCATTCTGAATCACCAGAATCCGATCCGCCGAGCGAATCGTAGAGAGTCGATGCGCAATGATGAAGCTCGTCCGCCCCGCCAGCACCTTCTGAATCGCGTGCTGAATCAGCTGTTCCGTCTCCGTATCGACCGAGGACGTGGCTTCGTCCAGCACGAAAATAGACGGGTTCGTCAGAATCGCGCGGGCAAAGGAAATCAGCTGCTTCTGACCGGTGGAGAGGCGGTTGCCGCCCTCGCCGACGTCCGCCTGATAGCCATCCTTCATGTTGCGGATGAAGGGTTCCGCGCCGACCATGCGGGCGGCTTCCGCCACTTCCTCGTCGGTGGCATCGGGGCGGCCGTAGCGGATGTTATCCGCAACCGTGCCGGAGAAAAGGTGCGGCGACTGCAGGACGTAGCCGAGGTTGGACTGAAGCCACAGCTGACTGCGCGTGCGGTAATCCGCGCCGTCGATGAGGATTTTGCCCTCCGTCGGCTCATAGAAGCGGCAGACGAGGTTGACGATGGTGGACTTGCCGCTGCCGGTTTCGCCGACAAGGGCAATGGTCTGCCCGTGCTGGATGTGCAGGTTGAAGTGTTCCAGCACCTTTTCGCCCTCTTTGTAGCGGAAGGTGACGTCCTCGAAGTCAATGTCGCCGATGAGCTTGGGCCAGTTTTCGGTCTTGGGGTGGAAATTGTCGCCGTATTGCGCCACCACTTCGGGAGAATCCACAATATCAGGTTCCGTTTCCAGCAGGCTGATGACGCGCTCCGCCGCCGCCTGTGCGGATTGCAGTTCCGCGAAGATGCGGGCAATATCGCGCACGGGCTGGAAGAAGCTGACGGTGTAGTTGATGAACATGGTCAGCGTACCGACGGTCATAGCGACGCCGAAAACGTGCGTGCCGCCGATGACGCTGTTGCCGCCCTGCCAGAGCGCATACGCCGTCGCCAAAGAACCCAGCGACACGACGATGGGCAGAAAGAGGTTCGAGAGCGTCGCCGCGCGGATGGACGCGGAACGCATGGAGGCGGAAACCGTCTCGAATTCCTGGATGTTCAGTTCTTCGCGCACAAGGGTTTTCGTCGTCTTTGCGCCGTTGATGCCCTCATTGAAGCCCGCGGTAATCTGGCTGTTGTTCTTGCGCACCTGACGATACGCCGCGAGAATCGCCTTCTGGAACTTCCAGCTGATGACGGCCAGCGGCGGCAGCACCAGCATGACAATCAGCCCCAGCCGCCAGTTGATGGTCAGCATCCGAACGGCGCAGGCAACCAGATACACCGCGCCCCAGCACAAGTCCACCAGCGACCAGCCGATGGTGTCCGCGAGGCGCTGCGTGTCGTTGGTCAGGCGGGACATGAGGTAACCCACGGGCATCCGGTCGTAGTAGGAGAAGGGCAGTTCCTGCAGTTTCTGGAAACCGAGCTTGCGAATCAGGTAGCACGTTCCGGTTTCGACAATGCCGCACTGCCGCAGAAAGCCGAAAATCGTCGCCACTTGCACCGCCGTCAGCAGCGCATACGCTACGACGAACCCAACCAGCCCAGCCGTGCTGTGGTTGGCAATAAACACGTCAATCGCGTAGGCATTCATGTTCGGCATAATCACGTCGATGATTGCAGAAACCGCCATGAAAAGCACAACCGCAATCAGGTTCTTGTGGTACGGCTTTGCAACCTTGATGAGCTTGCGCCACAGGGAGAGATCAAATCGTTTGGTATAATCCTGTTCCTGAAAGGACTGCATATCAGTTCACCCCTTCCGCCGCCTTGGCCTGCGTCAGTTCTTCCTCCAAGGCGTTCTGGATGCTGTTGATGCGCTGGTACAGGCCCGGCTTGCTGCACAGCTCAGCGTGCGTGCCCTGCTGCGTAATCTGCCCGTTTTCCAGCACGAGGATGAGGTCAGCCTGCGAGAGCGTCGTCACGCGGTGGCTGATGATGAGGGTGGTCACGTCCTTCTGCTCGTGTCGGAGGGCAGCGCGAATCTGCGCGTCCGTCTCGGTATCCACGGCGGAAAGGGAGTCGTCGAAGATGAGGATGTTGTTGTCCTTGAGCAGCGTGCGCGCAATGGCGATTCGCTGCTTCTGTCCGCCGGAGAGCGTCACGCCGCGTTCGCCCACGACCGTCTCCCAGCCCTTATCCGCCTTGGCGATGAAGCCGGATGCGCTGGCGATATCCGCCGCGTGCTCAATGCGTTCCGCCTCCTGTTCCGGCGCGGTGATGCCCACGTTCTCCCGGATGGACTTGGAGTACAGGAACGGCTCTTGCAGAATCAGACCGACGTGTGCGCGCAGATATTTGCGGTCAATCTGCTGAATATCCACGCCGCCAATGGTGATTTTGCCGCTCGTGGGCGTATACAGCCGCTGCAGCAGGTACATCATGGTGGATTTGCCGCTGCCCGTGCCGCCCAGCACTGCCGCCGTCTTGCCCGCGGGGATGGTGAAGGACACGTCGCGCAGCACCGGCACGTTGTCATCCGGATAAGCGAAGGACACATGGTCAAACACAATATCGCCGTGCAGGTCGGGCTTCAGGGCGTTCGGCTCATCCGGCTCGGCTTCCTCGTGCAGAATCGCCTGCACGCGCTTCATCGAGACCATTGCTTTGCCCGCGTCGGACAGGGTGCGGCCCAGCTGGCGAATCGGGAAGAGCAGCATCCCCAGCGTGGAGGTGAAAACAATCAGCGTACCGACGGTAATCCAGCCGTTACAGGCGTAGATGATGCAGACCACCAGTGTCAGCAGCGTCTGCGTCATGCTGATGGCGTCGCCGCCGCCCCAGTAGATGGCGAGCAGTTCATTCAGGCGGAGGTTCTTTTTGCGCAAATCGTTGTTCACGCGGTCAAACTTCTCCACCTCGCGCTCCTGCTGTCCGAAGGCGCGCACGACGCGGACGCCGGAGAGGTTCTCCTGCAAAACGGCGTTCAGCACACCGTCCGCTTCGTCCGCCACCTCAAAGGACTTATGCACCATCTTGAAGAACCACGTCGCGAAGCAGAACAAAGGCGGCACAAGAATCAGGCTGTAGAGCGTAATCGGCACGGAGCGCGGCAGCAGGATGCTCATGGCGATAACGACCATCAGCACCGTGTTGACGACTTCCATCACCTGAACCGCCAGAAAGCGGCGAATCGTATCCACGTCAGATGTGCAGCGCTGAATCAGCTCGCCTGCCTGCGCTTTAACGTGGTACGCAAACGGCAGGTGCTGCAAATGGCGGTAGAGGTCATTGCGCAGTTTTCGGGCGATATTTTCACTCGCAATCGCGGAGGAACGCCCCTTAATGAACGTGAACACGCCGTTGACGATGTTCATCAGGATGAGCGCCAGCGCGGGAATCCACAGATTTTGGCGGAGGAAATCGCGTCCGCCGAGGGCGTTAATCGGGTTCATGAGGAAATCCGGCATTGTGAACGGTTCGCTGCCCAGTATGCTGTCCACGATTTCGGAGAGCAGCAGCGGCGTTAAAAAGCCGATGATGACCATCATGATGGTCGCAATGAGTGCCCAGAGGAAATGCGTCCAGTTCTGCCCGATGAGGGAGAGCATTGCGCCGAACGGGGTCTGTTTCTTCTTTGGTTTCGTTGTGGTGCGCTGCGTAGGAAATCACTCCTTTCAAGAGAGACAAAGTGGTTGATGACTCATAACTGCCCATTGTATGCTTTTTTCGAAAAGGGTACGAAAAAAGCACCATCCGTCTGAATGCAAACGGCTGGTGCTGCACACAAAACGCATGGTAACAGGAAAAGAGCGTGGAATTTTCCTATTACGGGCGCATATGGGCAGAAAGAGCCGTCGCAGTCAGTCCATTGGCACGGGATACAAGGGGTAAAATCATCATGGTCATTGCGAGGGCCTCCTTTCTGCATAATTTTGATTTTGTTGTGCTTCTCGCAAGCACGCAAGAAACAGTGTAGTCGAAAGTCAAGGTTTTGTCAAGGGGCAAATGGCGTTTTTTTCAAATATTCATCCCATCTTGCGCAGGATTCCCGTTTTCCCAGTCCCAAACCGCCTTTTCAATCAAGTCGGCAGCATTGGCGCAGCCGTGTTCATTGCGCAGGGCCTCCCCGATGCACGCCGCGTTGCGCGTGTATTCCGGGTTGCTGATGAGTGCGCGCAGCCCCTCCGCCAGATTCTCTGCCGTCAGCTTATCGCGCGGAATCGCTTTCGGCCCGCACCCGGCAGCGTACACCCGCTCCGCCCAGAACGGCTGATCGCCCCCAAACGGCACAACGAGCGTCGGCAGTGCATGGCGCAGGCTGGTTGCGGTCGTCCCCGCGCCGCCGTGATGCACCGCCCCTGCCATATGCGGGAACAGCCAGTCATGCGGCACACTTTTCACATAGAAGATGTTCGCATCTTTTGTCTTTGCTTCCTGCTGACCCCAGCCAAGTGCCACCACCGCCCGCACGCCTGACAATTTCACCGCCTGCCGGATGATTTCCGCCAGTTCCCCCATGTCGCCCGACACCATCGACCCAAAGCCGATGTACACCGGCTCGTCGCCCGCGCGCAGGAACTCCGCCAGCGCCGGGTCAGGCGTGTAGTCCACCGGGCGCTCATCCCACCAGAAACCGGACATGTGGATGTTGTCCGCCCAATCCTCCGGGCGCGGCACAAGCGTCGGGCTCATGGCGTAAATCACGGGCACTTGCTTGCCCTTCACGTCATAATCCGGTCTCAAGCGGACGCGGCGCTTTGCCATGTCGTTCTCCTTGCGCCAATCCGAGAGGTAGCGGTGCTCCAGCGCCGAAATCAGCAGATACCCGATGCGGTAGCTCAGCACATTCCACCACTTGCCGAGCTTGCGGAACGGCGCGGATGAAATTGGCATATCCTTGCACGGATCCATCGGGAAATACTGCGTCTGGATGCACGGAATATCGTACTTCTCCGCAATCGAATAGAACATCGTCCCGAAGAACGTGCAGACGATGGCTTCCGCGCCCTCCGCGCAGTGCAGCAAATCATCCAGCAGCATCGGCGCAATATCGCGGATGCCCTTCTCAAACTCCTTCAAGTACCGCACGCCCACCGCGTCCGGCTGGAGCAGCCGCCCCATCATATCCACCACATCGCCAGAAATGGGATAGAAGGACATTCCCGCTTCCTCAATCATGCCCTGAAACGGCGCAAACGCCGCAATCGTCACCTCATGCCCCCGCTCGTGAAGCTCCCGTCCCAGCAGCATGTACGGCCGCACGTCGCCCGTCGAGCCGAGCGTTATCATTGTGATTTTCATCATTACCTCCAATGATTTCGAGATAAGTTAAAGGTATACAAACTAAAAAACTAACAATAAAATTCAAGTATGGAGGTGTGCACTGCGAAGGGGTCAAGGGGGCGACCGCAGACTTCGTCTGTTTCCATTGCCCCCTTGTCGCCTCCGCAGAGGCGAAACCCCTGCAACAATAAAATTCAAGTATGTAGAAGAAACCAAAAGCGCCATCAAGCGCGCTTGCTTCCCGTCGCACACGGGTCATACCACCCCGCAGGAACTTTCACCCGGAAGCCCTCGAATGCGCTTTCCGCATCCGCCTTCACCACGCAGTGCGGCGTATACACATGCCGCATCCCATCCTGCATCCGTGCCATGCACCACTGCGCCAAATCAACTGCCAACGATTCACCCTCCGCCAGCGGCACAAATGCATCCCGCCGCACCAAAAAGCACATTGGCGAAACCGCCGTGACATTGTAGCTGGTTCGGTTCATGCCGTGCCATCCGCCCGCTGAGACTGGCAAGCCGCGATTCCGCGACCACACTGTGCCGTCCGGCAGAATGTCGTATCCGGCATGAAGCACCCGATTGCGCGCATCCGCCACCAGCGGCGTCACCGCGCACACATCCGGGCGCTGGGCGTACATCATCATCTCCCGCAGACCGTCCGCATCAGGTGCCGCCGTGTCCCCCCACAGGAACAGCAGCATGTCCGCCGACGCATCCGCCGCCAAGCGGTTCACATCCGCAGCGGACGCATCCCGCGCAAGCCGCAATGCCGCGACGGTAAAATCCCCCACGTCATACCGCAGCCGCAGCACACCGTCCTCCACCCGGCACGTTCCCGGAAACCCGGTGCGTCGCATACTCTCTTCCACCGCCCGTGCCGCCGCGTCCAGGCAAACCGCCAATTTCGTGTGGCTCATTGACCCCCGCAGCGTCCGCCAGTGGTACAGCACGCGCGGAATGTGGATGACGCCGTCCGCCCGCTCGCACGCGCGGAGCAGCAAATCGTGATCCTGCGACCCATCGAACGCCGGTCGTAATCCGCCGATGGCATCCAGCAGCGTCCGCCGAATCACCGACAAATGGCAGATATAGTTGCCGGAACGCAGATTGTCCGGACAGAAATCCGGCTTGCGGTGCGCATCAACGTGAATCGCGCCGTGGGCGGTCAGCTTATCTTCATCGGTGTAGAGCACGTCGGGGTGGTGCGCGTCGATGGCTTCCGCAATCCGCCAGAGCGCATCCGGCGCAAGCACATCGTCGTGGTCGCACAGGGCGATATACTCCCCCGTCGCCATTTTAATCGCGCGGTTCGTGTTGCCGGATATGCCCGCGTTTTCCACCCCAAACGCGATGTGGAATCGGCTGTCCCGCGCGGCAATTGCCTCCAGCGCCTTTCGCGTCTCGGCGGACGTGCTGCCGCCATCGTACAGGCAGACCTCCCACACGCCGTGCGTCTGGGCAAGCAGCGAATCCGCCAGCGCGCGGAGGAATTTCGGGCGCGTGTTGAACACGGGGACGACGACGCTGATGCGCACGTTCGGGAAGGGGTGCGCGCGCTGTACCGCCAGTTCGCGCTTGGATGCTTTCTCCCGCCGGAATCGCCATTCGTCCCGCAGCAGCACCCGTGCCGCCAGCATTTCACCCGCGCGGTGCAGCGTGTACCCCGCGCCATGCATCCGCACATACGCCCGAACCCGTTCCGCCCACTGCACGCACGTCCCTCCCGCCGACTTTCCTGCCCTCATCATACCATGCGCCGCGGGTTTTGTAAAGCGCCGGGCGATTTTCTGCCAATTCGGAACAATTTTCGCAAAACCGCTTGACAAATGGGTGAAAAGGTGCTAAACTAAATCCTGTTCCGGCAATCCGGACGAACCGCATAGGGGCATGGTGTAATGGTAACACGTGGGTCTCCAAAACCTTTGTTGAGGGTTCGAGTCCTTCTGCCCCTGCCAGAAAGCATCTGATGATTCAGGTGCTTTTTTGTTGTGTGAAGCCCCGCTACCTTTTGGGTAGCGGGGCTTCGGTATCATTTGCCCAATATCTCCATTGAATACTTGAAACTTCTGTAACACTTCAGACACATATTTGTCCGCTGAATGCTTTTGCAGTTTTCGTATGCAGAGTTGCCATATTCACTTGCTCGATACGAATACGTTTTTCCACATACACGGCAAGTTCTTGAATACACTTTATCTTCATTGGAATCATCACAACCCGTAGCAGCAAACAGCAGCATAACCATGCTAAGAATCAAGCAGATAGTCCGCAGCAACGTTCCATTTGTCTGCTGTGCGCTTTTCGTTTTCATGTCCATTTCTACTCCTCCTGATGTTTTTTCAATTCTGTTAGCCTGCGAATCAGTTCCTCCAACACCTCCCTATTTCCGTCGTCCGCCACAATCTCTCGCAGCTTTTTGCCGCCGAAATCGTATTCTTCCATCCACGCATTGATTTCTGAACTTTCAATCAGATTCTCTGCAGACAGCCTTAATAGCCCCCGTTCCAGCGTCTCTTGGAACTTCGACTCAAATGCGTCTGCACTAAACGGACAATTATCCCCCCTTCTGAATGCAGTTTCCAATTTGATAGCGTAAACATGGCATGGGTACATAGGCTCCCTCCTTTCATTGATACTTCTATTTTACCCTCCCCTCAAAAAAAGTCAAGTGTTTTCTTGAAGAATTATATATTTCTGACATTTCTGGCAAAAGCATGGCAAATTGTTGTGTATCTTCACAACGACTTTCGTGTCGGCGTGTAACCACATTTCAGAAAATCGTTTTTTTCTGAAATCAGCTGCCTCAACCCCCTCCAAATTTCAAATTCGCACAGAAAACGCGCCCGCCGACCTTCCGACGAGCGCGTTTATACTATTGGGGGCTCTACTCCCGAATTCAGTGCACGACTTGCTGGACACCACAGTTATCACATTTAAGGCAACACCGCACAAATGAGGCGGTCAGCCGCCGAGTTGTGCGGTGTTGCTTTAAATTACTTCTTATTCTTCTGCTCCACCATCGCCTTGACCTTCAGCGGCAGACCGAGCAGGTTGATGAAGCCCGCGGAATCCTTGTGGCTGTACAGGTCGTGGCTGTCGCCGAAGGTGGCGATTTCCTCCATGTACAGGCTGTTCGGCGACTTCACGCCCGCGTTGATGCAGTTGCCCTTGTACAGCTTCAGCTTCACCGTGCCGTTGACCGCCTGCTGCGTGCTGTCCACAAACGCGGAGAGCGCCTCGCGCAGGGGCGTGTACCACATGCCGTCGTACACCAGCTCCGCGAACTTGCTCGCGACCAGCTCCTTGTAGTGGCTGGTGGCGCGGTCAAGCGTGATGGATTCGAGGATGCCGTGCGCGGCGTAGAGCATCGTTCCGCCGGGGGTTTCGTACACGCCGCGGGACTTCATGCCCACCAGACGGTTCTCCACCAAATCCGCGCAGCCGACGCCGTTGCGGCCCGCGATTTCGTTCGCCTTCGTCAGCAAATCCACCGCGTCCAGCTTTTCGCCGTTGATGGCGACCGGCACGCCCTGCTCGAAGTCCACCGTGACGTATTCGGGCTGATCAGGCGCCTTTTCGGGCGTGACCATCGTCAGCAGCAGATCTTCCGGCGGCTCGTTCCACGGATCTTCCAAATCCGCGCCCTCGTGGCTGATGTGCCAGATGTTGCGGTCCATCGAATACGGGCGATCCTTCTTGACCGGGACGGGGATGCCGCGCTTTTCGGCGTAGTCAATTTCCTCCTCGCGGGTCTTGATGTCCCAGATGCGCCACGGCGCGATAATCTGCATATTCGGGTCAAACGCCTTGATGGTCAGCTCGAAGCGGACTTGGTCGTTGCCCTTGCCGGTGCAGCCGTGGCAGATGGCAGTGCAGTTCTCCTTGTGGGCGATTTCGACGAGGCGCTTGGCAATCAGCGGCCGTGCGAAGGACGTGCCCAGCAGGTACTTGCCCTCGTAGACCGCGCCCGCCTTGAGCGTCGGCCAAATGAAGTCCTCGACGAACTCCTTGCGCAGGTCTTCGATGTACAGCTTTTCAGCGCCGCACTTTTTCGCCTTCTCGTGGAGGGGCTCCAGCTCTTCGCCCTGCCCGACGTCGCCCGCAACGCAGACCACATCGCAGTCATAATTTTCCTTCAGCCACGGCACGATAATCGAGGTATCCAGACCACCGGAATAAGCCAGCAAGACACGCATCTTCGCCATAACAATCGACTCCTTTATCTTCATCCTGATTTTCATCATTTTTGTGTCCGTCTGCCGGACAAGATGGATTATACATCAAGATGAATAAAAATGCAATAGGTCTGCATAAATTTTCTCGGATTTTTTTCGGGGGATGATGCAAGGTCTTCCACACGCTCCGTGCAGATTGCAACAAGGAGATTGACGAAATGAATATCCTCACCCGAAACTTTGCCTCCACACGCCCCGTGCAGATTGCAACTCAATGCGCTTCTCGAACAGTTAGGGTTCAAGCCTTTGCCTCCACACGCTCCGTGCAGATTGCAACGGTTTATCAATAGTACGGATGAAATTGAAGTGCACCTTTGCCTCCACACGCCCCGTGCAGATTGCAACGGCAGAAATGCACAGAATTGCAATATGCACTTTTCAGAACGTGTGTTGAGTCGGTAGATAGCTTTTCAGTATTGAACAAAGCAATGCTGCGCTGACTATTTTCCCGAAACTCTTCTGCTGTCAAGGCGACCTTTGCCGCCATTAGCGACAGCCCCGGACGGACAATCGACCGGTTTTGCTGGTGCGAACCGCACCTGATTTTTGTGTTAGCTGATAATTCGCCTGATACCCATGCTGGGAATCGTATGCGGAAGTTCTGAAAGCCGCTGAATCGTCATGTGATGATACGCAACAAATTGAGGATAGTCACGTTGAAGTGCCTCGCGGTCAAATACTCGGTAAAGTTCTTCACCAAATTCTTTCTTTAATTCCTTCCTATTATATTCCGGCAATCCCTGCTTGCAATGTTGAAGTAGAAACGCCGAGTACAAATCGCGCTGTATGCGTTCGCCGTCCGGCATAACGTTCCAGCGGTTTTCAAGTGCCTTTTCGATGCAGGTATCTGTCTGGTGGTTGTACTGGCTGGCGCGCACATGCGTATCAACTTCTTTCACCCCTTCCAGCCCGCGCGACTGGCATTTCTGTTTCAGCATCGTAATCAGCATGGCAGGTGCTTTGTTGGCAATGGATTTTCCGAATCGCTTTTTGCGTTTATACCGTCCAGTCTTTTCGGAAATCTCCGTTTTGTTTGCTCTGTGGACTAAATCGCAGTAACTCATGTTCTCCACAAAGAAGCAATCACCCAGCGTCAGCAGATAATTTGCCAATTCGTTATGCTGCTGTTTTCGGATGTCCGCCTGATGATGCTGAATCATTGCCAGCTGGTGCTGAATCCGTCTGTATCGCTTGGACTTGTTCCGCGTTAGCTTCACGCCGCGCTTAAATGTTCCATCCGAATTGTAATTCTCCGGATTCATTGCGCGTCGGCTTCTGTCCATCTTGCGCTGCAAGCGCCGCTTTTCTTGTTCTATATTCTGCACACGGTCAGCCAATTCCAGCAGATTAACCTCCTTATCGGTCGAGTATGCCAGCGTTCGCGTGCCAATGTCGATGCCGACGACACCATGCCCGATAGGATGCTTCGGCGCACCGCTTGCCGGGTCGCGCTTCACCGCCGGCTTTCCTTCCAAAACAAGCTGTGCATACCAATGCGGCTTTGTTTTGCCGTCTTTGCGGAGGATGCGGACAAATTTCACATGCCTTTTCAACATCTCGGCCTCGTAAGGATTATCAGGTGATAATTTCAGCAAAAACTCTCTTTTTACCTTCTTGCGGTCACGATTACCTTGCTGATTCCATATAATTCTATCTTCTCGGAACATAATCTCCTTTCCACCGCTTTTCTTCTGTGAATAGCCCTGCACGGAACAAAGTTCACCCGGCTTTTTGAAATGTACTTTTCCCTTCTGCTTATAGTTGTCAACGAACACCTTATCAAAAGCAATCCACACCTGTGCTGTAATTCCATGCAACGCTACATTTGCGCCGATATTATCATTAAAGTGCTTATAGTATTTTTCCATATCAGCCTTAAAGGCATTTCTGCTAAAACCGTTTTCTTCCAAAAATGCTTTTCTCTTTTTTTCTAATGCCCACTTTTCCTTCTGATTGCTGGCAGTATCAATCATTTTCATGATTTCTTGGTATTCAGGCATTCTTTCAACTTGGCATTTCTTCTTTAGTTCAGCATGAACCAGCGTATTATACAGCTGCCGCGCAATCTCGAAACGCTTTTCAAGATGGTCGGACTGCCATTTTTCCAGTTTAAGGGGCAGCGTCAGACAACAAGTCGCCCCGTCTTCCTTTTTCTCCTCATTGTCCACGAGTCTCCCTCCCCTTCCTTTGCTTTTCCACCCCATTATACCGCATTTTCTCCTCATTTTCAAGCAAGAACAGCAAATTCGACATTCATCCGCTGTTTTTTTACTGTACAGCGCTTTTTGTAATTTGTCCCCTTCGCCCATCTATCCGCCATTCCATTCATCCCGTTCCGAAAACGTGTGAATTTGTGAAAAAAATATCGTTAAAATCGTGTCAGCCACTTGACAAGAGCTTAACAATCTGCTACACTGTTCTCGTCACCCCGACAAACACCGACATTCCCCGTTCGCGGGCGCATCCCTGCAGGACGGATGAAGCATAAGGAGAGAGTATCATGGCGAAAGAGTATCCGATCGTCGATAGCGTGGAGAGCTTCGAGGCTGCCCTCGCCCGCGTCCGCGCGGCACAAAAGGTCTATGCGACCTACACGCAGGAGCAGGTGGACAAGATTTTCAAGGCAGCTGCCCTCGCCGCGAACAACATGCGCATCCCGCTGGCGAAGATGGCGGTGGAAGAAACCGGCATGGGCGTGGTGGAAGATAAGGTCATCAAGAACCACTACGCCGCTGAATACATCTACAACGCCTACAAGGACACGCAGACCGTCGGCGTGCTGGAGCGCGACGAAGCATTCGGCATGATGAAGGTTGCAGAACCTATCGGCGTTGTCGCGGCGGTCATCCCGACCACCAACCCCACATCTACCGCCATTTTCAAGACGCTGATTTGCCTCAAGACCCGCAACGGCATCATCATCTCTCCCCATCCGCGCGCGAAGAAGTCCACCATCGCCGCCGCGAAGGTTGTGCTGGAAGCCGCTGTGGCTGCCGGCGCGCCCGAAGACATCATCTCGTGGGTCGATGTTCCCTCGCTGGAGCTGACCAACATGGCGATGAAGGAAGCCGACATCATCCTCGCCACCGGCGGCCCCGGCATGGTCAAGGCGGCGTACTCCTCCGGCAAGCCTGCGCTGGGCGTCGGCGCTGGCAACACGCCCGCGATTATCGACGAATCCGCTGACGTGAAGGTGGCCGTCAACTCCATCCTGCACTCCAAGACGTTCGACAACGGCATGATCTGCGCGTCCGAGCAGTCCACCATCGTACTGGACAGCATCTACGACGCGGTGAAGGCGGAGTTCGCCAAGCGCGGCGCGTACTTCCTCGAAGGTGAAGAGCTGGACAAAGTGCGCAAGACCATCATCATCAACGGCGCGCTGAATGCCAAGATTGTCGGTCAGAAGGCGCACACCATCGCCAAGCTCGCAGGCGTGGACGTGCCGGAAACCGCCAAGGTGCTGATTGGTGAAGTCGAATCCGTGGATATTTCTGAAGAGTTCGCGCATGAGAAGCTCTCTCCCGTGCTGGCGATGTACCGCGCCAAGGACATCGACGATGCGTTCGACAAGGCGGAACACCTGATTGCTGACGGCGGCTACGGCCACACCTCTTCTATCTACCTGAACGCCGTCACCCGCAAGGATTTGATTGACCGCTTCGCCGCGCGCATGAAGACCTGCCGTATTCTCGTCAACACGCCTTCCTCTCAGGGCGGCATCGGCGACCTGTACAACTTCATGCTGCGTCCGTCGCTGACGCTGGGCTGCGGCTCTTGGGGCGGCAACTCCGTCTCTGAGAACGTCGGCGTCAAGCACCTGCTGAATGTCAAGACTGTTGCCATCCGGAGGGAGAATATGCTGTGGTTCCGTGCGCCTGAAAAGGTCTACCTCAAGAAGGGCTGTCTGCCTGTCGCCCTGAATGAACTCAAGGCAGTTATGGGCAAGAAACGCTGCTTCATCGTCACCGACGCGTTCCTGTTCAAATCCGGCTTCACCAAGGCGATTACCGACAAGCTGGATGAGCTGGGCATCGTCCACACCACGTTCTACGATGTTGCGCCCGACCCTTCCCTCGCCTGCGCGAAGGAAGGCGCCAAGGCCATGACCTCCTTCCAGCCGGACTGCATTATCGCCATCGGCGGCGGTTCCGCAATGGACGCTGGCAAGATTATGTGGGTCATGTACGAGCATCCGGAAGTGGACTTCCTCGACATGGCGATGCGCTTCATGGATATCCGCAAGCGCGTGTACACCTTCCCGAAGATGGGTGAAAAGGCGTACTTCATCGCCATCCCGACCTCTGCTGGCACGGGCTCCGAAGTCACCCCGTTCGCCGTCATTACCGATCAGGACACCGGCGTGAAGTACCCGCTGGCGGACTACGAGCTGCTGCCGAAGATGGCGATTGTGGACGCTGACATGATGATGTCCGCGCCGAAGGGCTTGACCTCCGCCTCCGGTATCGATGCGCTGACCCACGCGCTGGAAGCCTACGCCTCCATGCTGGCGACGGACTTCACCGACGGTCTGGCGAAGCAGGCGGCTCAGCTGATTTTCGAGTATCTGCCCGCGTGCTATGACAACGGTCAGAACGAACCGGTTGCCCGCGAAAAGATGGGCAACGCAGCCACGATGGCTGGCATGGCGTTCGCGAACGCGTTCCTCGGCGTCTGCCACTCCATGGCGCACAAGCTGGGCGCGTTCCATCACCTGCCGCACGGCATCGCCAACGCGTTGCTGATTGAGCTGGTCATCCGCTACAACAGCGCCGAAGTTCCCACGAAGATGGGCACCTTCCCGCAGTACGCCTATCCGCACACGAAGCGCCGCTACGCTGAATTCGGCGAGTACCTCGGCTTCAAAGGTGCGAATGACGACGAGACGGTGGAGAACCTGATTCGCAACATCCATGCCCTGAAAGAGCGCGTCGGCATCAAGAATACGATCCGCGACTACGGCGTGGACGAAGAGAAGTTCCTCGCGACGCTGGACGAAATGTCCGAGCAGGCGTTCGACGACCAGTGCACCGGCGCGAACCCGCGCTACCCGCTCATCAGCGAAATCAAGGAAATGTATCTGAAGGCGTACTACGGCGAGTAATGCGCCATTCTCCCCGGCTTGGCAGGAATGCTTCTGCTGGGCCGGGCATTTTTGAGCACAAAAAATTTTGTCCGCTTGCAGGAATGTCGTATTTGGGCGGCGAATAGATATTCAGGACAAATATCGACTTCATGATGAGGTCGTCTCCCCCAATCAACACGCGGAAGAAGTAAGCAGTCGTCACCAACTCAATCGCGCGGAAGGGTCAAGGGAGGAACTCCCTTGCGGAGTCCAGAGGCAGAGCCTCTGGCGCCTCTCCCCCAATAAACATGAACCATATAGAAGGAGGTTTCCCTATGGATTTGACGCATGTGATTGCCGAGCGGGAAAATAAGAAGATTTACCGCGACGGCGCCAAGGCCATCAAGGTGTTTGCCGAAGGGTACAGCAAGGCGGACATTCTGAACGAAGCGCTGAACACGGCGCGCGTGGAAGAGACGGGCCTACCGATTCCGAAGCTCCTTGCTGTTGACACGGTGAACGGTCAATGGGCGATTACGACGGAGTTCATTGAAGGCGACACGCTGGCGGCGCTGATGGCGGCGCATCCGGAAAAGGAAGACGAGTACCTGAACCTGTTTGTGGACATTCAGATGAAGGTTCACGCCTGCACCTGCCCGATGCTCAACAGCCTGACGGAGAAGATGCAGCGCAAGATTTCCGCCACCGACCTCGACGCGACCACCCGCTACGAGCTGCACACCCGCTTGGCGAGTATGCACGTCCACAAGAAGGTCTGCCACGGCGACTTCAACCCGTCCAACATTATCTTGAAGCCCGACGGACAGTGGTACATCCTCGACTGGTCGCATGCCACGCAGGGCAACGCGTCCGCTGATGTTGCCCGCACCTACCTGCTCTTCGTCCTCGAAGGCAAGGAAGCGCTGGCGGAAAAGTACCTCTCCCTCTTCTGCAAGAAGAGCGACACCGCCAAGCAGTACGTCCAGCAGTGGATTCCGATCGTCGCCGCGAGCCAGTCCCTCAAGGGCAAGCCCGAAGAGCGCGACCTGCTCATCCGCTGGGCAAGCGTTTGCGAATACGAATAATCATCAAAGGGACTGGCTTCGGTCAGTCCCTTTTCTTGTGGGGAGATGGGAGCCTGCCATGTAACCATTTCCCCGCATTTGTTGAAATCTGCCACATTTGCAATTTGCCCTATGTAACCCACTTTTCATCCTCTTTTTTTCGTGGTATCATTATTATAAGAAGGGGGAATTTGCCCTTTTCAAACTTATCTGCCGCGATTGCTTGTCAACCGCCTCCACAATCAGCATGAATGAATTATACACGGCAAATACTGTCCTCAGCGTCTTCGCCATGGCGATTATGCTCTTTTCCCTGCGCGGCGACATCAGCCAATCCAAGATCCGAAATCTGCTCTGCGGCGACCTGTACGCCACCATCGCCATTTGCGCGCTGTGTGAGTGGTCGGGCGTGCAGATGGATGGCACGCCGCCCGCGCTGATTCCGCTGCATATCGCCGTCAAGACCATCGAACTTTCGCTTGCGCCGCTAATCGGGCTGTTCGCGGGCTGCGTCATCCATCCCTGCCCGCGGAAAGTGGTGCACGGGCTGCTGTACCTTGCGTGCTTCCACGCGCTGCTGGTGCTGCTCTCGGCGTTCACGGGGCTGATATTCTATGTCGATGGGCAGAATTTCTACCACCACGGGGCGCTCTACGCGCTCTACATGCTCGCCTACGGGGGCAGCACGGTGTTCTTCCTCGTGCAGATTTGGTTCGCCTGCCGCGCCTACCAGTACACCGGCGGCACACAGCTGCTGCTCGCGACGCTGTTCGTGCTGTTAGGGCTGATGGTGCAGCTGTTCCTGCCGACGGTCAAAATCGACTGGATTACCATCAGCTGCGGTGCGCTGATGATGTCGAAATTCTCCAGCGACATGGTGCTGCAAACCGACGGGCTGACGCAGCTTGTCAACCGCTTGGGCTACGAGCATTATCTGGCGCGCCTGCGCGTTCCTGCTACCATCCTGATGTTCGACGTTGACCGCTTCAAGGACGTCAACGACTGCCATGGGCACTTGATGGGCGACGCCTGCCTGCGGACGATTGCCGGCTGCATCCGCCGCGCGTACGGGAATTACGGGACGTGCTTCCGCATCGGCGGCGACGAGTTCTGCGTGATACTGACGCGGCGGAACGCGCAATACAACACCATGACGGAGATTTTCCAGCACCTGATGGATGCGGCGCGGGCGGAGAATCCGGTTCTGCCGATGGTATCGGTGGGCTGTTCGCATTTTAATCCGTCGACGGATGATTTGGCGGATTCCTTGGCGCGGGCGGACGCGCGGATGTATCAGAATAAGGAAGCGCATAGATAAACACAGCCGCGACGAGTGAATATGCTCGTCGCGGCTGATTTTTATTCACCTGTATTCACCGCAGTGTTGGCAGTAGCGCGCTTCCTTCGGGTTTTCTAAGCCGCAATGCTTGCATGTCGACATTCGGAGTGCGTGCTTTTGTTGATATTACCGATTCACATACGCGTCGATTTCATTCCGGCTGGAGATTTGCAGCTTCTCAAAGATGCTCTCCATGTACGACTTCACCGTGTTGACGGAAACGCCCATCAGCGCGGCGATTTCCTTGTTGCTGCGTCCCTTCGCGGCAAGCATGGCAATCGAAAACTCGTAGGGTGTGAGCGCGTCGGTCACCTGCAGCGTCGACACGGGGTTGTGAATTTTCATCCACCCGCGGCTGAAGCGGTAGACCGACTGCACAATCTTGTTGTACGTTTCCGGCTCCTGCTTGCGCAGCGCGCGCTCCACCTGCCCCTGCAAAATGCCGTGATGCTCCACAAACGGGTGGATGTACCCCTCGCGGCTGGCGATGCTCCACGCGGCATCGAACTTCTGCTCCGCGCGTTCATCCTGCTTCAGGCTCATGCAAATCATGCACAGGACGATGTTGAGGTAGATGCTGTCAATGGGGTAGCGCGTGCCCGCCATCAGCAGGGCGGATTCGGCAATGCCCATCGCGTGTTCGTATTCGCGGCGGATGTAGAGCGCGTGGGCGATGGCGTACATGGCAAAATACTGCATTCCGGGCGGAAGAATACCGATAGCGGGGCGGATAGGGGTCAAGTCGAGCTTCTCGGAGTGGAAGAACACGCTGATGAGCGCGTCGGTAATGCTGCTGTACAGCCGCCACGAATCATCGTTTGCGCGCTGCCCGTCCCGCTGAATCATTTCGAGATTCCGGCGGCACTTGGCGGCATCCCCCGTCTGCAGCATCGCCATCGTGTTGGTAATCAGCGCGGACAGGCGGATTTCGGGGCACTTGCTCGTCAGGTATTTCTCGCTGATTTCGCGGGCTTCCTCGTGCTCATCGCGGAAATAGTGGTGCAGGGCGCGGGCGATGTCGCGTTCCTCCTCGTCGTTCATGGTCAGCAGGAGATTCTGGAAGCCGTTGTCGCACGGGCGGGAAATCAGCGGCATATAGCACTTTGCCATCCGCGGGGGGATTTTTTCCTGCCCGCGCTGCCCGCTCTTGCGCAAATCCGCCGGATGCGGCGTATTCGCCGGAATCAGCCACCCGCCCGATTTCCGGATTGCCCCCTGAATCCGCCCGGTATTCAGGTAGTAATTCACCATGCGGATGGAAACGCCCCACAGCTCCGCTATTTCCTTTACGCTGAGGTAGTCCAATGCGCAGCCCCTCCTTGTTTACGCTTACGGAATTGGCTCCCAAAGCATGGTCGCCGTTCGATTGCCATACGAGCCCTTGGGCAGCATGTAGGAGCGCGGCGTTCCTTCTACGCCGTCGATTTTCCAGCCTACAAAGGTATAGCCCGGGAGGTAGTAGGACGGGTCTTCTTCCGGTGTCCCGAAATAAACTTGGTTGTTGATGGTGTATTGAACCCAATTATATGCTTTGCCGTGGCTCACGTAGGTAATGGTGTACGTCGCCACACGCCACTCCGCCTTGTAAAGGCGGTCGCCGGTTGAGCCTTTGGGGATAATCATCGGCGTTGAAGGGAACTGACCGCTGCCATCGAGGACCCAGCCGGCAAATTCGTAGCCCGGACGCTCGGGAGGGATGGGCAGGGTGACGGAATCCTCCACGGTGTAGCGTATCGAAGCTATGACTGCGCCGCCGTTCGTGACCAGTGTGATGGTGTATCTGATCACCTTCCAGTTTGCGGTATACGCCTTGTTTCCCGTCGAACCCTTCGGAATTTTGACGCTTGTCTGCGGCGTCGTGATACGCTCGCCCGTCCAGCCGACAAACTCGTAGCCGTTGCGGGTCGGGGTCGGCAGCTCGAACTCCTCATCCGTTATGGTGTAAACCACCTTTTCTTGACCGCTGCCGCCGTCCAAATCCATGGTGATGGTGTACTCCGCCAAACGCCACTCCGCCTTGTAATGGAGGTCGCCGGTTGTGCCAGGGTAAATAATGAGCGGCGTGAAAGGGAGCATACCGCTGCCATCGAGGGTCCAGCCGGCAAATTCGTAGCCCGGACGGAGAATGTAAGGCAGGGTGAAGAGATCCTCCACGGTGTATTTTATCGGAGACACGACTGGGCCGCCGTTCGTGTCCAGTGTGATGGTGTATTCAATCACCTGCCAGTTTGCGGTATACGCCTTGTTTCCCGTCGAACCCTTCGGAATTATGACGCTTGTCTGCGGCGTCGTGATGCCCTCGCCCGTCCAGCCGACAAACTCGTAGCCGTTGCGGGTCGGGGTCGGCAGCTCGAACTCCTCATCCGTTATGGTGTAAACCACCTTTTCTTGACCGCTGCCGCCGTTCAAATCCATGGTGATGTTGTATTCTGTCAGTTTCCAGTTCTCGATATACGTCTTGTCGCCCGTCGAACCCTTCGGGATGGTCACGTTCGGCTGCGGCGTCGTGATGCCCTCGCCTGTCCAGCCAAGGAACGTATAGCCCGTGCGGGTCGGGGTCGGCAGCGTTACGGTTTGCTCCACCGTGTAGAAATACACTTGCGACGTGCCCGCATTGCCCCCTTCCAGCAGCGTAATGATGGTGTATTCAATCACCTGCCAGTTCGCGGTGTAAGTGCGGTCGCCCGTGCTTCCTTGCGGGATTTCAATGGTTTTCTGCGGTTCGGCGATGCCCTCGCCCGTCCAGCCGAGGAAGATGTAGCCCGTGCGAACCGGGGTCGGCAGCTGGAACGCTTCCGATTCCACCGTGTACTGGATGGGACGGATCGGATCGCCGCCTGCCGTGTCCATCGTGACGGTATAAAGCTTGTCCGCCGTCAGCGTCAAGGTCAGCGGCGCGTAGGGCATGAGGAAGGAAACCGCGTCGTTCCCCTCGCTGATACTCAGGGAAACAGCCGGGTCGCTCTGGAAAACGTGGATGCCGCGATAGCCCGCTGCGGGCGCGATTTGCACCGTCACCTGCTCACCCGCGCGGCACAGCAGGTCGTTGCCCTCCGCCGGCATGTCGCTGCCCCAGAGGACGTTCTGCGCGTCGATGGTCACGCGCTGCGTGTCCGCCGTCCACGTCAGCGTAACGATGCGCTTTTCTTCGCGCCCCGTTACGGGCAGGAATGTGTCCGTCTCCTCGCCGCGCAGTCCCGTCAGGTGAATGAGGGCACGCTCGTCCGCGCCGAAGTCGCTGCGCTTGAACTGCGTCACCCACTCGCCGCGCTCCTTATCGAAGGTGAAGCTCGCCACGGCGCCGCTGCGCAGGGTCAGGCTCGGCGTGAAGTAATCCGGGCGCGCGCCGCTGATGCGAACGCGGTAGGTGATGCGCCCGTCCTGCTCGCCATAGCGGTAGACGTACACCGGGAATTCCGCTACCAGCGTGCTGTCATCCGTCAGCGGGAACACAACATCGCCCTCGCGGGAGAGATAGACATAATTTTCCGCCACGGCAAAGCAGGATTCGCCGCCATTCAGGCGGTAGACCTTGCTCCACGGGTCTGCGCTGCGCATTTCCGGCAGCAGCACATACTGCTCCTGCAAATCCGGATACTTCTCCGCAAACGCCGCCTCGATGCTGTCCATCATGTTGACCGCGCCCATCGGGCAGCTGTCGCCCGTGTACTGCACCGTCGTTTCGGTCAGCAGCGCGCCGTCCCAATCCGCCGTTTCCAGCTGCATGTCCTTGGCGCTCTGGTCAACAAGGCGGAAACGCACGGTCAGGCTGATTTTCTTCTCCACCTTCAGCTCGCTGCCCATATGCAGCTGCTGCCCCGGCACAAGCGCGTTCTTGCCCGGATTCAGCACAATATCGCCCGTCGGCAGCGGGTCATCCGTCAAGTTCACGAGGTTCGTCGCAATCCCGATATCGAGATTCATCGGCTTGTCCACCACGATGGTGGAGCGGACATTGCCCTCGCCGTTCAGCGACACATTCCCCGATGCGCCCAGAATCAGCTCCTGAACATCTGCCGCCGCGCCGATGTTCAGGCGAACGTCCTCGTCCGACAGCACATACAGGCGGTCGATTTTGCCGGACGGAAGATTGGCGTTCAGCCCGCCGAGAACCAGCAGATTGCCGTTCATTTCCGGCGCATTGAACTCCATGTTGCCCAGATGGTCAAAAATCGCGTCGCCGATGAAGGCTTCCGGCGGCTGCGTGTCCTTATTCAACACGGTGATGCCAAGTTGCTTGATGTTCTCCTGAAACGCCGGGTCATCCCAGTCCGTATTGTCCCACATGCCAGCGCCGATTTCTTTCGCCAGCCGCTCCAGCGCTGAGTCCTTGCCCTGTGGTGTCTGGTTCTTGTTGATGGTGTTCAGTGTGTTCAGCGCACTCATGTTGTTTTCCACAATCATGGCCGCCGATGCTGTACCCGCCCAAATGATGCTGCATAAGAGCAGGAAAATGGTGCTCCATCGTGCGATTCGCTTCATGTTTCTTCCTCCTTGCTGATCGCTTCCGCGGGCTTTTTTTCCATAGAAATCGCCCTTCTGGTTTCAGTATACCATCGGCAAGCGCTGTTTGCCACCGCCATTCAATGGATTAATTGGACGTTTCCCTGCCCTTTTCCTGCTGAAAATTCCTGCATTCACGCAGATTTCCCGTCAATTCGCGCATGTTTTCCGCCGAATGTACCTTTCCAAGGCAGGAAATATCAGTTGCCAAGGATGGCAAAGTGTATCTTTCCAACATACGAAAAAAGGCGAACCGGTTTTGAAGCCGATTCGCCCGTGGATTTGTCCAAACTTGGATGGAATTACTTGGCGATGGTGCAGTGCATGAAGTACTTGTAGCCCAGCGGGTTGGAGAAGAAGCCCTGCACGGAGTCGTCGAGCATGTAGATGTCGGTGTAGTAGTACAGCGGCACGATGCAGCCGGTATTCATCAGCATATCTTCCGCGATGTGCATCATGGCATAACGGTTCGTGCTGTTGGTGCAGCTCTTGATGGTAGAAATCAGCACGTCATAGGTTTCCGCCCAAGTGCCGTTCTCCACCTTCACGTCGTAGCCGTAGGGGGTCAGGTCGAGGTTGTAGATCTTCAGATCCGCATTCGCGCCCTTGCCAAACTGCACGTCGTTGTTGCCGGAGCCGGTCACCCACATGTCGAGGAAGCAGATCGGGTCGTTGTAGTCCGCCAGCCAGCCGTTGCGCGCGATGGAGTAGTCGCCCGCCTTACGGGTGTTCAGGAAGGTGTTCCATTCCTGGTTGTTCAGGTTCATGGTGATGCCGACCGCAGAAACCGCGCTCTGGAGGTATTCGCCAATCGCCTTGTGGGCTTCGGAGGTGTTGTAGAGGTAGGTCAGGGACGGGAAGTTGGTGAAGACGGCGTTCGCCTCGTCGTAGGTGTAGTACTTCTTCAGGGTTTCAACCGCCTTGTCGAAGTTCGCCATGTAGACGTCTTCGTCGTCGGTCACGTCGTAGTAGCCGGTGATGCCTTCCACATGACCCGCGTTCTTGTAGAACTCAGAGCCGTCCGCATCGGTCATGCCCATCGGGACGAAGCTGGACGCAGGAAGCTGACCAGCCTGACCGATTTCGGTGACGATGTAGTTGCGGTCAAACAGCAGGCCAATCGCCTGACGGACTTCTGCGCGCGCCGCTTCCGCTTCTTCGGGGGTCATGTTCGCGAGCAGGTCAGCGGGCAGGATTTCTTCGTTGATGTTCCAGCAGACATAGTAGGTACCAATCTGGCCGGCAACAACGAATTCCGTCGGATACTGGTCCTTCAGGGAAGCGATTTCAGAGGTGGGAACGTCGTCGATCAACTGCCAGTCGCCCTTCTGGAAGTTCGCCAGCATGTTGTTCGCGTCGTCGGAGAGGTAGAAGTCCAGCTCGTCCATCGTGACCTTGTCCACCGCATGATAGTAGGGGTTCTTGGTCAGGGTGATCTTGCTGTTGTGTTCCCACGCGGTCATGGTGTACGGGCCATTGCCGATGTAGGTGGAAGGATCGGTCGCCCACGCTTCGTTGGCGACGACGTCCTCACGGACGGGCATGTACGCCGGGAAGGCGAGCAGCTCGTTCCAGTAGGCAACGGGGTTGTTCAGGGTAACGGTCAGGGTCTTGTTGTCCACGGCGGTCACAGCGAGGTTTTCCGCCTTGGGGTCGGAGCCGTCCGTAGTGTAGCCCTTGATGACTTCAAACATGTAGCCATAGTCCGCGCCCAGCTCGGAGGAAGCAGCGCGCTTCCACGCGAACTCGAAGTCCTTCGCGGTCAGATCCTTGCCGTCAGACCACTTCAGGCCGTCAACGAGCGTGTAGGTGTACGTCACCGTGCCGTCGTCATTGACCACCGGATCCGGCAGTTCCACCGCGCAGTCCGGCAGGATTTCCAGCTTGCCGTCGTCGGTCTGCGCCCAAGTGGACAGGCCTGCGAACAGGTGAGCGACCATCGTCGCGCCGTCCACAGTGGAGTTCAGCGCCGGGTCAAGCGTATCAGGCTCGGACGCGATGCAGACAGCCATGTACGTCTTGCCGTCTTCGGCGACAGCGCACAGGGTGCAGGTCACCATCATTGCGATGGCGAGCAGGAGAGCAGTCAGCTTCTTCATGAAAAAACCTCCCTTAATATTCTGTGACAGCCTTGCTTTTCGTAGACTGTCTGTATCAAAAATGCGTGTTGACGCATCCTTGAAGCAATTTTTTTGCGCGGATAAACACGCGGGCACGCTATGCCAGTGTCACCAACTCAATCGCGCGAAAGGGTCAAGGGACGAAGTCCCTTGCAGGGTGCAGGGGCAGCGCCCCTGCCGGAGTCCAGAGGCAGAGCCTCTGGCGTCTCCCCTTTTACCCCAATTCCTTCACCCGGTGGCAAGCGACGAAGTGCCCCTTCTCGACTTCGTTGAAGGGCGGCATCGACTGCGCGCAGGCTTCGGTGGCGTGGGGGCAGCGCGTGCGGAACGGACAGCCCGACGGCGCGTTCAGGGGACTTGGGATATCGCCGGAGAGGACAATGCGCTTGTTTGCGCGCGCCGCCTTCGGGTCAGGCAGCGGAACGGCGGACAAAAGCGATTTGGAGTACGGGTGCAGCGGGTGATTGTAGATTTCCTCCGCCGACGCCAGCTCCACCATCTTGCCCAGATACATCACGGCGATTCTGTCCGAAATATGCCGCACAACCAGCAGGTCATGCGCAATGAACAGGTATGTCAGCCCCAGCCGATCCTGCAAATCATCAAACATGTTGATGACTTGCGCCTGAATTGACACGTCCAGCGCCGAGACCGGCTCGTCGCAGACGATGAATTCCGGATTCACCGCCAGCGCGCGCGCAATGCCGATGCGCTGCCGCTGACCGCCGGAAAACTCGTGCGCGTAACGCGAGGCGTGTTCGCTGTTCAGTCCGACATATCCCAGCAGCTGCAAAATGCGCTCCTCCCGCTCCTTCTTGGAGGAATACAGGTGGTGCACATCCAGCGGTTCGCCCACGATGTCCGACACGGTCATGCGCGGGTTCAGCGAGGAGTACGGATCTTGGAACACCATCGTCGCCTTCGTGCGGAACTTCTGCAAGTCCGCTTTCGTTTTGACAGGCTTGCCATCGTAAATGATTTCGCCCGCCGTCGGCTTGTACAATTGGAGGATGGTGCGCCCAACAGTCGTCTTGCCGCAGCCGGATTCGCCCACCAGACCGAGCGTTTCGCCCTTATTGATGGTGAAGGACACATCATCGACCGCCTTCAGTGGCTTGGTGCGGAAGAAGCCCATGTTGATGTCAAAGTATTCTTTCAGTCCTTTGACTTCCAGCAGCGGCTGGTGCATCTGCGCTTCAGACACAGGGCACTCCTCCTTCCTCCGTGATGCTGCCGTCCTCCACGCCCTTCTTGACGTTCATCCAGCAGGTTGCCATATGGTCGTCATTGATGAGCATCCGAACCGGCTTCTCTTTCAGGCAAATCTTCATCGCCGCCTCGCAGCGGGGCGCGAACGGGCAGCCTTTGGGCATGTTCAGCAGGTCAATCGGCGTACCGGTAATCGGCTCCAGGCGCTGTCCGTTGTTCGCCGCCGTCGGGATGGAGCGCATCAAGCCCTTTGTGTACTCGTGGCGCGGGTTGTAGAAGATTTCATCCGCCGTCCCCTGTTCGCAGATGGAACCGGCGTACATGACGATGACCTCGTCGCACATCTGGGCGACAACGCCCAAGTCGTGCGTAATCATGATAATCGCCATGCCCATCTTCTGCTGCAAATCGCGCATCAAATCAAGAATCTGCGCCTGAATCGTCACGTCCAGCGCGGTCGTCGGCTCGTCGGCAATCAGGATGTCCGGCTCGCACGCCAGCGCCATGGCAATCATTACGCGCTGCCGCATACCGCCCGACAGCTCGAACGGGTACTGCTTCATGCGCTTTTCCGGCTCGTTGACGTTGACCAGCTTCAGCATCTCCACCGCCCGTTCGCGCGCCTGATGGCGGTTGCGGTCGGTGTGCAGCAGAATTGCTTCCATCAGCTGCCGGCCGATGGTGTAGGTCGGGTTCAGAGACGTCATCGGGTCTTGGAAGATAATCGAGATGCGATTGCCGCGCACGGAGCGCAGCAGCTTCTCGTCCGCGCCGACCAGCTCCTGCCCGTCGAATTTCACGCTGCCGCTGACGATTTTGCCCGTCGGCGCAAGAATCTGCATGACGGAATACGCCGTGACGCTCTTGCCCGAACCGCTTTCGCCCACGATGCCCAGCACCTTGCCGTGGTCAAGGCGGAACGAAACGCCATCCACCGCCTTGACTTCGCCCGCGTCGGTGAAGAAGGATGTATGCAGGTCATTGACTTCCAGCAATGCCATTTTGTCCAGCTCCTTTCATCACGCATTCAGCTTCGGGTCAAATGCGTCGCGCAGGCCGTCGCCGAACAGGTTCAGGCTCAGCACGATGAGGCAGATGACCACGGCGGGGATAATCAGGCGATAGGTGTAGGAATAGATGCCGTTGAGCGCGTCAGAAGCCAGCGAACCCAGCGAGGGCATCGGCGCGTTGACGCCCAGACCCAGGAAGGACAGGAAGCTTTCGGTGAAAATCGCGTTCGGAATTTGCAGCGCGGTCGAAATAATCACGACGCTGATGCAGTTCGGCAAAAGGTGCTTGCGGATAATCCACTGCGCCTTCGCGCCCGTCGCCTGTGCCGACAGCACGTACTCCTGCTCGCGGAGGGACAGAATCTGACCGCGAATCAGGCGCGCCATGCCCACCCAATAGAGCAGACCAAAGACGATGAACATGCTGATGATGTTCGAGCCGATTTTCTCTAAGATGGTGCCTTCCACATGCAGCACCTGCCCCAGCACGACCGACAGCAGGATGATGACCAGCATATCTGGCAATGAGTAGATAATATCGACGATTCGCATGATGAACAAGTCCACCCTGCCGCCGAAGTATCCTGCGACTGCGCCAATCATCATGCCAATCACCAGCACGATGATGCTGGCGAAGAATCCGACGGCGAGGGAAATGCGTGTCCCGTAGACGACGCGGATGAAGTAGTCGCGTCCGTGCGCGTCCGTGCCGAAGATGTGCGGGAAAACAGATTCCCCTTTGTCGATTTTCTTCAGTTCCGTCTTGCCGTACTGGAACGGCGCGAGGTTGTTGTAGCTGTTGTCCATCGGGCGACCCTTCGTCTGTCCCAGCATCTGGTCATACGAATACGGCCAGAACATCGGGATGATGATGGAGGACAGCGTAATCAGCACAATCAGAATCAGGCTGATGGTCGCGACCTTGTTTTTCAGCAGGCGCTTCACGCCGTCGCGGAAAAAGGTCGAGGACGGCCGCATCCGGGAGATGACTTCCTTTTCCTCCGCCGTCGCGGGCATGAAGGAATCCACATCCAGATGCAGGCTAAAGGGCTTTTTCTTGTTCATCATCATGGTGCAGATGCCTCCTTATTCGTAATCAATGCGCGGATCAGCCACCTTGTAGAGCAGGTCGCTGATCAGATTCATAATCACGATTAAAGAGGCGAGGAAAATGGTCGTCCCCATAATCATGGTGTAGTCGCGGTTGGTGATGCTGGATACGAACTGGCGGCCGATGCCCGGCACGGCGAAAATCTGCTCGACGACCATCGAGCCGGTGACGATGAACGCCAGCATCGGGCCGAAATAGGTGATAACCGGAATCAGCGAGTTCTTCAGCGCGTGACCGAAGATAATTTTCTTGCCCGAAACGCCCTTGGCGCGCGCGGTGCGGATATAATCCTGCCCCAGCACGTCGAGCATGGAGGAGCGCGTCAGGCGCGTGATGTAGCTCATCGGGTAGAGCGCAAGGGTGATAATCGGGAGGATCAAGCCTTCCGCCGTCGCGCCGTTCGCGGGTACCCAGCCTAACTTGACTGAGAACACTATCAGCAGGAATGACCCCATAATGAACGACGGCATGGACACGAACGCGGTCGTAATCACCATGATAATCTTATCCAGCACGGTGTTGCGCCGCAGCGCCGCCAGCGCGCCGAGGACGATGCCGGCAATCGCCGCGCTGAACGCCGCAATCAGACCAAGCTTCGCGGAGGTCTTCATGCCATCCAGAATAATGTCAATGACCTGACGGCCGCGCTGCTTCAGGCTCGGCCCGAAGTCCAGCTTCGTCACCACGTCGCGCAGATACGTCACATACTGTTCACCCAGCGGCTTGTCCAGCCCGTACTTGGCCTCCAGCGCCGCCTGCGCTTCCGCGGAAATTGCCTTTTCACTTGCGAACGGTCCACCCGGAATCGAGTGCATCACGAAGAACGTCACCGTGATGACAATCCAGATGGTCAGCAGCGCCAGCAGCACGCGCTTGAGGATATAAAACAGCATCTTGGAATTCATCCGCTCCACCTTCCCGGCAGGGGCGCTGCCGCGTCTGCCTGCGTTTCTTGTTCATCGACACGCCAAACCAACTGGCTTCACCGTGTCGATGCTTTATTATGCAACACTGTATGGAGAAAATCAAGTGTTTTGTTGCACAAGCTGTGTTTTTTTTATGTTTTTCTCGTGTATTTTGAATATTTTCGTCCAAGTTGTTGCATTTATCAAGTTTTTCTGCAAGTCCCTGTTCATTTTTGCGCACAAAAAATGCAGGACGCTCATTCGTCCTGCATCATGGTAACGAAGTGAATTACTCCGCTGCCGCCAAGCTGCCGAAGATCTCCAGCGGCATGTTTTCCAGCGCGTCGCCCACTTCCTTGCTGGCGACCTGGAACGTCACGGCGAGAACCGTCTCGTCATCAAGGAAAGCATACAGCGCCAGCACGGTGTCGCCCGGCGTGTACATCAGGCAATAGTTTTCGTTGACATACAGCTCAGCGAGCATTCCTTCCGTCGCGCCCGCGTCCTGAATGCCTTGCAGCAGCGTTTCAAAGCTCATCGCGGACAGCTGCGCCGTAATGCTGACCGTCTGGTCGGCGTTGACGGCGAAGAGCAGGATGTTCTCGGCGTTTTCCGTGCCTGCGGGGACTTCCTGAACCGCCCAGTCCGCCGGAATCTGCATCGTCAGACCCGTTTCACCAAGCGCAACCGTCTGCGCCTCGAAGCTGACATTCATTTCAACTGCCGGCACTTCCGCTTCTTCCTCCGCGAACGCAAAGGCAGTGCAGCACATCATGAGCGCCATCAGGAGAGCAAGGAGTTTCTTCATATTTGTTTCCGTCCTTTCATTTCCAGCATGATTTGGCTGATTTCTTTCCATATTGAACAGCCACATCTGGTAACATTTATGATACCAAATGCAAGCCGCTTTTGCAATACGCTTTCGCGCAGGAAAACGGTTGATTCGCGCAGATTTGGGATTTCAGAATGAAGCAGCTTCCATTTTCATTCGGAAAATGCGAGTGAAGTAACTTTTATTTACTTTTCAATTTTCACAAAAACAAACAGTTGATTCTTTCCGTAAAAGCGGACTTTGCTTCCCTCCCCCTTCACAAAAAGCGGGGCACCGCGAGAGCTTTCGCCCCTGCAGCACCCCGCCATCCGCGGATGCGCAATTCCGCATTGTCCCTTACTTCTTCGTCCAGTCCTGCTTTTCGCCGATGCCGTAGTTTGCCGGCAGCACGTCGTCATCAACCAGCACGAAGCCTAAATCCGCCGTGTAGGTCGTACTGGCGGAGGTCACCTGAACCGGGTTCGATTCGCCGTTTTCGCCCAGAATCGACGCAATCAGCGGAATATCCGTGCGCATACGCGTCGGCACAACTTCCGCCGGGTAGATGGGCTTGAGCGTGTACACGCCGGGATACAGGTTCTCGAAAGTGTAGTAACCGTACGCGTCGGTCGTCGTTTCCGCGACGAGCTGGTCGTTTCGCCACAGCTCGATGCGCATGTCGCCCAAACCAAGTTCGCCCGCGTCCTGCAGGCCGTTGCCGTTCAGGTCAAGCCAGCAGAAGTCGCCCAGCGTGCCCGGCTGCACCGCGCCGATGTTCTGCTCCAGCTGATGCTGGCTCATGCGCAGGGCAATCAGGTCGCTCTCTCCCTCGCGGGCGGTGTAGGTCGTCATCACGCTGATGTTCTGCCCGTCCTTGAGGCGCGTGTCGTCCTTTTCTACGACGACGTAGCCGTTCGGGAGCGTCACACGCAGACGGTAGTTGCCCGGCATCAAGCCGTCAAAGCGGTAGATGCCGTCCTCGCCCGTCGTCGCGTTTTGCAGTTCGCTGCCCTTTTCGTCCAGCAGGATAACCTCCGCGCCGGACAGGGGCGCAATCTCGCCCGCGTTGTCGCACCAGACCATGCCGCCGATGCTTGTGTCAATCTTCAAGCCCAGCATCGGAGCAGTATAGTTGTTGTTTTCGCTAATTTCAATCTCGGTCATGACGAGCTGACTGCCCTCGGTGGTGAAGGTGCTGTCGCCCAGACGCGCCGCCTGCGTACCTTCCTTGAGATCGTAGGCAAGGCTGTACACGCCGGGGGCAATGCCGTCGATGGCGAACCGCCCCTCCGCATCGGTCTGCACCTGCGCAAACACCGCGCCGGTTTCATCCAGCAGGGTCAGCGTCTCGTTTTCCGGGGTGATTTCGCCCGCGTCCACGCGGCCGTTGTCATTCTCATCCACCCAAACCTGACCGGACATCTTCGACGGAATCACGCCGCCAAGCGCCTGATTCAGCCATTCCTCGCCCAGCCCGATTTCGATGTTCACCTGCTGCTCGTTCAGCCCGTGCATCAGCGGCAGGGTCACATTGCCGTCCAGCTTGGAGAGCACCATGCCCTCCGGGAAGCGCAGGGTCAGCGTGTAAGTGTCCGGCCGCAGCCCGGTGAAGCTGTACGCGCCCGTCGCATCGGTGAGGACGGTCTGCTCCGTCAAGTCCTCGCGGGAGGGGGTCAGAATCAGCGTCACGCCGGCAAGCGCCGCTTCGTCTGCATCCTGCGCGCCGTTGCCGTTGTGATCGGCAAACACCATGCCTTCAATGTCGCCCAAAGCCAGTGCGCCGCACAGGGGCACGGTGACTTCCTCGCCCACGCCGATGGTAAAGGAATCCGTCGTGCCGTCGGAATCCGGCGCGATGGTGTTGCCGCCGTCCGTCAGGGGAGCAAACACGCCGTCGCCCGGCAGCTCGTAGCGCAGGCGGTACGTTCCGGGCAGCACCGCGTCAAACAGGAAGCTGCCATCCGCGCCGATGGTGCGGGTCGCCACGTCACCGGTTTCGTCCATCAGGTGAACCACCGCGCCGAGCAAGCCGCCTTCGTCCGCGTCGCGCAGGCCATTGTCGTTCTTGTCGGCAAACACCACGCCGGACACATGGCCGGGGGTAATCATGCCGATATCAAGACCCGTCAAATCCGCGCCCATTGTCAGCGCCACCGGTTCGCTTTCGCCCGCGCCGCCGGAGAGGTTGCGGAGGATATTGCCGTCGCCCGTGCGTGTGAACGCCAAGCCGCGGTTCGCGGTCGCGCTCACGGTGTACTGCCCCGGCGCAAGGTCATCGAAGGTATACACGCCGCTGCGGTTCGTTTTCGCCGTGCGGGTATTGCCGTTTTCATCCGTCAGGGTGACGGTGAAGTTGTTGACCATCTTTTCCGCGTCCATCCGGCTGCCGGAGAAGTCGTCATCCAGATACACCGTGCCGGAGATGCTGCCGTAAGTAATCGCGCCGATGGCCATCGTCATCTCGCTGTCGTTCTCCAGCACCACGTCGGAAATCGTGTACTCGCGGCGGTCAGTGCCGGGCGCGAACAGGTTGCCGTACTCGCCATCGCCCGCGATGGTGTACACATAGCCCTGCGGAATCGTCGCTTTGACGCGGAACGTGCTGCCGCGGATGTTGGCGAAGGTGAAGCGCCCGTTCTCGTCGGAGACGGTGTTCAGCAGCTCCTTGCCGATGGCCTGACGGTACAGGACGACCTTCACGCCTTCCAGCGTCTTTTCGCCCTCGTCGTACACGCCATTGTTGTTTTCATCCAGGAAGCAGATGCCGTTGATGTTAGAGCCCTTCATCACGCCAAGGAGGACTTCCTCCAAGTCACCGCGTTCAAGAATCACCTGATCCGTTTCGGAGCGCTTGAATTCGCTGGTGATGATGGAGCGGCGATTACCGCCCGTCTGGCTGTAGCGCGCAAACACCAAGCCGTCCGGCAGGCTGTATTCGACATTGTATGTGCCGTAGCGCATTTGACCGATGTAGAATTTGCCGTCCTCGCCGCTCTCGGTTTCGTACACCAAGCCGTTTTTCACGCCGACGGCGCGGATTTTGATGCCCGCTTGACCGGGTTCACCGTCCTGATACACGCCGTCGTCGTTTTCATCCAGCCATACAAGACCCTGCAGCGCCGCCATCGTCATCACGCCGACGCCCACGTCGGTCACAGAACCGGCTTCGAGGGTCAGCGGCACGCTGCTTTGCACTTGTTCGGTCGTTTCATCCATGATGGACATGTTCGCGCTGACATTTTTGCCGTGCGCACCATGGCCGAAGCCCGCGGGCAGCTCGCTGCGCAGGACGTACGTCCCTGCCGGCACAGCCAGCGACACTTCGCCGTTCTTGTCCGTTTCGCCGGATGCCACAACAACCTCCACGCCGTTGACTTCGGTGATGAGGCTCATCGTCGCGCCGGACACGCCTTCCTCGTACTTCCCGCGTGAACCGTTGTTATCGTTGTCGCGGAAAGCGTGGATGGTCAGCGCCGCCGGATTCGCCGCCTTCGCGGTCACAGTCGCGGGTTCGTCGCTAATGACGAGCGCACCGTTGGCAAGGGTCACACCCGCGTCATAGCGGACAACGTACGTCCCGTATTCGAGGAACTCCGCCTGCCAAGCGCCGTTTTCATCCGTCACCGCTTCCGCCGCGACTTCGCCCGCCTGATTGACCAGCTGCACCTGCACGCCGCTCATCGGCTGACCGTCCAGCCCCAGCACCACGCCGGAAGCGTCGCCGGTGGCATGGTTCGCCAGCGCCGGCAGCACAACGGTTTCGCCCGCGCCGATTTCCACCAGAATGCTCGCCGTCACGCCCGTATCGGTCGTGCTGAGCGTCCAGCCCTCGGTGTCATACAAGCCGCGCGGCAGGGCTGCCGTAATCTGATAAGTATCAGGATACAGGTCGTTCAGCGCAAACGCGCCGCTGACCGTCATCTGTTCGCTCATCCGCTGGCCGGAAATCGTCACTTCCGCCGGGGCAGATAGGTCGTCGATGCTGCCGGTCATGCCGCCGCTGAGCGTCAGATCCAGTTCATACCGGCTGGTCTGCATCGCCTGAATGTTCACCAGCCACTGTGCCTGACCCTTCTGCAGGTTCGGCCAGCCGTTCACACCCGTCAGCAGCGTGCCTTCCGGCAGCGTCACCGTGACGGCGTATGTCCCGTGGAAGAGGTCGGCTTCCTCCACCGTCTCGCCATCAGTCAGGTAGCCCGTGCGGGTCGTTTTGCCGTCCTCGCTGACAATCTGGTACGCCACTGCCGCGTTCACGCCGCGCATGAGCATCGTCAGCGTGCCGTCCACGGGTTCAGGGGTGGGGGTCGGCGTAGGCGTAGGCGTCGGGCTCGGCGTGGGCGTCGGGCTCGGGGTCGGGGTAGCCGTCGGGGTTGGCGTCGGCGCTTCCGTGGGTTTCTCCGTCGGTTCCTCCGTCGGATTCTCGGTCGGCGCTTCCGTCGGCGCTAAGGTCGGGGTAGCCGTCGGGGTCGGCGTAGGTGTTGCCGTTGGCGTAGGCGTTGCCGTCGGGGTCGGAGTAGGTGTCGGGGTGGGCGTCGGCGTAGGCGTGGGTTCAGGCGTGGCGGTCGGCGCCATCGTCGGCGGCACATAGTAATAGGAAGCGTTCACCTTCGTCACGGAATCCGCACCCGTGTAGCACTCGATGTTGATAATCTTGTCGCGCCAGCTTTCAATGGCCAGCGAAGCCTTCGTCATTCGCAGGGTATACAGCCCCGTATGAATCGCCGCCGGCAGGGCATAGTCGCCCCGGCTGTCGGTGTCGAAGGAGAGAATCGTCTCGCCGCGCTCGTTAATCAGGTCAAAAGAGGAGCTGCTCTCCGTGTGCACGGTGAACAGACCCGTGTCCGTCAGCACAGCAATGACCGCTTTGTTCAGCCGTCCATCGACAATTGACACGGTGTAGCTCGCCGCCATAATGGCGTCCTCCGGCATCGTTTCCGCCACCGGGACAAGCTGCACATTGCCCGTGCCGGGGACGGAAATCGGGTCGCTGCCGAAGTCGGTCAGGCGAATCGTGCCGACCGCCTCCCCGTTCTGCATGACGGTAAAATCGCCCGTGAATTTCCGGGATTCATACGTTCCCGCGCTTGTGGCATACATGCCCAGAAAATCCACTTGCAGCATCGTCAACTCCGATGCCGCAGCCGCGGGGAGCAGCATCAGCAGCATTCCCAGCGTGAGCAGGAGTGACAGAAATCGCTTGCCAAGCATCCTCATCTTGCCTGTTCCTCCATCTGAATCATCCGCAAGCCGTGCGGAGTAAAGTCACAGAATAATCCATGTACTATGGTAAAGCAATCCGCCCGACTTGTCAACCATTCCGCGCATATTTTTACAATTGGATTGCTTTTCTGGTCGAAAATCAGCATGTTCCGGCAATGAAAAAGAAGGCTGACTTTTTCAGTCAGCCTTCCATGCGGATACTATTCCCAAATGAGAATGCGCCGAGATGCACCGCAAATGATTCGTTCTGGCTAACGCAAACGCCAGCATGGGAAAGGCGCAAGCAGATGGCACAGGCGAATGCAGGAAATCGTATCAGTTGCTGCCGCCCATCAGCAGGGTCAGCATGCTCTCCGGCAGACTCATCAGCAGGGTCATGGGCAGGTTCTGCAGGTTGTTCATCACCTTGACGAACCACGTCTGGAACTCACTGTCCGTCATCGCGCCCAAATCCTGCGCCTTGCTCACGTCCAGCGCGTCCTTCGCGTCGCAGGTGCGGGTTTCCGCCGTGATGGTCACAACGTCCAGACCCATGAAGCGCACCAGCACATCCACCTTGCGGACGCCCTGTTCGCCGTCCATCGTCGTAGCGGTCGTCACCACAACGCCGAAGCCCTGCTCGACACCGTCCACCGTTTCCTTGATTTCCACATCAACAACGCTGCTGTCCGTGCCGACGCCCTTGCCGCTGACGTTGATTTCAACGGAGTCTTCGCCAGCATAGGCGGTCAGGTTCGCCGTGAAGTTCTCCAAGTCGCCTGCGAAGGTCAGCGTCGCCGCGGTATCTTCCGCGCTCTTGATGGTCACAAGCCACGTCGCCACGCCGTCCGCCGTGTTGCGGGTCATCGTGAAGGAGATCGGCAAGGGTTCTTCGCCGCCGTTGTTGATCTTCACCGAAGCCGTCATGCGAACCAGCTCGCCTGCTTCAGTCATCCAGTATTCATAAACGATGTCATCCGCGTAGAGATCTGCTTCATCAAGTTCTTTCAGCAGGTCGTCCCAGCTCGTGTCAGCAGCGGAAAAAAGCGCATCCATGTAAGCACCGACGCTCGGAACGCTGTGGATCATTTCCATCAGGGCTTTCGTCATCTCGACGATCTTTTCCGGCGGAACGGTGACTTTGACGTAGCTCTTCGCCGCGTCGCAGTCGCCGGGCTGCTCGGTCACTTCTGCCATTTCTTCACCGGACAGTATTTCGTTCATCATGGTCATGAACGCCGTGGTGTCCGCCTGCGTCAGTTCTTCCATGAGCTGCTCTTCCGTCATGCTGCTCAGGTTCGCCGCTGCTTCCATCAGGGCAGTGTATTCCGCATTGCCGCTCAGCTGTTCCTTCGATTCTTCAATCGCCTTGTCGATCTCCTCGTCGCTCTGACCGGACATCTTCATCGTCGCGCGGAGGGCTTTTTCCTTGATGGCTTCCACGTCCTTGCTGTTCACAGCAATCACGCCGCCCAGCAGCGCGCTGGACACATACATCAGCTGGTTTTCTTCCGCAGCAGTCGTCAGCGATGCCATACCCAGCACGCTCTTGCCGCTCAGGTTGAGGTCAAAGCCAGCTTCGTCGCCCTGCTGATAGCCGGTCAGGGACAGCGCCGCCAGCAGGTCGTTGATGGCGGCCATCGCGGCGTCATCCCCGCCCAGCGCCGCCACGAGGTCAGCGTTCAGGTCGTGGATGGTAATGGTGGTTTCCTGACGCGCGGCATTGTCCCACACGCTGTTTTCCGCCATCGAGGTCAGGGGCATCGCCAGCATCATGATGCTGAGCAGTACCGCAAGCAATTTCTTCATGGGTTTTCCTCCTTGTTATTTGGTTTCCCTTTTTCTTTATAGCGAACACTGCGGGGCAGTGATGCTTTCGGTTGACTTACTCTGCGTTATCGCGAATCAGCTGCGACACGCTGGTGGTGAACTGGCGCGTGCTGTCCGGCAGATTCATCATGAACCGCGGCAGAATCTGCCCGGCGGTGAACATCACGCCCGTCATGTACGCCTTGAAGCGCACACTGCTGATTTCGCCCAAGTCCAGCACGTCGCCATCCGACAGCAGGGGGCGCGATTCGCACGGGCGTGTTTCGGCGGCAATCGTCAGGAAGTGCTCGCCCTGCCAGAGCAGCTGAACATCCACATTCTGATGCACTTCGCCATCCACCTGCTGGGTGTCCATGCTGGCGCTCCAGCTAATGCCCTTTTCTTCCCCGTCCACCGTGCGGTGCATTTCCAGCAGGAGATTCTCTTCGTTCGTCAGCGACGAAATGGTGCAGCGGTACAGCTTCTGTTCGCCGTCATCCGACGTAATCAGCACCGCTATTCCGCCGTTGTCCTCCATCTTCAGCTGACCATTCGTGCCCTTGCCCGCCGTTTCCTGCCGCCAATCCAGCCGCACGTCGTCGCCTGTCGGATGGAAAGTCACCGTGATTGCTGCGTTCAGCAGCGTATCCTGCGCCAGCGTCGGCGTATGGGTCGGCGCAACCTTGTAGCTGATCACCACCCGCAGCAGGCGCATCGACGAATCCACATACTGCGCCACCTGCGCATCTTCCACCAGCAGCGTCTGCTGACGCAGCCACGTCTGCAAGTCCGTATCCTCGACGGGCTGATCCTGCGCGAACGCCACCAGCTGCCGATACGTATTGAGCAAATCCACATACGCCTTGACGGCGGGCGTTTCCTCCACCGTGTCCAGCAGAATGCACAGCACCTCCATCAGCTGCTCATTGCTGAGGGGGAAGTACAGAATGTTCTTCGCCGATTCGCATCCTTCGGGTGGATTCGAGACACTTTCCACCCGCGTAACCTTCAAAATCTTGTTCAAGCGCGTAGCAGCCTGCTGCCAGTCCGTCTCGAGCAAGCCATTGGCAATGTCCTCCGACTGCATTTCGCCCGTTATCAGCGGATTTTTCGTGATTTTCGCCAGCAGTGCACCCACGCTCTCGTACTCTTGCGCAATGGATTCGCTGACTTCCTTAGCGGGCAGCTCCACCCCTGCGTCCGCATACACGCTCTGCGACGCATTCCACTGATGGAGGATTTCCGCGATATGCCGCATGTCCTCGTCGAGATTCAGGGACACCGTGCCGCCCAGCACATCACTGCTGATGTAGACATCTGCACCGCGGCTCTGCACGCCGTAATCCACAATGGACTGGCCATTCAGAAACAGCTCACACGAGGTGAACCCCTGCCGATAGACCTCCACGCGCAGGGCATCCAGCAAATCCCGATACGCGGTTTCCGCCGCTTCCTCCATTTCCGCCATGAGCGCCCGCCCGTTGAAATCGCGGAAGGTGATGGTCGTCAGCGTCGCTTGGGGCGCGTTTTCCTCCGCCAGTCCGCACAGCGGCAGCATCAGCGCCAGCGTCAGCAGAATCGCAAGCAGCTTCTTCATGGTGTATTTTCTCCTTTGGTCGTTTATTCCAGCGTCATCAGCCCTGAAAAGAGACTGCGCACGCTGTCCGGCAGCAGGGACATTGCGTTCGACACGCTCAGTACCATCCCCGTCATATAAGCCTGCATGAACGCGGTCAAGCGCTCGTCGCTCATTTCGCCAAGGTCGTAGATTTCGTCGCTTTCGGACAACAGCGGCTCCGCCTCGCACGGATGCGTCTCCGCGACAATCGTCAGGATGCTCTGCCCCTGCTTCGCGAGCGTCATTTCCGTGTGCTGTTCCTGCTGCCCGTCGATGCACAGGTCATCGAAGCGGAACGTGAAGTCCGTCTGCTCTTCGTCCCGCCAGTTTGTTCCGCCGCTGCAAAGCTGCTCAGTGTCGTGCACTTCCATCAGCATGGTCGCGCCGTTTTCCGTCGCCGTGTTCGTCAGTCGGAACGTCATTCGCTCCTTGCTTTGCACCAAGTTCGGGCGTTCGGGGTCTGCTTTGGGGTCTACCGCGTAGGACACATCCACGCCATCCGCATTCAGCAGAATTTCCCATGCGGTGCTCTCGGTCGTGGTTTCCATCGAAAGGTGATACAGAACGCCCTCGTCGCTCGTCCTGCGGGTCAGAATCCCCGTTTCTTCTGCGCCTCCCGTGATTATCAGCTTGACAATGCCGCCGTCCGCGTCCAGATACGCCATCACCGGCACGTCGCCATCCATCGCGGATTCCACCAGCTGCGCGCAGAAAATGTCCGTCAAACCGCCCAGCACCTCATCGCCGAAGAACAGGTTGTCCAGCCCCATCAGCGTTTCGCCAAGCACCGCGCGGCAAATGGCGATAAGCTGCTCTTTCGTCAGCGCGAAGGACAGCACCGTCACCGCCGGGTCGCAGTCGTCCGGCTGATTCGTCACGGTTTCCCGCGCCGTTTCCGGCAGACTTTCGTTGATGCGCGCGACCATTCTCGTCCAGTCGATGCTGCTGCCGATGCTTTCCAGCAGCTCCGGCGGGGTCTGCGCAAGCGCGGGCAGCAGGTGCTGCATCCGGCGATAGCCCTGCTGCATCGACTGATTCGCAGCCGCGACGGGCAATTCGCCCAAGTCCACATTCATCAGCTGAAAAAACGCCGTAATCGCGCGCGGCAAATCCTCGGCGACATTCAGGTACACCGTATTGCCAGAAACCGAAGTGCCGATGTAGAGGTCGTCGCCGTTCATTTCCAGCGCAGCCCCCAGCACGGGCACGTCATGCAGCGTCATCTGGAATCCCGACATTTTCCCCATCGACCCCTGCGCGAGCACGTCGTTCTTCTGCAGCGTGAGCCGCATCATCGACGCATCATCCGCCGCATAAAGTTCGATGCTCAGCGCGTCCAGTGCGTCCTGAATCGCCGTCAGCACATTCGCGTTCAAATCCATGCCGGACAGCGCCCGCGCATTGGCGGTCGTCACCCGAATCGTCGTCCTTGTCGCGCCGGGCGCCGTCTCCTCCGCCACTCCGCCCATCGGTACCAGCATCGCCAGCGTCAGCAGAATCGCAAGCAGCTTCTTCATTCGTCAGCCTCCTTGACATTCGTTTGTGCGCTTTTCAGCATTCCATTACCATTATATCAAAAAAAACACCTGTTGCAAGCGAATATGCGCAAGTTTTACAATTCCGTGCCCCAAAGATGCAAATTTGCGTCTGAAAGCGCAGCTTCGCGGGAAAAATGCTTGATGCCGTCATGCAAAATTTCTGTGAATGGCGCAAAAGCCCGCTTTCCCCTCTTGTGAAGCGCGAAAAAATATGCTACAATAGACAGAGTATTCCGGATTACTGAAAGGAGCTAATTCGCATGGAATTTCTGACCAAGCTTTTGGGCATCGCCACCGCCGTTGCGGAAACCACCACCGGTGCTGCCGACCCTGCCGCCGTCTCCACTGATTCTGCCGCTGGCGGCATTGTCGGTATTCTCTTCAGCCTTCTGCCGCTGCTGCTGGTTTTCGTCCTGATGTACTTCATGATGATTCGCCCGGAGAAGAAGCGCCGCAAGAAGGAGCAGGACATGCTCGCGTCCCTGAAGAAGGGCGACCGCGTGTGCACCATCGGCGGCATCTACGCCACCATCGAGAGCATCAGGGACGACACCATCACCCTGAGCGTCGGCAAGGGCGACCAGACGATGGTTGTTGCGCGCTGGGCGATTCGCTCGGTGGAAGATGTGACCATCGAGAACGAGACCGAATCCCTGAACTAATCGCAAAATTCCCGGCTTCGTGCCGGGTTTTTTTGTGCCCGATTTTCCCGCCGCGCATATGCTGGGAGTGAACAGCTCACACGATGGGAGGAATCGCCATGAATCAGCGTCCGAATTGCTGCCGTCCCATGCCGCCGCAAGCGCCTTGCCCGTCCAGACCACCTTGCCCGTCTTGTCCGCCGACGCAGAAGGGCGTTTTATTGCCGCGAATCCTCGCCAGCGGGCGGGAGTGGCAGCGCCGCGCGTGTGTGGCGCTGTACGTCGGCGGTTTGCCGGAGGATGCAAACGGGCGATTGCAGCTCGTCGGCGTTACGGCGTGCGGTGACGCGGATTGGGAGATTGCGCCGTACCAAGAACCGCGCCCGTGCGGCTGCCGCGGATGCCGACCATCTCGACCCGCGCCGTGCCTTCTGCGGGTGAATATTCCGGTTGTTTGCCAAGTGCAGGCGGAGTGCGGGCAGGTTTTGCGCGGCGAAAGTGTGCTGACGACGGATGTTGCGCTGCCGATTCGCTGTGTGCAGGCGGAATGCTGGCGCAACCAGATGATGGTGCTTCCGTGCGTTCGGCTGATTGACGGCGGCGCGCCTGTGTGTGCGGATGACTGCCGTCCCCCTGTGTTTGATTGCACGATTGAACTGCTTGTCGAAGCCTACATGACGCGATGGGAAGCGTGCGGCACCCCTGCGCCGACTTGTCCGGATTTACCGCTATTCCCCCCGCCGCCGTTCGGGTGACAAGGGCGTTGGAAGACTCAAGGGGCTTTGCCCCTTGACCCCAGCAGGGACGCTGTCCCTGCACCCTGCAAGGGAGAAT
>ENA-UOJC01001017-UOJC01001017.1-human-gut-metagenome-genome-assembly--contig:-C104-NODE-1017-length-42252-cov-8.282485_pt1 | contig 42252 bp, 39 predicted proteins | sample MGYA00242339_ERZ723886 | MGnify/ENA metagenome assembly ERZ723886 | reverse complement strand
TGAGCTGGGCGCTGCAATCAGCGTGGCATCCACGATGGTTCCCGTGCGAAGCAGCAGCTTTTTACGCGCCAGCAAGTCCGTGACGGTCTTCAGGATTTGCTCGGCCAGCTTGTGTGTTTCCAATAGATGACGAAACCGCAGGATAGTGCTCTCATCAGGCGTGGCACTGCCCCATGACAGGCCAACGAATTCCCGAAACAAGGGCATGTCATGCAGCGCTTCTTCCATAGCTGGATCACTGAGGTTGAACCACTGCTGCATAAAGTGAATGCGCAGCAGCATCTCCACAGGAAATGGAGGCCGCCCTTTGCGACCTTCAGGTGCATATGGCGCAATCAAGTCCACCAACTCTTGCCATGGAACGACTTGCTGCATCTGCTCCAGGAATTCGCGTTTACGTGTTTTTTTTGGTGGAAAGGTTCAGGCCAAGATCAAATTGCTGCATAGGCCGGGATGCTGCCGCACCCGGCACGCATGTGCAAGCACATGCGTTGGGGACTTATGCAGAGGTTCCCTAACTCTCGATCTGTACCAGTGGCTTGCTGCAATGCCAGGCGGGTGGCAGGTGTGGTCGTGGCGTTCTTATGAAGACTGATCAGCATGGCAACTCCTTGGCACGGGCTCTCGTCGCCGCCACATAAGCCAATTTGGCTTCCATTTCCAAATCTTCGGGGCTTAATCCTTCGGTATCTGCACTTACAACCGCTACCACCGGCCATTCCAGCCCCTTGCTGGCATGCATGGTCATGACATGGATGGTGTTTTCCTGAGGCCGGTAATCCCCTGCTTTGCGGCGCACCCGGTGCGGCAGGCCCTTGCGGCGCAGGGCGTGGCTGCAGAGGTCCATGGCGGTCCAGTCGCGGCAGAGCACGGCCATTTCGTTCCAGGCGTGGCCCTGGGCATGCTGGTCGGCCAGGAGGTCGGCAATCCTGGCGGCGCGTTCGGGCAGGGTGGGGAGGTCGATCACGATGAGCTGCGGCCCTTCGCGGCCGCAGCTCATGGGGGCGAGCAGGGGAATGCCGTCTTCGCTGGCGTCCTGCGGCTGCAGCAGATCGCCCGCCACCTGGTGTGCCAGCTGCAGGATTTGCCGGGTGTTGCGGTAGTTGATTTTGAGGATGGTGGTGCGCCCCTGCGCCTGAATGCCCACGCTCTTGAGGCTGAAGCGCAGGTGCTTGCCACGGCGGTAGATGCTTTGCGCGTCGTCGTAGAGCAGCAGCAGGCTGTTGGTGTGCGGATCGACCATCTGGGTGACGAGCTTGAGCCACTCGGGCGCAAAGTCGTGGCCTTCGTCAATCAGGATGGCGTGGTATTGCCCGGCGGGGACGTGCCTGCGGTCCACGGCGGCCATGAGGCAGCGCACGTATTCCTCCATCTTGGGGCCGACTTGCCAGCCTTCCGCATAGCCGGGCAGCTGGTGGTAGGTGACGAGCTGCTCACGCACCCATTTGTGAAAGTGGCGCACATGCACGCGGGCTTCCAGCCCCTTGGCCTGCATGTGTGCGGCCAGTTTGACGGCCAGCGGCTGTGGGTCTTGCTGCAGGGCGGTAATGACCTGAATGGCGCAGTGCCGGGCCTGTACCAGTGGGTTGCGTACAGTTTTGGTACCGCCGGTGGCACTGTCCAGGATGATGAAGTCGTCACGATTGGCCTGAACAATGGTGCTGGGGTGCCAGTCCTTGGTTTCCAGAATCAGTGCACCACGGTGCGGGTGCAGGACGACAAAGTCCGGGTGGGTCTGCTTGGGGCCGATGGGCACGTCATACCAGAGCAGGTAGTCGTCATCGAGCTTGCGTTCCAGCCGGTCGGCCAGGCGCTTTTCGCCAGCGGTCATGCGGCTCAAGCAGGTGCTTAGTGCAGGGATCAGCGTTGCCATGTCTCTCTTTACCCAGCAGTGGTGAACGGCGCTGTGCGTTGAAACGCTGCTGGTTCTCGCCTGTTATATATCTGTTTGTTGCGAGCTTATAGAGGCTTTTGCTGAGTCTTGGCTGACAGTTGCAAGCTCAATGTAAGCAGCAGGCTGGGGCTGGTTTTGAGTGTTTTTGGCCTCCAGGGCAGATGCATCAAGCGCTGGCAGCTTTTTTTTGATAATCGAAGCACTGCCTGATAAAAGCGACGAACGGTTGCTGCAGGCCTGCATCAGGGCTGTGGGCAGCTATAGTTTTTGTATCTGCATTGCCAGCCACGCAGCATGGGTTGTGTACTGACTTGCCAAGCGCGGGGGCTGGATGCAGGATGCACTGCAGTGTGCGGTGTTGTTTGCCGCTCTTATTGATGAGCAGAAAGGTGCTGAGCCATGTCCGAAACGTCCAAGAATCTGTCCATTCCGATTGCGCATGCGCTGGACCCCCGTCTGTCGCAGGCGCTGGAGTACTGGCTGGGCGCGGAGTTTCCAGACAACGCCTCAGCCCTGACGCGCAAGCAGCTGTGGTTTACCAAGTCGGAAACCACAGATGAGGAAATCCGCAAGCTGTTTGGTGGCCTGCTGCAGGAGGCGCTGATGGGCAAGCTTGACGGTGAGGCCCTGGAGCAGCCGCTGGGCATGCTGGCTGTGCTGATTGTGCTGGACCAGTTCACCCGCAATGCCTACCGTGGCACGGCCAAGAGCTTTGCAGGCGACGAGCGCGCACTGGCGCTGGCGCTCAAGGCGATTGATCTGGGTTGGGACACGGACGAAAGCATTCCCACCGTGGCGCGCATTTTTATGTACCTGCCGCTGGAGCATTCGGAAGACCTGCTGATGCAGGAGCACAGCGTGGTGGCCTTCGAGCAGTTGCACCAGGAAGCTGCCACGCCCGAGCTGCGCGAGTTCTTTGCCACGACACTGGATTACGCCATTCGCCACCGTGAGGTGATTGCACAGTTTGGGCGCTTTCCACACCGCAATGCCATGCTGGGGCGGGAGAGCACGGCTTCAGAGCGGGAGTATCTGAGCCAGCCGGGCGCTGGGTTCTGAGCGCTTCATAGGGGGGACGGAAAAAAGGCTGCTTGATGTTTCAAGCAGCCTTTGTTTTTTTATAGTGTTTTTTGGCTCTATCGCCCGTGGATCAAGCGCTGATAGCTATAGAAATTATGGATGTTGATCAGTCTGCTGTAATGCCTGCGGCCTGAATCACTTCGCTCCAGCGCTGTACCTCGGCATTCCAGAACTGGGTAAATTCCGCCGGGCCTTTAGGGTCTACGCGAAAGCCGAGTTCGGTGCTTCTGGCCACCACTTCTGGAATCTGCATGATCTGCACCAGCGCTTGGGACAGGGTGTTGACCACAGCATCGGGTGTGGCGGCAGGCACCATTACCGCGGTCCACTGTTCCACATTGAGCTTGGGCATGCCTGCTTCAGCGGTGGTGGGCACTTCTGGCACCTGGGCGTTGCGCTGGTCGGTCGCAATGGCGATGGCGCGCAGTTTGCCAGCCTTGACAAAGGGGATGGACTCAGGGAAGTTGCTGAAGATCACATCCAGCTGACCGGCCATCAGGTCCGACAGCGAGGGTGAGCCACCCTTGTAGGGAATGTGCTGGATGCTGGTGCCATTGAGCTGGTTGAACAGCGCCAGTGACAGGTGTGAGGGCGTACCCAGTCCGCTGGAGCCAGCGTTCAGCGGCTTTTGCTTGGCGCCTTTGACCAGATCCTCCAGGCTGTGAATAGGGCTGTTGGCAGGCACGACCACCAGCACGGGGGAGCCCGCGAGGAAGGCCACGGGCTTGAGGTCTTTGCTCAGATCAAACTTGACGCGGCCCTGAAACAGCGTGGCGTTGACGGAGTGCGTCATGTTCACGGCCAGGATGTTGTAGCCATCGGCAGCTGAACGCACGGCAGCTTCAGCCCCCAGCATGGCTCCTGCGCCGGGCTTGTTGTCGATAAGCACGTTGAGGTTCATGCGCTCGCCCAGATGCTGGCCGACCAGTCGGGCCATGACATCGGTCAGCCCACCGGGCGTAAAGGGCACGATGTAGCGCAGCACGCTGCCTGCCTTGGGATAGGCAGCATCGCTTTGCGCCCAGCTGGCGGCAGGTGTTGCCAGTGCAAGGGCGGCAGCGGCCAGCAGGGAACGGCGAGTCAGAGGGGAAGCGGAGGAAGCAAACTGGGACATGGGAAGACTCTTCGGATGTTCTGGGAGGGCGGCGTGCGATGGTTACGGCACTCAGGCCAGCTTGGCCAGGGCCTGCAGCACCTTGTCAGCCACGAGGCTGCTGACGCGTTCGTTGGATTCCACGGTCAGGCCGGCAATGTGTGGGGTGAGGATGAGGTTGGGGCAGTCCACAAAGTGCGGAGCCGCGGGCAAGGGTTCCTGCGCAAACACGTCCACCGCAGCGCCGCTGAGTTGGCCGCTGCGCAGGGCGCTGGCCAGTGCCACTTCATCCAAAATGCCGCCGCGTGCGGTGTTGATGAGCACGGCACCGGGCTTCATGGTGGCCAGGCGCTGGGCATCAAACAGGTTGCGGGTGCTGTCCAGCAGCGGCATGTGCAGGCTGACGACATCGGCCTGCTGCAGCAGGGCGTCCAGCGACAGCGGCGTGACCTGGTGCTCGGCATAGACGCTGCTGTCCGCTGGCAGGGCAGGGTCATAGGCGACGACGGTGACGCCCAGTGCGCGGGCCAGACGTGCGGTGAGCTGGCCGATGGAGCCAAAGCCCACCAGCCCCAGTGTGCTGCCCGACAGTTCGCGGCCCTGCGACAGGGCGCTGCGGGGCCACTGGCCCTGCGCCACCAGCTGGCTGGAGCCATAGGCACCGCGCAGCAGCAGCATGGCGGTGGCAATCACGTATTCCGCCACGCTCAGTGCATTCGCGCCGGTGGCGGGAATGACGGTGATGCCGCGTGCTTCGCAGCCTGCGACATCGATGTTGTCCAGCCCCACGCCGAGGCGCCCCACGACGCGGCACTGGCCCAGCGCAGCCAGCAACTCACCACGCACCTGGGTGCGGTTGCGCACGATGATGGCGTCGCAGGTCTGTGCGGCAGCCAGCAGTTTGGCAGGCTTGTCGACCAGATCAGGCTGGTAGCTGACTTCGTGAGCGGCTTGCAGACGCGCCACGGCGGGCAGGTCCATAAATTCAGTAATCAGAATGCGCATGGCAGCAAGAATTCGTTCGTCCCCTGCTGCGCTGCGGGCCGCGTAACAAAGCGCCAGTCAGCCTGAGCAGTCAGAGGGCCAGACCGATGCAGCCGCTGAATCTGGCTGCTCCGGCATGGCGGGTTATGGGATTGCGGCGAATTCTATGGACGCTGATTTTTGATTTATTTATATAGAAATTATCAAAACATCCTTGGGGCGATGCTTGAAAATAAAAATGTTTTAAAACAAAGGCTTGGATTTATTTTTAATAATGAATATGGTTTAGATGAATAATCTATAAGCTATTGCTCTGAAGCCCCATATTCCGTCGGAGTCATGGGTTTTCAAAATGTGTGCAAGTACTTGCAATGACTCGCAAGGCTGCAATGCATGGCCATGAAAAAAGCCACCGGCAGTGACTGCGGTGGCTTGCATGTTTGGAGGCGCTTTTTGGGCGCCAGCGCTTGTCCATCAAGCGCTGGCAGCTATCAAAATGACGAATCAGGAACGACGGCCCGTGACCGACCAGCCAGCGTGCATGTTGTTCTTGTCGTTCTCGTATTCCCAGTTGGTGCCGCAGCGCTCGCACACATAGCGGGTGATGGTGACGGTGCCGGTTTCACGCTCGCGCTTGTAGTTGCTGCCCTGGGTCAGCTCCACGTGGCCGGGAGCTTTGCGCCAGTTGCGCTGGATGCCTGTGCAGGCATCGCACAGTTCGATTTTCTTGAGTTCGGAGGCTCGGTCTTGGTCTGGAACCATGAGGGGTGTTCTTTCTTGCATTGGCTGAAGCGTGATTCTGCCGTGACCAGACCCGCTAGCAGGCTACGCGGTCTTTATGCCGTGCGATCCGAGGGTGTGGCGAGTGAGGAGCGGCGAACAATCAGCTGGCTGGGTAGCTGGATGTGACGCGCTGCTTCGGTGCTGCCGTCGATGCGCTCCAGCAGGCATTGCACGGCCATCTGGCCCAGCAAATCGGTGGGCTGCGCAATGGTGCTGAGCCCCGGCCCGATCAGGCTGGCCCATTCGGTTTCGTCGATACCGATAAAGCCCATGTCCTGGCCCAGTTGCAAGCCTAGGCGCTGTACCAGCCCCATGGCGTAGAGCGTGGCCACGGCGTTGCCGCTGAGGATGGCTGGGTGCTGACCCGCTTCTTGCGCGGCCTGCAGCCAGGCCTGCAGATGCTCCAGCGCGTGCTGTGCATCGTGGTCAGATTCAGAAATTTCCAAGTAGCTGCCTGTGCAGGCATCGGGCGTATCGGCTTGCTGGCGTATCCACTCATGAAAGGCTTGCTTGCGCGCAGTGCGGGAGCTGACGCCGGTGACAGGCTCCGAAATCATGAGCAGGTGGCGCCAGCCTTGTTCGCGCAAATGGTTCAAGGCGGTGCGGACAGCGCCCGCGTTGTCGATGCTGATGAAGTCGGCATCCATGCCGGGATGAAAGCGGTCTACCAGCACGATGGGCTTGCCACTGGCTTGGGCTTCTTCATAGATCTGCGCGCTGGTGTTGACGCGGTTGAGGATCAGACCATCGAGTTGGGCGGTTTCCAAGGCATGCATGACGCCGCGTTCGCGCTCGGCTTCATTGCCCAGGTTAAACAGCACGATCAGGTAGCCCGAAGCCTGGCAGGCCTGCTCTGCACCGCGCAGCACGGCTACAGAGAAGGGGTTGGTAATGTCGGCCACCGCCAGTCCAATCAATCGGGTGCGCCCATGCTTGAGCGACTGCGCCATGGGGCTGGGTTTGTAGCCCAGCTGCTGAATCACCTCTGCCACCCGGGCCGCCGTATCCGGGGACAGTTGAGCGCTGCCTCCGTTCACAAAGCGCGAAACCGTGGCTTTGGAGACGCCTGCGGCTTTGGCAACGTCATTGATGGTGATGCGATGGCGGGTTGTGGCAGGAGCGCCAGCGTTCGAGGAGGAATGGGGCATATATGGCGTGGTGAAGGGCACCAGTCAGCATATGTGGTGCTTGGAGAGCGTTAATGTAGCGTCAGCCTTGCATGTCTTGCACGTTATTGTTGGATAAATGAAATAAGCGTCAAGTTATTGCAATGGAATCGGTTACAGGCCGGTTAGATGCGAAATATCATTTTGCAAAAACAATTTGCACATTATGAAATTGTTGCGAGGCAACATTCACGTCTTGAGGTGTGATGCATATTCGGGAAAACACTGATTTTTGTTTTTATGGTTTTGCTTTTGTTTTTGTAAGTCATTGTTTTATTTGATTTAAATAATTTTTTCATCTCCGGGCGATTTGCCAAAATGCTAGCAATTTGGCTGACCTAGAATTCTGAAACCGGTTTCAGGATGGGTCTTTCACCGTATGAACTATCAGTTTGAATTTGGGCCTGTTTTAGCAGCATGGCCGACGCTTTTACAAGGAACGTGGATCACGATCCAGCTGTCTTTGATGGCAACTGTGCTTGGTCTGCTCGTAGCTATATTTGGTGCGTGGGGAAAGACGTCAGGGCCGGCGCCTGTCAGGTTTGTGATTAACGCCTATGTGGAGTTGATTCGCAACACGCCTTTTCTGGTGCAGCTGTTCTTTTTCTTTTTTGCACTGCCAGCCATTGGCTTGCGCTGGACGCCCTACACCGCGGCCTTGGTGGCCATGGTGGTGAATCTGGGGGCTTATGCGACGGAAATCATTCGTGCAGGCATTGAATCCATTCCCAAGGGCCAGATTGAAGCGGGGCTGGCGCTGAACCTCAAGCGCTGGGAGATTTTCCGTTTCGTGATCTTGAAGCCTGCGCTCAAGACCATTTACCCGGCGCTGACCAGCCAGTTCATTTTGCTGATGCTTAGTTCTGCGGTGGTGTCGGTGATTGCTGCGGATGACTTGACGTCCGTGGCGGCCAACATCCAGTCGGAGACCTTTCGCAGCTTTGAGGTGTACATCGTGGTGGCCTTGATCTATCTGCTGCTGTCGCTGATGTTTTCCGCCTTGTTCAAGTTGGTACATCGCATGTGCCTGAATTATCCGGACCGCCGCTAAGCGTACCGACTGGGAGAAATTTGACTATGCGTACTTTTGGTTGGGCAGAGTTGTGGTTTATCACTGAAGCCGCGAAGTGGACGATTAGCCTGTCACTGATTGCTTTTGTAGGTGGTGCCATTGTGGGTTTGCTGGTGGCACTGGCACGTACTTCAGACAACAAGTGGGCACGCATCGTGGCCACGGTGTTCACACAAATTTTCCAAGGCACGCCGCTGCTGCTGCAGCTGTTTCTGGTGTTCTTTGGTGCGCCGATTCTGGGCATTGAACTGAACCCATGGGTTGCCGCTGCTGTTGCCTTGATGCTCAACAGCGGCGCCTTTCTGGGTGAAATCTGGCGTGGCTGTATCCAGGCCATCCCTCGCGGGCAATGGGAGGCGGCGGATGCTTTGAACCTGAGCTATTACTGGCGCATGCGCTCGGTCGTGCTGCCACAGGCCATGAAGATTGCTGTGGCGCCTACGGTGGGCTATCTGGTGCAGATCGTCAAGGGCACTTCGCTGGCAGCCATCATCGGCTTTACCGAAGTGACGCGTGCCGGGCAAATCATCAATAACGCGACGTTCCAGCCACTGCTGGTGTTCAGTGTGGTGGGCGCGATTTATTTCGTGCTGTGCTGGCCGCTGTCGTTGTGGGCCACGCGTCTGGAGCGCAGGCAGGCCCTGGCGGCCGCTCGCTGACATTCCACAGTAGCAATCCATTTCAAACAGTATCGAAGGAGTTTCATCATGCAAACAACGCGTCGCCAGTTCGCGCTCAGCACAGCAGCTTTGGCTGTGGCCGCTTGCTTGCCGCAGGTGGCTGCGGCCCAGACCGTGGACGACCTCAAGAAAAAAGGCAAGCTGGTCGTAGGCATGTTGGTGGACTTCCCGCCGTTTGGCATTTTGAACAATGCCAACCAGCCTGATGGCTACGACGCCGATGTGGCCAAGTTGCTGGGTCAAGAGCTGGGAGTGGCGGTGGAGATCGTGCCGGTGACAGGTCCCAACCGTATTCCCTTCTTGCTGACCAACAAGGTTGATGCCCTGGTCGCTTCGCTGGCGATCACACCTGAGCGTGCCAAGCAGGTGCTGTTCTCCAAACCTTACTCGGCCGCTTCCATCGTGCTGTTTGGCGACACCAAGGTGAAAGCCACAGAGCCTGCAGACATGAAGGCCTTGCGCATTGGTGTGGCACGTGCCTCGACCCAAGACATTGCGGTGACCAGGGCAGCTCCGGAAGGCACCCAAATTCGCCGCTTTGATGATGATGCCTCGGCCATGCAGGCGCTGCTGTCGGGCCAGGTGGATGCGATTGGCTGCTCCGTGCAAGTGGCTGCAGAGATTGCCAAGCGCGCACCAGCGGGGCGTTTGGAGCCAAAGTTTCAGTTGTTGCAGCAGAACATGGCCGTGGCATTGCGCCCAGGACAAGACCAATTGGCAGAGGCCATCAATACGGCCATTGAAAAACTGGTGGCCAATGGTGAGCTGAACAAGCTCTATCAAAAGTGGATTGGTGCTGAATTGCCGAAGTTGGGCTGATTGCGCCATTCGCCAGCATGCACAGGGGGACTGCCGTCGGCAGCATCTGATGCAGTGAGGCACAGCATTTTTTGACATAGAACGAAAGTCACGCGGAGTTTTCATGACCACCACTGAACAGCCCATCATCCAGCTTCAAGGCGTTGAGAAATGGTATGGCCAGTTTCAGGTGTTGACCGATATCAACCTGGACGTGCGCCAAGGCGAGCGCATTGTGATCTGCGGGCCTTCGGGGTCTGGCAAGTCCACCATGATTCGCTGCATCAACCATTTGGAAGTGATCCAAAAGGGCAAGATCATTGTGGATGGCATTGACCTGAATGCGGGTAGTGCCAACGTGGCCAATGTGCGCCAGGAAGTGGGCATGGTGTTTCAGCAGTTCAACCTGTTTCCCCACCTGACGATTTTGGAAAACTGCACGCTGGCACCCATGCGCTCGCGTGGTCTGTCCAAGGCAGAAGCCGAAGAGCGCGCGATGAAGTACCTGACACGGGTGCGCATTCCTGACCAAGCCCACAAGTACCCCAGCCAGCTGTCGGGTGGGCAGCAGCAGCGCGTGGCAATTGCGCGTGCGCTGTGCATGACACCGAAGATCATGCTGTTTGATGAGCCGACTTCTGCGCTCGATCCTGAAATGGTCAAGGAAGTGCTGGACACCATGATCGGCTTGGCCGAAGACGGCATGACCATGCTGTGTGTAACGCACGAGATGGGCTTTGCCCGCAGCGTGGCCGACCGTGTGATCTTCATGGCAGAGGGCAAGATCATTGAGCAGGGCGCACCCGATGCCTTCTTTACCAACCCGCAGCATCCCAAGACACGAACCTTCTTGGGGCAGATTCTGAGTAACCACTAATTCTGGTATTTGCATGCAGCCACCCAGTCGCACAGGCCACTGGGTCTGGCCGCTGCATGGTTTGCTGAAAAGGCGTGTATGAGCAACGTATCTCCCTTGCCAGAAGTTCTGGTGTCTTTGACTTCCTTTGGTGCGGCTGAAGTGCGCCGCCACGGCCAGCTGTGGTTTGCGCAGTTGTGCGCACAGGCGGGTGCGAACGCGGTGGAGGTGCGCGAGGAGCTGCTGGTGGATGCGGCACAGGAGCTGCCGGCCATTGCGCAGTGGCTGCGCACCACATCGCTGTGGTCGGTGTATTCCTGCCCACAGCCATTGTTTGCCATGGACGGTAGCCTGGATGAGGCGGTACTGGCCCACGCTATTGCGGCCACCCATACGCTGGGCGCGAAGTGGCTGAAGATGTCGATTGGCCAGTTCGCAGCGCAGTCGGTGGCGGATTCAGCCCTGGGTTTTGCGCAGCTGCAGGCCAAGGTACAGGCTGCAGGGATCACTCTGCTGATCGAAAACGACCAAACCGTGCGTGCAGGCAGCATCCGCGCACTGCAGCAGTTTTTTGCGGCGGCCGATGCCGCTGGCCTGCAATTGCCCATGACTTTTGACATGGGCAACTGGCATTACGTGGGCGAATGCCCGATGCAAGCCGCACGCAGCTTTGCTGGCCGTGTGGGCTATGTGCACACCAAGGGCGTGCAGCACCCCGGCAAGTGGGTGGCCGTGCCATTGGCGCAGTCCACCGCACCATGGCGCACCTTGCTCAACGCCTTGCCGACCGATGTGCCCCGCGCCATTGAATACCCCTTGATCCATGACGATCTGACGGGTTACACGCGCCAGGAACTCGATGCGCTGCGCGTGGCTACGGTGATTTGAAAGGGCACAGATATGACGACGAGCAAGACTTTTGATGTGGCTACGTTTGGCGAATCCATGCTGCTGCTGATTGCCGATCGTCCCGGTCCACTGGAGTTCGCAGAAACCTTCAGCAAGCGCATTGCAGGTGCGGAAATCAATGTGGCGACGGGCCTGTCGCGTTTAGGTTTTAACGTGCACTGGGCCAGCCGCTTGGGTGCGGACTCCATGGGGCGCTATCTGATCAACCAGATGAAGTCCGAAGGCGTGAATTGCGACCATGTGGTGCAAGACGCGAGCCAGAAAACCGGCTTTCAGTTCAAAGGCCGTGTGGACGATGGCTCGGACCCCGAAGTGGAATATCACCGCAAGGGCTCGGCCGCCAGCTTGATGCAGCCCAGTGATATTGACGAAGCCTGGTTGCGCCAGGCGCGCCACTTGCATGCGACAGGGGTGTTTGCCGCCATTTCGCCGAATGCTTTGGAAACCGCCAAGCGCACCTTGCAAGTGGCGCGTGAAGCAGGCAGCACGATCTCGTTTGACCCCAACTTGCGTCCTTCTCTGTGGCCCAGCGAGGCGGTGATGCGCACGGAGATCAATGCCTTGGCTGCAGGCGCAGACTGGGTGTTCCCAGGCTTGGCGGAAGGCCAGCTGCTCACGGGGTTGCAGACCGCCGAAGAGATAGCCCAGTTCTACCGTCAGCAAGGCGCGCGCTTGGTCGTGGTCAAGCTGGGGCCTGAAGGCGCGTATTACGACGATGCCCAAGCGGGCACGGGTTATGTGCCGGGTTGCCCGGTGGAAAAAGTGGTGGACACCGTGGGTGCTGGGGATGCCTTTGCCGTCGGTGTGATCAGCGGCTTGCTGGATGGGCTGGATGTGGTGGGCGCTGTGCGCCGTGCCTGCTGGATTGGCGCACGCCAGGTGCAGGTGCTGGGGGACTCGGAAGGGCTGCCCACGCGCGCTGAGTTGCAAGCCGCAGGTTATTAAGCAGCCGTTTGCGCTGCACTGATATTCAGAAAGAGACTGTGATGAGCCAAACCTCCCGTAGCCATGTGTTGGTATTCCGTGAATTACCACCCGATCAGCTGGCACGTTTGCAAGCCGTGCATGACGTGACCGTGGCCAATCCTCGTGTGGCGGGGCAAGAAGCCGCATTCATGGCGGCTTTGCAGCAGGCGCAGGGCTTGATTGGTTCCAGCTATGCCATCACGCCGGCACTGCTGGCTGCCGCCCCGCAGCTGCGTGTGATCTCCAGCATCTCGGTGGGCGTAGATAACTACCCATTGGAAGCATTGGCGCAGTGCGGCATCACCTTGTGTCACACCCCCGGGGTGCTGACAGAGACCACGGCCGACACGATTTTTGCGTTGCTCATGGCCACCAGCCGCCGCATTGTGGAGCTGTCCAACCATGTGCGTGAGGGCCGCTGGGATCGCAATATTGGCGAGTCCCTGTTTGGCAACGATGTGCATGGCAAGACCATTGGCATCATGGGCATGGGCCGCATCGGCCAAGCACTGGCGCGTCGTGCAGCGCTGGGTTTTGACATGCAGGTGATCTATGACAACCCATTTACCGTGCCCGATGCACAGTTGGGGGCGTTGGCCGGGAAGGTTCGCCATGTCTCGCGCGCAGAAGTCTTGGCGCAATCCGATTTTGTGGTGTCGGTCTTGCCGCTGACAGAAGAGACCCGCAACTGCATGAACGCGCAGGCATTTGCAAGCATGAAACCAGGCGCCATTTTTATCAATGGCTCGCGCGGCGGCATTGTGGATGAAGCAGCCTTGGTGGCTGCGCTGGATAAGGGCCAGCTGCATGCAGCCGGCTTGGATGTGTTCCAAAAAGAGCCGTTGCCGTTGGATTCAGCCTTGCGCACCCATCCCAAGGTGGTGCCCTTGCCGCACATTGGCTCGGCCACGCACGAAACCCGCTACGCCATGGCGCGCTTGGCGACGGACAACTTGCTGCACGTGCTGGCAGGCCAGCCTGAGCAAGCCTGCGTTTTCACCGGCATTGCCGCGTAAACAGGAGTGGTGATGCAGCAATTACATCCCCAAGTACAGGCAGTCACACAGCGCATTCGCACGCGCAGCCAGGCAACGCGCCAGGCCTATCTGGCACAGGTGCAAGCCATGGCACAGCGTACCCCTGGCGCACAGCGCATGGGCTGTGCCAATGTGGCACACGCATTTGCCGCCCTGCCCAGCAATGACAAGCTGCGTGTGGTGGCAGAGCGCGCACCCAATGTGGCCATCGTGACGGCTTACAACGATGTGCTGTCGGCCCATGCGCCGTTTCAGCACTACCCTGACATTCTGAAAGACGAAGCCCGCAAGTGTGGTGCGACGGCACAGGTTGCAGGTGGCACCCCAGCGATGTGCGATGGCGTGACCCAAGGCATGCCCGGCATGGAACTGAGCTTGTTCAGCCGCGATGCGATCGCCATGTCCACTGCCGTGGCGTTGAGCCATGACACCTTTGATGCGGCCTTGATGCTCGGTGTGTGCGACAAGATCGTGCCTGGTTTGCTGATTGGCGCGCTGCACTTCGGCCATTTGCCAACGGTGTTTGTACCTGCAGGGCCGATGGCGTCGGGCTTGTCCAACAGCGCCAAAGCCAAGGTGCGTGAGCAGGCCGCGCAGGGCTTGGTGGGGCGCGAGGCTTTGCTGGAAGCGGAGTCAGCGGCCTACCACAGTGCAGGCACTTGCACCTTTTATGGCACGGCCAATAGCAACCAGATGCTGCTGGAAGCCATGGGCTTGCACGTGCCTGGTACGGCCTTTGTTCACCCTGAAAGCGGCATGCGTGAGGCACTCACGCGCCAAGCCATGCGCACGGTGCTGCAAGCTGCCTGCAAAAACGGCAGCACCCACCGTGCCCCGATTGGCGAAGTGGTGGACGAGCGCTGCATCGTCAATGCCATGGTGGCGCTGCTGGCGACCGGCGGCTCGACCAACCACCTGATCCACTGGGTGGCGGTGGCACGCGCGGCGGGCATTGTGATCGACTGGGACGACTTTTCTGCCTTGTCTGCTGTGGTGCCCTTGCTGGCGCGGGTGTATCCGAATGGCTCGGCCGATGTGAATGATTTCCAGAATGCTGGTGGGCCAGGCTATGTGCTGCGTCAGCTGCTCAATGCAGGTTTGATGCATGGCGATGTGTTGACTGTGCATGCCGATGGTATCGACGCACAGACGGGCATTCCTTCGATGCGCGAAGGGCGTTTGCAATGGCAACCTGTGGGTGACAGCGGCAATCCCGAGGTGCTGCGCCCTGCAAGCGATCCTTTCAGCCCCACTGGTGGTCTGAAGCTGCTGCAAGGCAATCTGGGACGCGGTGTGATCAAGGTGTCGGCAGTGCCTGAAGACCGCCATGTGATCGAAGCGCCAGCCAAAGTGTTTGATTCCCAAGAAGACTTGCAAAAAGCCTTTCAGGCGGGCGAGCTGCAGCACGATGTGGTTTGTGTGGTGCGCTGGCAAGGGCCGCGCGCCAATGGCATGCCCGAATTGCACAAGCTCACACCGCCGTTGGGCGTATTGCAAGGCCAGGGCTTCAAGGTGGCGCTGGTGACCGATGGCCGCATGAGTGGGGCATCGGGCAAGGTGCCTGCGGCCATCCACGTCAGCCCTGAGGCCGTGGCAGGAGGGCCTTTGGCCAAGGTACGTGATGGCGATCTGATTCGTCTGGATGCGCAAAACGGCACGCTGGAGGTGTTGGTGGACGCGCAGGAGTGGGCAGCACGCTCGCCCGACACATTGCCTGAAAGTCTGCGCCAATCCAATCAGCAAGGCTTTGGCCGCGATTTGTTTACCGCACTGCGCAAGAACGCGGTCAGTGCCGAAGAAGGAGCTTGCACATGGCTGTAAATGGAGTTTTGAGCGCAGCGGACGTGGTGGCGGATGCGCCTGTGATCCCTGTGATCGTGATCGACGACCTGCAAGCGGCAGTGCCCATGGCGCAGGCGCTGGTGGCTGGCGGTATTCGCATGCTGGAAATCACGCTGCGCACACCGCAGGCGCTGGCAGCGATGGAAGCCATTGCCAAAGCGGTGCCAGAGGCGGTGGTGGGGGCAGGCACGGCCCGCAGCCCTGAGGATGTGCGCGCAGCTGCCGATGCAGGTGCACGGTTTGTGGTCAGCCCCGGCTATACCTCGTCCGTTGGCCAGGCGTGCTGCGACGCAGGGCTGGCGCTGCTGCCTGGCGTGGCCACCGGCAGCGAAATCATGATGGCGCAGGCCGATGGCTGGGATGTGCTGAAGTTTTTCCCTGCAGCCGCTGCTGGTGGTGCACCGCTGCTCAAAGCATGGCACGGACCATTCAGTGAAGTCCGCTTTTGTCCCACCGGCGGCATCAGCATGGCCAATGCAGCAGAGTTTTTGGCATTGCCGAATGTGGCTTGTGTGGGAGGCTCTTGGCTCACGCCCGCCAAAGCCTTGGCGCAAAAGGACTGGGGCGCCATTGAGGCGCTGGCGCGCGCAGCCGCGCAGCTGCAGCGCTGATCTCCCTATGCCTACAGCCGCCAGCGCCCGCAATTCCTTGTTGGCGCTGGCGGCTGTCGTTCTGGGTTTGGGCTGAGTTGCTCAATTCCTGTTCCAATTGAGGGTTTGCACTAGCTTTCGCTGAAAGCGTTGTGCTTGGGCGTTGCAAGCCCTCGTTCGTATTTCTTGTCTGACAGACATGGCTGCCGCACGTGGTGGGTGGAGACTTTTCCTCCCGTGCTGTGAACGGGTGGAACAGCCCACGAGCCATGGACAAAGACTCTGGAGGACAGATACGAATGACTGCCAACACACCGACGCTGGTGACGTTTGCCATTTACCTGATTGGCATGCTGCTGATTGGCTGGATGGGCTACCGCGCGACCAGCAATCTCTCGGACTACATCCTGGGCGGTCGCAGCCTGGGCAGTGTGGTGACAGCGCTGTCAGCCGGTGCTTCGGACATGAGTGGCTGGCTGCTGATGGGCTTGCCGGGGGCGGTGTTTCTGTCCGGACTGTCAGAGGCATGGATTGCCATTGGCCTGTGCATGGGTGCATGGCTGAACTGGCGTTTTGTGGCGGCACGCCTGCGTGTCTATACCGAGAAGGTGGGCAATGCGCTGACGCTGCCCGACTACTTCACCAACCGCTTTGAAGACCGCAGCAGCCTGCTGCGCATTGTGACGGCGGTGGTGATTCTGGTGTTCTTCACGATTTACTGTGCCTCGGGTGTGGTGGCGGGGGCGCGTCTGTTTGAGTCCATGTTCGGTATGGACTACCAGACCGCGCTGTGGGTGGGTGCGATTGCCACCATGGCCTATGTGTTCATCGGCGGCTTTCTGGCTGTGAGCTGGACAGACACCATTCAGGCGGCGCTGATGATTACGGCGCTGATTCTGGCACCGCTGATGGTGATCTACGCCGATGGTGGCGTGGGTGCTTCCATGGACGTAATTGCTACGGCACGTGAGGGTGCGTTTGACATGCTCAAGGGCCATGGCTGGATTGCCATCATCTCGCTGCTGGCCTGGGGTCTGGGTTACTTTGGCCAGCCTCACATTCTGGTGCGTTTCATGGCGGCGGAGTCGGTCAAGACCATTCCCAACGCCCGCCGCATTGGCATGACCTGGATGATTCTGTGCCTGGGTGGCGCGGTAGCCGTGGGCTTTTTTGGCATTGCCTACTTTGGCTCGCGCCCCGAGGTGGCTGGTGCGGTGAATGCGAATGCAGAGACCGTGTTCCTGGAAGTGGCCAAGCTGCTGTTCAACCCCTGGATTGCCGGCGTGCTGCTGGCTGCCGTGCTGGCAGCGGTGATGTCTACCTTGTCGTGCCAGCTGCTGGTGTGCTCCAGCGCGCTGACGCAGGACATCTACAAGCAGTTCCTGCACAAGCGTGCCAGCGACAAGGAACTGGTGTGGTTTGGCCGTGCCATGGTGTTTGCGATTGCCGTGATTGCCATCCTGATTGCGCAGGACCCCAACTCCAAGGTGCTGGGCATGGTGAGCTATGCGTGGGCAGGCTTTGGTGCGGCCTTTGGCCCCATCGTGCTGTTCTCGCTGCTGTGGAAGCGCATGACCCGTAACGGCGCGCTGGCTGGCATGCTGGTGGGTGCGATAACGGTGCTGGTGTGGAAGCAGTACGGCTGGCTGAATCTGTATGAAATCGTGCCTGGCTTTGTGTTCTCGTCCATCGCCATTGTGGTGGTGAGCTGGCTGGGCAAGCCACCTTCCGAGCGCGTGCAGCAGGTGTATGCTGAAGTGGAGCAGGAAATCGCTCGCAGCGGCCAGTAAGCCAAAACTGCAGCATTGCCAGAAAAACCGCCGGGAGATCTACCCCGGCGGTTTTTTTATGTCTGCTTGCACTCACATGCCTTGCTACCTGGACGGCAAAAGCCTTGGCTGGCAGCAGCTGGTTCGGCAGCAGGGGCGGCAAAGGTGCAGACCCCAAGGGTGAGTTTCTGAGCGGATGTTTCTTGCGTTATAAGTGCTGTACCAGTGCAGCGGTTCGGCCAAGGCGGTGATCTCTGCATGGCCTGTCTGCATTGTCACGCTCACCAGGAAGCTCATGCCTCACCCCATACAGATCAAAGCCACGGAAAAACTTGCCATCAAAACGGTGCTGCTATCTCTGGTCATCGGCACGCTGGTGGGCTTTGTCGGTATTTTTTTTGAGATGGCCACCAGCTGGGTATTCGGCCAGCGTTCGGTCTGGGTGGATCAGTGGTTTTCCAACACCTATGCCGTGATTGCTGCCACGTTCACCGTGTCTGCGCTGCTGGCGGGTGCTTCCTACTACATCGTCAAGCGTTTTGCGCCAGAGACGGGGGGCTCGGGCATTCCGGAGATTGAAGCCTCCATGCAGGACCTGCGCCCTGTGCGCTGGTGGCGTGTGATTCCGGTGAAGTTTCTGGGTGGCGTGGGCAGCCTGGGCTCTGGCATGGTGCTGGGCCGTGAAGGCCCGACTGTGCAGCTGGGCGCCAATATCGGCCAGATGGTGGCAGATGTCGGGCGCGTCAAAGACAGGGAAACCCGCCACACCCTGCTGGCAGCCGGTTCCGCAGCGGGCTTGACCACGGCCTTTAACGCGCCGCTGGCAGGCATCCTTTTCGTGATCGAAGAGATGCGTTCGGAGTTCAACTACAACCTGATTTCGGTCAAGGCGGTGTTTGTGGGGGCCGTCATGGCGACGATTGCATGCCGCATGGTCAGTGGGCAGTCGCCTATTTTGCTGCTGGGCAGCTATGACATGCCTGCACAGAGCACGCTGTGGCTGTATCTGGTGCTGGGGCTGCTGTTTGGCGTCATCGGTATTGGCTTCAACAAGTTCCTGCTGTGGCTGCAGCAGAAGTTTCTGGACTTCTATCAGGGCAGCATGCTGCGCTTTGTGCTCACGGGGGCTTTTATTGGCGGGTGCTGCGGCCTGTTTGGTCTGTATCTGCCGCAGGCCGTGGGCGGCGGCTTTGATGTGGTGCACCAGGTATCTGCCGGGCAGATTGGTCTGGGCCTGCTGATGCTGGTGTTCGTGCTGCGGTTTCTGACATCCACCATCAGCTTCAGTTCTGGTGCTGCGGGCGGTATTTTCTCGCCCCTGCTGGCGCTGGGAGCCAGCTTTGGTGGCATCTTTGGCTATGTGGCCGACATGATGTTTCCGGAGAGTCAGCTACAGATGGGCTCGTTCGTGATCGCAGGCATGGGGGCGCTGTTCGCCGCCACGGTGCGCGCTCCGTTGACGGGGACAGTGCTGGTGCTGGAGATGACGGCCAGCTACACACTGCTGCTGCCTATGATCATCACCTGCCTGGGAGCCACCATCGTGGCGCAGTGGCTGGGCGGCAGGCCGCTGTACACCGTGCTGATGGAAAAAATCCTGGAGCGCAACGGCATTCCCTACGAGCGCAAGGAATAGGCCGCTGCGAGGCGGCAGAGAGAGCTGAGAGGCCGTGTCAGCGCACGCGGCCTATGCTGGCATCAATCTCGCCATAGACGGTGATGCCGCTGGACGAGCCTACAGAAGTCTCACCGGGCTGGTAGTTGCCAGAAGATGCGCAGCCGCTCAGGGCTGCGGAGATGGCGAGGGCCAGAATGGCCAGATAGCGTGTGTGCATGGAAAAACTCCTTGGCCTGCAGGCTAAACCATATCTGGCGCAGCAGTCGTAAGCAGCTGTCATGCACTCTGGTCCTGCTGCAGTGCTTCAGCCCTGAGGCAGATAGCGCAGCGCTGCTTCCACCAGTTTCATGGTGGCTAGTGGGTCATCGCAGGCAATGGTGTGGCGCTGGGGCATGCTGCGCAGCCAGGTGATCTGGCGCTTGGCCAGCTGGCGCGTGGCGGCAATGCCTTTCTCGCGCACCAGATGCAGGTTGATGTCAGTTGCGCCTTTGCGTTCCTGCCAGTCCAGCTCTTCCCAGACCTGGCGGTAGCCCACGCAGCGCATGCTGGGCAGATCGGGGTTGAGGTCGCCACGTGCGCGCAGGGCTTTGACTTCGTCAATAAAGCCCGCGTTCAGCATGCTCTCATAGCGCTGAGCAATGCGTGCATGCAGCCAGGCACGGTCATTGGGTTCCAAGGAAAAAAGCGTGCAATCGAAGGCTGGTCCTGCCTCAGCAGCTCTCTTTTTTGCCTGATGAAAGCTCGACAGTGGCTGGCCGGAGACATGCCAGACCTCCAGCGCACGCTGAATGCGCTGGCTATCGCCAGGTGCCAGGCGGGCTGCGGTTTCAGGGTCCACCTTGGCCAGTTCTGCATGCATGGCAGGCCAGCCTATTTCAGCCGCCTGTGCATCCAACTTGGCTCGCACTTCAGGATCGGCTGCGGGCATTTCATCAATGCCATCCAGCAGTGCCTTGAAGTACAGCATGGTGCCACCCACCAGCAGCGGGATAGCGCCGCGTGCACGAATCTCGGCGACCAGGCGCTGGGTGTCCTGCACAAACTCTGCTGCGCTGTAGGACTGAAGGGGGTCGATGATGTCAATCAGGTGGTGGGGAACGGCCGCCTGTTCTTCAGGGGTGGGCTTGGCCGTACCAATGTCCATGCCGCGATAGACCAGGGCAGAGTCCACGCTGATGATTTCGCTGGCCTGGCCGCGCTGAGCCAGTACGGCAGCCAGTGCCAGTGCGCCATTGGTTTTGCCGGAGGCAGTCGGGCCTGCAATCGCGATGCAGGGCAGGGGGGAAGTGGAGGCTGTCAAGGTCAAGCAGGAACAAACAAATCAAACCGGGCGACAGCCTGCTTCGAAGGCATCAGTGGCTGCCGGGTTCGCCATGGCGGCGCACCAGCGTCCATGATGCCAATGCTGCGCACAGGCACCAGAAGCTCAACCCGAAAACCAAGGGGTATACAGTGCCATTGAAGCTGCGGCCCAGCACCTGTCCGGAGGCAAAGGCAAACAGCATCATGATGAAGCCATTGAGTGCAGAAGCCATGCCTGCGGCCTGTGGAAAGGGGCTGATGGCGCCACTTTGCCCGCAGGGCTGCTGAAGGCCGTGGGAGACGGAAAACAGCATGCAGGTGGCTGCATAGGGCAGGCCATGGCGCACATCGCTGAATGCCAGTGCCAGCAAAATGGCGGCACAGGCTACCGCCAGGCAGCCTGCGAAGGCCACGGTCTGGCGCAGGCCAATGCGTTGCAGCAGCTTGCGGCACAAAATGGTGCCACCGATGTAGAGCATGCCGTTGCACGAAAGCAGCCAGCCCACTTGCCCGGGCGTCCAGCCAAGTACCTGTATAAAGACAAAAGGGGATGCTGTGAGAAAGATCACCAGACTGCCATAGGAGCTGGTGGTGGTAGCTGTGTAGGCCAGAAAGGTGCGGTGGCGCAGAATCTGTGACCAGCTGCTCAGCAGCAGCCGTGGCTGCAGTGCCTGCTTGTTGGGCTGCTGCACGCTTTCACGAAAACGCAGCCAGACCATGAGCCAGCCGATGATGCCCACCACGCCCAGTGCGGCCATGGTGGCACGCCAGCCGTACTGGGTGGTCAGCCAGCTGCCAAGGATGGGGCTGGTGCAGGCAATCAGCCCCAGCCCGGTCAGTGCCTTGGACATGACATGTGCACCTTCTACAGGCTGGTACAGGTCACGCACAATGGCGCGCCCGGCCATGACCACAGCGCCCAGCGCCATGCCCTGTGCACTGCGCATGGTGATCAGCATGTTCATGTCAGGAGCCAGCATGCAGCCAAAGCCAGACAGGGCATACAGCGCAATGCCGGTGAGCAGAATGGGGCGGCGACCAAAGCGGTCAGACAGCGGCCCCCACACCAGCTGTGAGCAGCCAAATGCCAGCACCATGGCGTAGAAGGTGGTCTGGGTCTGGGCCACGGTGGCCTGCAGCTGCTGTGAGATTTGCGGCAGGGCGGGCAGGTACAGGTCCGTGGTCAGTGGCTGAAAGCCCAGCAGCACGGCCAGCAGTACAACGATGAAGACGGGGGACATGACGGCTGGTGCCGCCGCCGCAGTGGCAGGGGTATGAGACACGAAGCAGGAATCCAGTACAAACAAAAGCCGCTGTTGCGCTGCGGCATGCGCAGGCTAGCAGAGTTGTCTGCTGTGTGGTGTCGCTTGGGTCAGACGTTTCAGGTGAAAAATGCCGATAACGCCCATGGAATGAGCCGATGCAGCTATGGAATTTTCTGAGTATCTGACCTTGGCCTGCCAGAGGGCATCGATTGCATCTATGCTTGTGCGCCGCGGGCAGCAGCACGGCTGCCCCTGCTTGAAAAGGACAATGCGATGATGTTGTTGGGTATTGCTGCCAACCGGCTCCACCACCAAACCGAAGATGCCGCCCTGTTTGCACTGCTGCGCGCGTGCGAGTCCGGCATTCGTGAACTGCACCTGGGCCTGCATGCCGTGGGCCGTACCTATGACGCCATTGCGGCAGCCGACATGCTGCACCGTTACCCTGGTCTGGTGCGCTATCCCTATGGCCGTGAAGGTGGCCTGATGAAGCTGGTGGCCGAGGTGGTGGGCATGGGGGAAGGGCGTACGCTGGACGGTGCGATCTACCTCACGGACCCGGTGGATCCATCGTCCATCTTTCCCGAAGCGCTGGCGCTCAAGCGCCAGTGCGTGATTCACGGCAAGCCTTTTCTGTCTACGGTGGCCAGCGCCCGTGACTGGATAGAGATGGAGCGCATGCATGCAGGTCTGCAGCCCGACCGTAATGCCGACCGCTTTCACGACTACGAAAACCAGACTGTGGCGCTGATTGCCCATGATGCCATGAAGCCCGCCATGCTGGAATTTGCAGAGAAGAACTTTGCATTGCTCTCACGCTTCAAGCGCCGTGTGGGCACAGGCACCACGGGCCAGCGCCTGAATGAAATGGCCTGGAGCAAAGGCTGGCCCGCAGACAAACCCTGGGTGGATCGCTACAACAGCGGCCCGCTGGGTGGCGATGCACAGATTGCCGATCTGGTGCTGGAGCGCCGCTGCCAGCGCGCCATTTTCTTTGAAGACCCGCATGTGGCACGCCAGCATGAGGCCGACATCCAGTTGCTGGAGCGCGCCGTAACCACGGTGACGCACGAGGCTGTGTGCATCACCACACCCAAGGTGGCGCAGCGCTGGTGCGATGCAGCCACCTTGCGCGCAGGTTGACCGCGCAGGCCACAGTTGTCACAAAAACCATGGCTTGCTTGATCCGCATCAAGCAGCCTGTTCAGGCCTGTCAGGAGGTGAGGGCAGACGAGGCATTATGGAAAACCCTAGTACGAGTAATCAGAGATTTCCATGACTCCACGTTCTGTTTCTTCTCCCAAAAAGTTTTTGATTGGCGCTGGTCTTTTCAATCAGGTGGGCGAATACATCGCCGAGCATGGTGATTTCGTCTGCATCATTGCCGACCAGTTCTTCCAGCAGCGCATCGTTGAGCAGACCGTGCCCCAGCTGGCGGCTCAGGGCATTCGTGCCCATGTAGAAGTGTTTGGCGGCGAGTGCACCACCGATGAAGTGACACGCCTGGAAGCTGCCGTGAAAGCGGCGGGTTGCAATGTGCTGCTGGGTGTGGGTGGTGGCAAGGGCCTGGACGTGACCAAGGCCGTAGCCCACAACTGCAAGCTGCCCCAGATTCTGGTGCCCACGATTGCATCGACTGATGCCCCCTGCACGGCCCTGTCTGTGATCTACAAGCCCAACGGCGAGTTTGACCACTACCTGTTCATGCCCCACAACCCCGATACCGTGCTGGCTGACACGCAGATCATTGCGCAGGCACCCGCACGCTTTTTCGCAGCGGGCGTGGGCGATGCACTGGCGACCTACTTTGAAGCCCGTGCGGCATGGCGCTGCAATGGCACCAACCTGATTCTCAAGCGTCCCTCGCGCACGGGGCTGGGGCTGGGTGAGATGTGCTATGAAATCCTGCGCAAGAACATTGATGCCGCCATGGACGCTGTGCGCAACAAGGCGGTGACGCCAGCCCTCGAAGAAACCATTGAAGCCACGATCTACCTGAGCGGTGTAGGTGCGGAAGCAGCCGGTGTGGCAGCGGCTCACGCTGTGAACAATGGCATGGCTGTGGTGCCTGCACTGCACAACGCCCAGCACGGTGAGAAGGTGGCCTTTGGTCTGCTGACCCAACTGGTGCTGGAGAACGCGCCTTTGGCAGAGGTGGAGGAAGTGATCCGCATCATCAAGGCTGCGGGCTTGCCCCTGTCGTTGCGCGACTTTGGCCTGACTGAATGGGTGGAGGCTGAGTGGCGTCAGGTGGCCAAGCTGGCCTGCGACAAGAACGACACCATGGGCAATATGGGCCGCGTGATCACCGAGGAAGAGGTGTATGACGCGATGCTGGCGGCCAATTCCCTGGCGGAGCGTTACCACGATTAAGCGCTGCGTACGGGCTGACTGGCTGCATGGCCTGCAGCCAGTGCGCTTCAGGTTTGGTCATGCTTTGCAGGCGCGCTAGGATGGTTGCATCTCCCACAGCAATGGTGGGATGTACGGCATTGAAAGGAAAAGCATGACTGACCATGATTTGCGGCCACCCCTGCAGCAAAAACATCGCCCAACGGGCACTAGTAAGTGGCTGGTCGGGGGCATCGTGATCGCTGTCGCCGCAGCTGTAGCCTGGTACACCAAGGATGACTGGCTGACGCAAGAGACCGTGCCTGTACCGACGCCGCCTGCCATTCCTGCGGCCCCACCAGAGCCAGAGGCGGCTGCGCCTGAACAGGCGGTGCCAGCAGCACCCCTGCGGGAGCTGACACCGCAAACGGAGCCAGGCCCTCAGCACCCTGTCCCCGAGCAGACGGGGGATGTGCAGCCCGTGGCGGATGCAGCTTCGCTGGACCGCTGGGCTGTCGAATGGCTGGGCAAGCCTGCGCTGAAGTTCCTGATGCTGCCAGGTCTGGCCCACCATGTGGTGGCTACCATCGATAACCTGCCGCGCAGTCATGCAGCGCCGCGCCTGTGGCCGCTGTCGCCCGTGGGCGGCAAGATATTGCTGGAGGAAGGCGCTGAGGGGCAGCAGATCGCACCAGCCAACAGTGCCCGTTATGACGCCGTGGTGGACTTTGTGACTGGCATCGCCCCCACACAGGCGGCAAGCTGGTATCGACAGGCCTACCCCGTGCTGCAGACGACCTATGAAGAGCTGGGCTATCCCGGTAAATATTTCAATGACCGATTGGTGGAAGTCATTGACCATCTGCTGCTCACGCCCGAGCCAGCAGGGCCGCTGGCTGTAACGCTGGTGCAGGTACAGGGCCAGATCGCGCCGCAGCAGCCTTGGCTGCGCTACGAATATGCTGATCCTCAGCTGCAGTCACTGTCTGCAGGGCAGAAGATCTTGCTGCGCCTGGGGGCAGAGCACCGCCAGCGCCTCAAGACTTATTTGCAGGACGTGCGCGCGCAGGTTGCAGGTCACTGATCCAGGCAATGGATCCAGGCATCAGGCTATGCGCCGCGCATGGCCTGATGCAGTGCTTGCAAAGTCAGTGCTGGCCTAGCCAGCCAACGGCTCCAGGGTCACGGGCACAGACTTATAGCAGGGGATGCCGCTGTCTGGGTCGTGGTACTCCATGGGGCACAGGTCGTTGGCCTCAGGAAAGTAGGCAGCAACACTGCCTCTGGCAATGTCATGCGGGACGGCAGTCAGTACCAGTCGTCTGTGGGGCTGGCCGGGCAAGGCTGTCTGCACTACCAGCTGAGCACCTTTTTCGATGCCGCGCTCGGCCATGTCCTGTGCATGCATCAGCAGCACATCGCGCCGGCCAAATACACCGCGATAACGGTCGTCATAGCCGTAAATGGTGGTGTTGTACTGGTCGTGGCTGCGCACGGTGGTCAGCCGCAGCACGTCTGTGAACTCAGGGTCTTCATGCAGGCCGGGAAAGACATGGAATTCGGCTTTCCCGGAAGCTGTTTTCCAGATGCGCTCCGTGGCAGGCAACGGCAGACGGAAGCCGCCGGGGTGGCGAATGCGGGCGTTGTAGTCTTTGAAGTCTGGGTACACCTGCTCGATCAGGTCTCGAATGCGGTCATAGTCTTCAACCAGATAGGCCCAGTTGACACGGCTTGCTGGCAGTGTGGCCTGGGCGATGCCCGCGATGATGGCTGGCTCTGATCTGAGTTCTGCTGAAGCAGGTGGCAGCGCACCGCGAGATGCATGCACCATGGACATGGAGTCTTCCACCGTTACCGCCTGCGGGCCGCTGGCTTGAACATCACGCTCGGTACGTCCGAGTACAGGCAGGATGATGGATGCCTTGCCAATCAGCAAGTGTGAGCGATTCAGCTTGGTGCTCAGGTGGACGGCCAGCTCCAGGTTATGCATGGCTTGCTTGCAGCGTGCCTGGTCTGGCATGGCGGCTGCAAAATTGCCCCCCAGGCTGATGAGTACACGGCTGCTACCTTCGCTCATGGCCTGCAGGGCGCTAACCGCATTGTGTCCTGCCTTGTTCGGAGGGCGAAACCCGAAGGTTTGTTCAATGCGGTCAAAGAGCGCGGGATTGAGCAGCTCGGTAATGCCAACCGTGCGGTTGCCTTGTACGTTGGAGTGTCCCCGCAATGGGCAGATGCCAGCACCGGGCTTGCCCATATTGCCGCGCATGAGCAGCAGCGCGGTGATTTGCTGCACATTGTGGGTGCCAGTGATGTGCTGGGTAATACCCATGCCATAGGTGGCAATGACAGCATGCGATGCGGCGTAGATGCTGGCAATCTCATGCATGGCGGCACGGGGCAAGCCACTGGCTGCTTCTATGCTGTCCCAGCTGCTGTTTTGCAGATCAGCGCTGAAAGCCTCAAAGCCCGAGGTGTGCTGGGCAATAAAGGCATGGTCGATCACGCCAGGCTGCTGGGCATCCAGCTCCAGCAGGGCTTTCATGATGCCTTTGAGTGCTGCGGCATCACCGCCGACTTTGAGCTGGTAGTAGGAGGAAGCAATACGGCTGGAGCCACCGGTTGCCATTTCCACAGGGCTTTGCGGGTTGGCAAAGCGCTCCAGCGAGCGCTCGCGCAAGGGGTTGAACACCAGAATCGGCACGCCACGCTGTGCGCAGTCATGCAGGTTGCTCATCATGCGTGGGTGGTTGGTGCCTGGGTTGTGCCCGAAGCTCAAGATGAGATCACAGCGGTCAAAGTCATCGAGGGAGACCGACCCCTTGCCCTGGCCAATGGTCTTGGGCAGGCCCACGCTGGTAGGCTCGTGGCACATGTTGGAGCAGTCGGGGAAGTTGTTGCTGCCGTACTCCCGTGCAAAGATGTTGAACAGAAAAGCCGCTTCATTGGAGGCCCGGCCTGAGGTGTAGAACTCCACGCTGCTGGGGTCTGACTGTTGCTGCAGCACTTGGGCAATACGTGCATAGGCCTCTTCCCAGCTGATGGCCTGGTAGGTGTCGCTGCCAGGCTCGTAGGCCATGGGGTGGGTCAGACGCCCTGTGTCTTCCAGATCGTGATCGCTCCAGCTCAGCAGCTCCTTGACCGTGTGCTGCGCAAAAAAATCGGGCGTTGCACGCTTTTTGGTGGCTTCCCATGTGACGGCTTTGGCGCCGTTTTCGCAGAACTGAAAGGTAGAAGTGTGTTCCTTGTCAGGCCATGCACAGCCCGGGCAGTCGAATCCGTCAGGCTTGTTGGTGTGCAGCAGTGTTTCAGCTGCCTGGAAAACATGCATTTCTTCTGCAATAGCCCAGGCAGTGGCCTTGAGTGCACCCCAGCCCCCAGCGGGTGCTGTGTAATTGTGAATACCTTTCAGGTCGTTTTTTTCCATCGTAGAAGCCTTTGTTAGCAAGTATGACAATGGGTAAGCGCTTGTCATGCTAAGCAGATACGGGCCAACGATGCTGTCATCCAATACCCTGTTTCGCCCAGTGGGCAGTGCAGCAGTACATAAAAAAAGCCTGCGTAACGCAGGCTTGAAAGAAGATAACCTTCAGACTCAGACAGCTGGATTTTCATCCTTGCCCTTGGACTTTTCACCGCCCAGCAGGCGATCCTTGAAGTCCAGTACCCGGGTGACGGCAGCACCCATGCCCATGAGCTGCATGGCAGTTTCAGGCTTGAGGCGCTGGACATCGTCGAACCAAGTCATGAGTTTCTCAATCAGCTCATACATGTCCTGCATGCGCTGCTGGGCATAGCGTTCATCATCGCTGGAAGCTTCTTCCAGCAGTGCAGAGCGCAGCATGGACTGCGTGGGTTCGATCTCGCGGCGGCGACGCTCTTCGGCCAGGCGGCGGAAAATTTCCCAGACGTCTTGTGGTGCTTCAAAGTATTCACGGCGATCACCGGCGTGGTGGCGCAGGTTGACCAGACGCCACGACTGCAGCTCCTTCAGGCCCATGCTGACGTTGGACCGCGAGAACTCCAGGGTCTCGGCAATCTCTTCGGCATTGAGTGCACGTGGTGACAAATACAGCAATGCGTAGATCTGGCCTACGGTGCGGTTGATGCCCCAACGGCTACCCATTTCGCCAAAGTGCGAAACGAATTGCCGTGTCAGTGCAGGAAGTGGGGTGTTTTGTGTCATACCCAGATTGTGCCTAGGAATGGGGAAATTACTGCAATTGCTGAATTTACTGATGCTTACCGGTATGGACTCTCTGCGCAGGATGTGGCGTGCAAGGCACGCCGGTAGCTGCTGTATCAGCGATGCAGTTCGCCAGAGCGCTCTGGCTGGTAGGTGATGGCTTCCACTTTGACGGTGACGACTTTGCCCGTGGGGCTGGGCAGTTCAAAGGTGTCACCGATGCGCAGACCCAGCAGTGCTGTGCCTACGGTGGCAAAGACGGAAACCTTGTCCGGGCTGCCATCGACTTCCTTGGGGTAGACCAGTGTCAGTGTCTGGCTGTTTTCGGTACCTTGCAGGGAGAAGCGGACGGTGGAGTTCATCGTCACCACGTCAGCAGGCATGTCCTGAGGATCGAGTACGTCAGCTCGGTCCAGCTCGGCTTCCAGAGCGTCACGGCCTGGAAAATTCTGGGGCAGCTTGTCCAGCAAAGCTTCCAAACGATCCATGTCCAGCGACGACACGATGATAGCAGGTTTTTGGGTTGCCATGAAATACTTCCTCGCGGAGGTGCGGTTAAACCGCTGTGAAAGAAGGTCCGGCCCAGTGCATGCAAAGCTGTGGCGACTAGGCTGGAGGATAAGGCGAAAAGGGTGTTACAGCATGACTTCCAGGTTGTAGGACTTGTTCTGCATCTGTGCTGCAACAGAGAAAAGCCCGGGCAACGGTGGTTGTCCGGGCTTGGGGCTTGCACCCTCAGGGTGCAAAACCAATTGTTGGCGGGCCGGCCGACAAATGCAAGCATTTCGCACGGCCACAGTGCGGCAATCAGCAGTAAGTGTTAACCCGCTTTGGCGGCGTCCGCCAGCTTTTGTGCGCAGTGGCTGGCCAGGTCTGCATCACGTGCTTCCACCATCACCCGCAGCAATGGCTCTGTGCCGCTGGCACGAATCAGTACGCGGCCGGTATTGCCCAGCCGCTGCTCCACTTCCTGCTGGGCCTGGGCCAGGAGCTGGTTCTGCTTCCAGTCCTGCTCAGGGGACAGGCGCACATTGATCAGCGTCTGCGGAAAGAGCGTCAGCGCTGACAGCTGCTCAGCCAGTGTCTTGCCACTGCGTACGCAGCTTTGCAGCACCTGCAGGGCGCTGACCAGACCGTCGCCTGTGGTCTGTTTATCCAGTGCCAGCAGGTGCCCCGAGCCTTCGCCCCCGATGAGCCAGCCCTTGTCGTTCAGGGCTTCCAGCACATAGCGGTCTCCCACCTTGGCGCGGACAAAACCAATGCCCTGCTGCTGCAAGGCAATCTCTACGGCCATATTGGTCATGAGCGTACCGACCACACCTGCGACTTGCTCGCCGCGCTGCAGGCGCTCCTGCACCATGAGGTACAGCAACTCATCGCCGTTATAGATGCGGCCGAAGGCATCCACCATGAGCAGCCGGTCTGCATCGCCATCGAGCGCCACGCCATAGTCGGCGTGGTTGGCACGCACTGCCAAAGCCAGTGCTTCAGGATGGGTTGCACCCACGCCATCGTTGATGTTCAGGCCATTGGGGTCACAGCCGATGGTGATGACATCGGCACCCAGTTCGTGCAAGACCTTGGGGGCAATGTGATAGGCCGCGCCGTGGGCAGCATCGACCACGATCTTGAGACCGTGCAATGACAGCTGATTGTCAAAGGTGCTCTTGCAGAACTCGATATAGCGGCCTGCGGCATCATCCAGGCGGCGGGTCTTGCCCAATGCTGATGAATCCACCCACTGCGGCGCATCTTCCAGCGCAGCTTCTACGGCTTCTTCCCAGGCATCGTCGAGCTTGCTGCCCTGTGCGCTGAAGAACTTGATGCCGTTGTCGTAGTACGGGTTGTGACTGGCACTGATGACCACGCCCAGGCTGGCGCGCTGGGTGCGGGTGAGGTAGGCCACGCCAGGTGTTGGCAGAGGGCCGAGCAAGATGACATCCACTCCTGCGGCATTGAAGCCGGCCTCCATGGCTGCTTCCAGCATGTAGCCAGAAATACGGGTGTCCTTACCAATCAGAACAGTGGGGCGCTCTTGCTGCTGTTTGAGCACGCGGCCTACGGCGTGCGCCAGACGCAGGGCGAAGTCGGGGTTGATGACCGATTGCCCCACTCTGCCGCGAATACCGTCAGTGCCAAAATACTTGCGAGCCATTGTCAATTCTCTTGTGATGCGTTGTTGTGTGTCTGGTCGTGCATGGCTTGCCAGACGGACAGTGCGGCCCTGGTTTCAGCCACATCATGTACGCGCACAATGCGTGCGCCGCGTTCTACGGCCAGCAGGGCCGCTGCGACGCTGGGAACCATGCGCTGCTGCACCGGCAGTCCACTGACCTGGCCCAGTGAGCCCTTGCGGGACCATCCGGCGAGCAGGGGAAAGTCTAAATCCAGCAGCTCTGCCTGTCGCGCCAGCAAGGCAAAATTTTGTGGCACGCTTTTTCCAAAGCCGATGCCATAGTCCCAGACGATGCGATTGCGTGCCACGCCACGAGCCAGCAATGCCTGGGTTTCGCGCAGCAGAAAGTCGCATACCTGAGGGACAGCATCGCCCTGCATGTGCTGCAGGTGCATGTTCTGCGGCGTCTGGTGCATGTGCATGAGGCAGACACCGCAGCTGTGGTGGGCTGCGACCACATCCTGTGCGCCGGGCTGGCGCAGTCCCCAGACGTCATTGATGATGTCCGCTCCCAGATCCAGCACAGCCTGCATGACCTGTGGTTTGTAGGTATCCACAGAAACAGCCACGCCCAGCCGGACTGCTTCCTGTACTACGGGCAGTACGCGTGCCAGTTCTTCCTCCAGGGGGACGGCGGGCGAGCCGGGGCGGGTGGACTCTCCGCCGATATCCAGAATATCTGCACCGTCCTTGATCAGCTGCTCGGCATGTTGCAGGGCACGCTGGCCCTGGTACTTGCCGCCATCCGAAAACGAGTCCGGGGTGTTGTTGACGATGCCCATGATCAGAGGGCGCTTGAGGTCCAGCAGGAAATGGGTGGTTTGCCATTGCGGCATACGTTGATCTCCAATAGGCAAAGAAAAACGGGGCACTATGGCCCCGTCTGATGTGTAGTGCTGTCTCAGGCAGCGCTAGGCGATGGATTGGTGTCTACGGATGTAGCGCCACCGCTGGAGTTGTTGTTGTCGTCCGATGGGTTGGGCGTGCGGGGAACGAAGTCCTTTGGAGGACGGGGCTCCTTGCCAGCAAAGATGTCGTCCAGCTGCTCGGAGTCAATGGTTTCCCACTCCAGCATGGCCTTGGCCATGGCGTGCATCTTGTCCTGGTTGTCTTCGATGAGCTTGCGTGCCAGGTTGTACTGCTCATCGATGATGCGGCGCACTTCGTCATCCACCTTCTGCATGGTGGCTTCGGACAGGTTGGCACCACGGCTGAAGGTGCGACCCAGGAAGGGTTCGCCTTCCTGCTCGGAATACACCATGGGGCCAAGTGCATCACTCATGCCGTAGCGGGTCACCATGTCGCGGGCGATCTGGGTAGCGCGCTCAAAGTCGTTCGATGCACCAGTGGTCATCTGGTTCATGAACACTTCTTCTGCGATGCGGCCACCGAACAGCATGGCGATCTGGTTGAGCATGTACTCCTTGTCGTAGGAGTAGCGATCCTTCTCGGGCAGGCTCATGGTCACGCCCAGTGCTCGACCACGAGGGATGATGGTGACCTTGTGCACAGGATCGCACTTGGGCAGCAGGCGGCCGATCAGGGCGTGGCCCGCTTCGTGGTAGGCCGTGTTGCGGCGCTCTTCCTCGGGCATGACCATGGTCTTGCGCTCCGGGCCCATGATGATTTTGTCCTTGGCCTTTTCGAAGTCCTGCATCTCGACAGTGCGCGCGTTACGGCGTGCAGCCATCAGAGCAGCTTCGTTGCACAGGTTGGCCAGATCAGCGCCGGACATGCCGGGCGTGCCACGGGCGATCACGGAAGCGTTCACGTCCTGACCCACAGGGATCTTGCGCATGTGCACGTTCAGGATCTGTTCACGGCCACGGATATCAGGCAGCGTCACATAGACCTGACGGTCAAAACGGCCGGGGCGCAGCAGGGCCGCATCCAGAATGTCGGGGCGGTTGGTTGCAGCCACGACGATCACGCCGAGGTTGGTCTCAAAGCCGTCCATCTCGACCAGCATCTGGTTCAGTGTCTGCTCACGTTCATCGTTGCCACCACCCATGCCGGCACCACGCTGGCGGCCCACAGCATCAATTTCGTCAATGAAGATGATGCAGGGAGCGTTCTTCTTGGCGTTCTCGAACATGTCGCGCACACGGGCAGCGCCCACGCCGACGAACATTTCTACGAAGTCCGAACCGGAGATCGAGAAGAAAGGCACCTTGGCTTCGCCGGCAATCGACTTGGCCAGCAGGGTCTTACCTGTACCAGGAGGGCCGACCAGCAGCAGACCACGGGGAATGCGGCCGCCGAGCTTCTGGAACTTGTTGGGGTCTTTCAGGAAGTCCACGACTTCCTTGACTTCTTCCTTGGCCTCGTCGCAGCCAGCCACGTCAGCAAAGGTCACGCTGTTGCTGTTTTCATCCAGCATACGTGCCTTGGACTTGCCAAAGCTGAAAGCGCCGCCCTTGCCGCCACCTTGCATCTGGCGCATGAAGTAGATCCACACGGCAATCAAGAGGAGCATGGGGCCCCAGCTCACCAGCAGGCTCATGAGCAGAGAACCTTCTTCACGGGGCTTGACGTCGAACTTGACATCGTGGTCGATCAGATCTCCGACCAGGCCGCGGTCCAGATAGGTCGCAGTGGTGCGAACACGGCGATCATCGTTTGTGAGTGCAACGATTTCGGTGCCACTGGGGCCTTCCTGGATGGTTGCACTTTTGATGCGGTTGCTACGCACATCTGCCAGGAATTCCGAATAGCCGATTTGGGCAGCACCGGCACTGCCACGGGTATCAAATTGCTTGAATACCGTGAACAGCACCATGGCAATGACCAGCCAGACGGCAATTTTTGAAAACCACTGATTGTTCAAGCGGGGCTCCAGAGGAAAAGAGGAGAAACATTCATATGGGAAAGGGGTGTTTCCCAGATGTGGCTCATTTTAGGTCTTTCAAGCGAGAGCGCCGAGACCCTATTCCCGCCAAGACAACGGGATTCAAGGTTTTTCTGCGCCAGCAAGGGGGCTGCCGTCTTATTTCAGACCGATTCCGATCAGGAAAGTTTCTGCGGACTTGTCACGCGAAGACTTGGGCTTCAGGGGCTTGACCACCTTGAAATGCTCACGGAACAGTTTGACCAGTTCGTCGTAGCCGGGGCCGTGGAACACCTTGGTGACCAGCGCGCCTTCTGGGCGCAGGTGGCGGGTGGCGAAGTCCACGGCCAGCTCGATCAGGTGGGCTACGCGTGCGCCATCGGTGGTGCTGTGGCCGGAGAGATTGGGGGCCATATCCGAAACCACCACATCCACCGGCCGACCCTGAACCACATCTTCCAGTTGAGTGAGTACAGACTCATCGCGGAAGTCGCCCTGGATGTAGTGCACGCCTTCAATCGGCTCCATGGGCAGCAGGTCCAGAGAGATGATAGTGCCGTTGAGTTCACCTGCGGCTGCGCCGGTGGGCGATAGTCTGCGGCGCAGGTACTGGCTCCAGGCGCCGGGGGCGCAGCCCAGGTCGACCACAATCTGGCCGGGCCTGATGAGCTTGAAGGTCTCGTCAATTTCCTTGAGTTTGTAGGCTGCGCGTGCGCGGTAGCCGTCCTTTTGTGCGGCTTGCACATAAGGGTCGTTGATGTGCGCATGCAGCCAATTCTTGTTGACCTTCTTGCTTTTCGTTTTGGTATTCATCGCAAATTTCTTCCTGCCTCGATAATACGGGCATGCCCCAAATTGAATTAACTCCCGCTGAGCGCCGGGAACACCGCGCCAATGCCCACCATCTGGACCCTGTGGTCATGATTGGTGCTGACGGCCTTACACCGGCCGTACAGAAGGAAGTTGACGCCGCTTTGAACGCCCACGGCCTGATCAAGGTTCGTGTGTTCGGTGACGATCGCGCCGCACGTGAGCAGGTTTATCTGCAATTGTGCGACGAACTGAACGCTGCCCCCATCCAGCACATCGGCAAGCTGCTGGTGCTGTGGCGTCCCATTCCTGAGAAGGACAAGGCCTTTGACGAAGACCGTATGCCCGGTCCTCGTGACGTCAAGCTGCTGAAGTTTGGCCGCGCAGGCACCAAGCCTACGGTCAAGCAGATCCGCGTGCTGGGTAACCAGCGCCTCACACAGGGTGGCCTGATCAAGCGTGCCAAGAAGGCCAAGCCCAAGTCGCTCAAAAAAGGTCGTCCTGATTAAAGGCGCACTGCTGCATGACAGTTACTGCTTCCACATCTTCCGAGCGTCACATTCTGTGCATGAAGTGGGGCACCAAGTACGGGCCTGAGTACGTCAACCGCCTGTATGCCATGGTGCGTCGCCATCTCAGTGGTGATTTTCGCTTTGTCTGCCTGACCGACAATTCCGAAGGGATTCGCCCCGAGGTGGAATGTCTGCCGATTCCTTCGCTGGACCTGCCGCCTGGCATTCCCGAGCGCGGCTGGACCAAGCTGACCACCTTCAGCAAGGATTTGCATGGCCTCAAGGGCACGGCGCTGTTTCTGGATGTGGATGTGGTGATTACCGGTCCGCTGGATGACTTTTTCACCTATCCCGGTGAATTCCTCATCATCCACGACCACAAGCGCCCATGGCGCATCACTGGCAATTCTTCCGTCTACCGCTTTGAGCTGGGTGCGCACCCTGATGTGCTCGAGTACTTCCGCGGTCACTTTGAAGCAATCCGCAAGCAGTTCCGTAACGAGCAGGCCTATCTGTCGGATGTGCTGCACAAGCAGGGCAAGCTCAAATACTGGCCTGCTGAATGGTGCCCCAGCTTCAAGTACCACTGCATTCCCTCCTGGCCCACGAATTACTGGAAGCCACCGTTTGTGCCGGATAACGCGCGCATCGTGATCTTCCATGGTGAGTGCAATCCGCCGGATGCACTGGCAGGACGCCGCAACCGGCGTTTCCGCTTTATCAAGCCTGCCACCTGGGTGGCCGAGCACTGGCGCGAATAATTCCGTTTCTTTTTTTATTGCTACATAGACCAAGCCCCTCTGGCCGTGCCTGAGGGGCTTTTTTGTATGCCTGTGCTTTGGCCGCCAGGCATTTTCCGCAGTGCTGAAAAGCGAAAAGGGGCCTTGCGGCCCCTTTCGGTACTTTCAGTGAAACGCCCAGGCGATCAGATCACGCCTTGAGCCAGCATGGCGTCAGCCACCTTCACAAAGCCGGCGATGTTGGCGCCGTCGATGTAGCTCACGGAGCCGTCGTTGCGCTTGCCATACTTCAGGCAGGCGGCGTGGATGCCTTGCATGATCTGCAGCAGGCGTGCGTCCACTTCTTCGGCGGTCCAGCTCAGGCGGCCAGCGTTCTGGGACATTTCCAGACCGGATGTGGCCACGCCGCCCGCATTCGATGCCTTGCCGGGAGCGTACAGCACGCCAGCGGCTTCGAAGGCCTTGGCCGCTTCGATGGTGGAAGGCATGTTTGCGCCTTCAGCCACGCACAGCACGCCGTTGGCGATGAGCTGCTTGGCATCGGCTTCGTCCAGTTCGTTCTGGGTGGCGCAAGGCAGAGCCACGTCGACCTTGATGCTCCAGGGGCGCTGGCCTGCCAGGAATTCCACGCCGGGCACCTGGGCGGCGTAGTCGCTCACACGGCCGTACTTGTTGTTCTTGATGTCCATCAGGATGGCCAGCTTCTCGGGCGAGAAACCTGCAGGGTCGTACACGGTGCCCGAAGAGTCGGACACGGTCACTACCTTGGCGCCCAGCTGCATGGCCTTTTCCACAGCGTACTGGGCCACATTGCCAGAACCGGAGACGGAGACTGTCATGCCCTGGAAAGACTGGCTGCGGGTCTTGAGCATTTCTTCCGCGAAATACACCGTGCCGTAGCCGGTGGCTTCAGGGCGGATCAGCGAGCCGCCAAAGCTCAGGCCCTTGCCGGTGAATACGCAGGCAGCGCTGTTGGACAGCTTCTTGTACATGCCAGCCATGAAGCCCACTTCACGGCCGCCCACGCCGATGTCGCCCGCAGGTACGTCGGTATCAGGACCTACGTGGCGGAACAGCTCCTGCACGAAGGCCTGGCAGAAACGCATGACTTCGGCAGGGCTCTTGCCCTTGGGGTCGAAGTCGGAGCCGCCCTTGCCGCCGCCCATGGGCAGGGTAGTCAGTGCGTTCTTGAAGGTCTGCTCGAACGCCAGGAACTTCAGCACGGACTGGTTGACCGAGGGGTGGAAGCGGATACCGCCCTTGTAAGGGCCAATGGCCATGCTGTGCTGGATGCGGTAGCCACGGTTGACTTGCACCTGGCCCTTGTCGTCGGTCCAGCAGACGCGGAACTGGATGATGCGCTCAGCTTCCACCAGACGCTCCAGCAGGGCCTGGTCAGCGTACTTGGGGTTTTGCTCGATGAAGGGCCACAGCGACTCCATCACTTCGGTGACGGCTTGCAGGAATTCAGGCTGACCGGGGTTGCGATCAGCGACGTTTTGCAGAAATTGGTCGAGGTTGGCGTACTTCATGGAGAGCAGGTCTTTCAAGGCACAAAAATAAAAGCGCCACAGCGCATGCCCAAAATTATGCCAAAAATGTATGCCTTCATGCACCAAAAAAGGCATGACATGTATAAGTTTGGTGCATAACTGAACAATGTCAGTGCGTGCATGCACGGTTGTTGGCGCTTGCTGCACTGAGGAAGTGCGGCGGTTGCAGCTGTCTGGCGCTTGATTTTTGATAGCACTCCGGGTGTGCTGTGATGACGGCTCTCTTTTGGATATGTGGGCCATGCCTGATGACGCATGGTGTGCAGCGCCGAGGCTGCTTCAGTTTTACAAGCAGCTAGCGCCCGATTTATGGGCACTTCAAATACAAAAGCGCCTGAAGTCCTTGAACTTCAGGCGCTGCAAGCTATAAAAACAATGAATGACTGGCTGTGTGAGCCGTTTCAGATCAGCTCAAACGGAATCGCACCCCACTGGATGGTGTGGGCCGCCAGGCCGTAGGCCAGTGCCTGGGCTGCGCTGGTGTCGGTGAGGTGGCGCACCTCGGGTGCATGCGATGTGGTGTGGCAGCGCAGCAGCCAGTCCGAAGGGGGTGCATGGCTGGCAGTGTCGGTAATGCAGATCAGCTTGGCGCCGAGCTTGCGGGCGCGCTCGCACAGGTCGGCCATGTCGGCACGGATGCCGCCCAGCGCAAACAGCACCACCATGTCGCGCGGTGCAATGCGGGCCAGTACGTCTTCCACGGTTTCCCCCGCGGCCGGTGCGCCGTAGATAGGCTTGTCCAGCCCCGCCATCAGGTGGCCGCGCAGGGAACGCGCCAGCATGTGGTTGTGCTGCAGGCCCACGCAGAAGATGGCCGGAGCCTGGTGCAGGGCCGAGGCCATGGCATCCATGGTGCTGGCAGGAATCTGCGCCAGCGTGGCGGTCAGGTTGTCCTGCAGCTGCTGCCACAGCAAGGCGCAGTTGGGCGTGCTGGGCGAGATGCTGACGTCGGCCGCTGGCAGGGGCAGGCCGCCGGTGCTGGCTTCCAGGCGCGCGGTGCGGCGTGCTTCTTCATAGCTGTCATAGCCCAGGCGGCGGATAAAGCGCGTGACCGTGGCGTTGGATACGCCCGTCAGCTGAGCCAGTTCGCTGGCGCTGTAGCCTGCCAGGTTGATGGGGTAGTCCAGCACCACCTGGGCCAGCTTGCGCTCGGTGGGAGAGAAGGTGTCGAGCGCCGCGCGCACGCGTGCGAAAAAGGGAATGGACATGCGTTGGGAAGAAGAAGTGGTGGGCGTAGCCATGATCAACGGCCTCGCAGAAACAAGGCGTCAAGCTCTTTCATGCTCAGCTGCCGCCAAGTGGGGCGGCCGTGGTTGCATTGGTCAGAGCGCTCGGTGGTTTCCATCTGGCGCAGCAGGGCGTTCATTTCGTCAAGCGTGAGCCTGCGGTTGGCGCGCACCGCACCGTGGCAGGCCATGGTGGCCAGAATTTCATTGCGTGCGCGCTGAATGACGCCGGAGGCTTCATGCTGCTCCAGCTCCGCCAGCACGCTGCGCGCCAGCTCCACCGCATCGCCTTGCGCCAGCGTAGCAGGCACGGCGCGCACGGCCAACGTCTTGGGCGAAAACGGTGCAATTTCCAGCCCCAGCACGCGCAGTGTCTCTGCATGGGCTTCGGCCGTGGCCACTTCCTGCGGCGTGGCGGCAAAGGTGGCGGGTATCAGCAGAGGCTGGCTGGCAATGGGCTGGTCATTGCCCAGTTGGGCCTTGAGGCGCTCGTAGACGATGCGCTCGTGGGCGGCGTGCATGTCCACAATCACCATGCCTTGCGCGTTCTCGGTCAGGATGTAGACACCATGGATTTGCGCCACGGCACGGCCCAGCGGCCAGTTGCTGGCAGTGGGTGCAGGGTTGGATGCTTCAGATGCAGAAGCGGCTTGCGCTGGATTGGCAAGGTTTTCCGTATGTTTTGTATCTGAAATGCTTGTGGATACAGCGCTGGTAGCTTGTAATTCTGTAGCTGTAGCTGTAGCTGTAGCTGTAGCTGTAGCTGTAGCTGTAGCTGTAGCTGTAGCTGCAGGTGCAGATGGGGGGGCAGATGCAGAAGTGGGTACAGATGCGGGGGCGGTGGCAGGTGGCGTATCGGCCTTGGCTTCACGCAGTGGGGCCCACAGCGCCTGCAGGTCGCTGACCTTGTGCCCAGCCTGCTCCTGCAGCGGCATGCTGAACTGCACTTGCGCCTTCATGGTCGGGCGTACAGGTGCGCTCACCTTGGGTTGCCAGAGCGCGCTGGGGCTGGTGGTGGCGGCGACTCCGTCTGACTGTGCGGCAGTGCCTGCGGCGGCTTGCTCCTGCTCGGCCAGCAGTGCCGCGCGGGGGGCGGCCAAGGCGTCTTCCACGGCATGCTTGATGGCCTGGTGCACTTCGCGGCTGTCGCGAAAGCGCACCTCGATCTTGGTGGGGTGTACGTTCACGTCCACGCGGGCGGGATCGATCTCCATGTACAGCGCGTAAATCGGCTGTTTCTGGCCGTGCAGCACGTCTTCATACGCACTTTTGGCGGCGTGGGTGATGACCTTGTCACGCACAAAGCGGCCGTTGACGTAGCAGTACTGCTGGTCCGGGCGGCTGCGTGCGGCATCGGGCAGGCCTGCGCGGCCATAGACGGTGATGCCGCTGGAAGCCGAGGTGCGCAAAACAGGAATCGTGTTGGCGATGAAATCGTCGCCCAGCACATCGCTCAGACGCCGGGCCAGAGCGTCGGCGCGCTGCTGGCTGTCCTGCGGATCAAAGCTGACGGCACGCCACTGCTCGACCAGCTTGCCTTCGTGCCAGATGGCAAAGCCCACATCGGGGCGCGCCAGCGCATGGCGGCGCACGGACTCGATGCAGTGCGCCAGCTCCGTGGCATCGCTCTTGAGGAATTTGCGGCGTGCGGGCGTGCTGAAAAACAGTTCCTTGACTTCCAGCGTCGTGCCGCGGCTGCGTGCAGCGGGGCGCAGTTCGCCGCTGCGCGCTTCCAGCAGCCAGGCCTGTGGCTCACCGTCCAGGCGCGAGAGGATGGAGGTTTCGGACACCGAGGCAATGGCTGCCAGTGCCTCGCCACGAAAGCCCATGGTGCCTACGTGTTCCAGCTCCTGCAGATCACGGATCTTGCTGGTGGCATGGCGGCGCAGGGCCACGGGCAGCTCTTCACGGGGAATGCCGCAGCCATCGTCTTCTACGGCAATCAGGCGCACACCGCCCGCGAGCAGGCGTACGGTGATCTGGGTGGCACCAGCGTCCAGGGCGTTATCGACCAGCTCACGCACGACAGAGGCAGGGCGTTCGACCACCTCACCTGCCGCAATCTGGCTGATCAGCTCATCGGGCAGGTCCTGGATGGAACGGCGGGTAAGAGGGGGGGTATGAGGGATATCCACCCCGGTGATTCTATGCAGTGTGGCTGTCTGATACAGGCTGTGCGTGGTTTAGGGCTGTAGCCAGGCGTAAAAAAAGCCGCTTCAGGAAGCGGCCAAAGAAGGGGAAAGCGAAAAATATTCAATGGCGTTTTTTGCCGCGGTGTGGCTGGTCGGATTTTTTGCCCACTTCATTGCCAATCAGTGCACCGGCGGCTGCACCGCCCACCGTGCCCAGTGTGGAACCAAAGACGGCATCGCCGAGCAGGCCACCTGCGACTGCGCCAACGCCTGTGCCAATCTGCGCATTGCTGGGGGAATTGGTGGCGCAGCCGGCCATGGCCAAGGTGATAGCCAGTGCGCCGCTGAGGAAGATGGTACGTGTGTTCATGTTCGGCTCCTGTTGAGTAAGCGGGTGCTGCAGTGCCTGCAGCGCATGGACAGTGACTGTGCCAGCAATGTTGCAGCGGTCTTGCAAAGTAGCTGTTATGGCCGCGTGAATTACGTAAACGAATGTTTTTTTGCTGCAAACAAGTGTGATGCCTGTCACGCAAAGTGAGGGCCGCGTCTGCAACGCGGTACAGTGCAGGCCGTGCTCTGCCAGTCAGGCTGACGTCTGGGTGGTGCACTGTTGCAAAGGATATGGATTGTGGAAATCGTTGCTTTTTTGATTGACTTTACCTTGAACGTCGACAAGCACCTGGAGGCGTTTGTGGTGGCCTATGGCCCCTGGGTGTATGCCTTGCTGTTCATCATCGTGTTTGTGGAAACCGGCGTGGTGGTCATGCCGTTTCTGCCCGGGGATTCGCTGCTGTTCATCGTGGGCGCCATGTGTGGTGCAGGCATGATGGACTACTCCATTGCCGTCCCTATCCTGCTGGTGGCTGCGGTGCTGGGCGACCAGTGCAACTACAGCGTCGGGCGTTTTTTCGGCCCCCGGGTGTTTCAGTGGGAAGACTCGCGCTGGTTTAACCGCAAGGCCTTTGACCGTGCGCATGACTTTTATGAGCGCTATGGCGGTGTGACCATCATCCTGGCGCGTTTCATGCCCTTCATCCGTACCTTTGCGCCTTTTGTGGCTGGTGTGGCCCATATGTCGCGCGGCAAGTTCACGATGTTCAATGTCTCGGGGGCCATTTTGTGGGTGGTGGGCATCGTGACGGCAGGCTACTTCTTCGGCAATCTGCCCTGGGTGAAGGAGCACCTGGAGAAAATCATCTGGGCGCTGATTCTGATTCCTGGCCTGATCGCCATCTACGGCGGCTGGAAGGCTGGCCGTCAGGAAAAGCAGACCGCCTGAGCTGTTTTCTGCTGCTCTCCCTCAAACGCTGCCGCTGGCAGCGTTTTTTTTATGCCTGATTTTTGAATGATTTACGGCATGGGTGCAGCCGTCGCATCTACAGATATTTTTTGCATGAATGAAGTGGCCATTTTTTCAGCACTGTCAACGGGCAGGTTTACATGGAAAAAATGTGCATGAAAAAACGCATTTTTTACAGGTATGCACATTTTCGGAAGCTTCCTAAACATGCAGATGGGCGCCCTGCCTAGACTTTGCCCTGAAACAGGTTGCCAGCTGCTATGCGCATGAAAGAGCTGTGTGAGGCGGCAGGAAAAAAGTGAGAGGGCGTGCCGTGTTCAGCCGTCAACCCAGCGGGAAAAGATCAAATGCCGGGTGTGAGTAGTTGCTTTTGTATTGCAATGACTGAGGCTGCATGTGTCACCTCAGGTTGAAAAAAGATGGATGAAATAAAAATATTTTGCAGAGATCAAGCACTATGCCGTTATTCCGAATAATGAGCTTTGTGATATTCGCATGGCTTTCTGCGCTGTGGTGTGCGCTGATATTGTTTTACGCTTCCATGGACTGGCAGATGGAGTATCAGCTGGGTAGCGTGGGGGATAAGCGCGCAGCAAGCATTCACGCGGCAGAGGTCGGTGATGGCCGTACTGCCAAGCATGTGCTTGAAACCACGAAGGTCCGGCACGCAGAGCACTAGCTGTCGGGTCCCGGACGATTGGCCACTTAAAAACAAGCGTCCGTTGCTGCATGGCCGAGAGGTACTTCGAGAAGTTCTG
>ENA-UOJC01001016-UOJC01001016.1-human-gut-metagenome-genome-assembly--contig:-C104-NODE-1016-length-42306-cov-25.834252_pt1 | contig 42306 bp, 38 predicted proteins | sample MGYA00242339_ERZ723886 | MGnify/ENA metagenome assembly ERZ723886 | reverse complement strand
CTGGCTCGCAATGACATTGTTCTATTTGGGCACTTTGCTATTTTGAGACAGCTCCCGGGGTGCTCCCGCACCGGTAGATTCTTCGATGGATCTCGGAAGTACCAGGGGATTGCCATGCCGGTGTGCGCGCTGGCTCCCATTGACATGCAGTTTTTCGGCTTGGGCGGGTGCGGATCGCCGGAATACCCGGCGAAATTGGAAACGTTTCAGCGAAGTGACCAAAATAGACGGCGGCGGATTGTTGAAAAAGCGGAAAATCATTTCTTGCGTCAAAAAAGGCTTGATTTCTTGAGAAAGCTGCTGTAAACTCAAGACATGGAAACGATGAAACGTTTCCAAAATAAGACACCGGATTTTCCGGCTCACAATACTATAGGAGGAAAACAAATGAAAAAGCTGATTGCTATGCTGCTGGCTCTGGTCATGGTGCTGGGTCTGGCTGCTTGCGGCGGCAACGCTGCCCCCGCAGAGACCAAGGCTCCCGCCGCTGCCGCTACCACCGCTGCCGCCACCGAGGCTGCCGCCGATAACACCGCCGCTGAGGGCCGTGTTTACTACCTGAACTTCAAGCCCGAGGCCGACACCGCCATGCAGGAGCTGGCCGCTCTGTACACCGAGACCACCGGCGTTCCCGTCAAGGTCGTCACCGCCGCTTCCGGCCAGTACTCCGACACCCTGACCGCCGAGATGGCTAAGACCGAGGCTCCCACCATCTTCAACATCGGCAACCTGTCCGGCCTGAACGACTGGGACGATTACGCCCTGAACCTGGCTGACAGCGCTGTTGCAAACGAGCTGACCACCGATGAGTTCAACCTCTACAATGACGCCGGCGAGCTGAAGGCCCTTGGCTTCTGCTTCGAGTCCTACGGCATCATCGTCAACAAGGCTCTGCTGGAGAAGGCCGGTCACTCCGTGGAGGAGATCACCGACTTTGCTTCCCTGAAGGCTGTTGCCGACGACATCCACGCCCGCGCCGCTGAGCTGGGCTTCGATGCCTTCTCCGCTCCCGGCCTGGACAGCTCCTCTTCCTGGCGTTTCTCCGGTCACCTGGCCAACATGCCTCTGTTCTACGAGTTCCGGGATGACAATGTCACCGAGCAGCCCGCTACCATCAAGGGCACCTACATGGACAACTTCCGCAACATCTGGGATCTGTACGTCACCGATACCGCCGCTGACCCCAAGACCCTGACCACCGGCACCGCCGATGAGTCCAGAGCTCAGTTCACCGAGGGCAAGGCTGCCTTCTATCAGAACGGCACCTGGGAGTTCGCTGGCCTGAAGGATGCCGGTCTGACCGACATCTGCATGATCCCCATCTACTGCGGCGTCGCCGGCGAGGAGAAGGCTGGCCTGTGCTCCGGCACCGAGAACTGCTGGGCTGTGAACAGCAAGGTTTCCGAGGCCGATCAGAAGGCTTCTCTGGACTTCCTGTACTGGCTGGTTACCGATCCCACCGCTTCTCAGAAGATGGTTGACACTCTGGGTGCTCTGCCCTTCAAGTCCGCTCCCGAGTCCTCCAACACCTTCCTGGCCAACGGCAACGACCTGCTGGCAAAGGGCAACTACAACGTGTCCTGGGCCTTCAACCACACCCCCAACGTGGACAGCTGGAGAGCTACCGTTGTGACCGCTCTGGCCAAGTACGCTGCCGACCGCACCGATGCCAACTGGGCTGAGGTCGTCAAGGCCTTCGTCGATGGCTGGGCTTACGAGTACAACGTCGTAAACGGCTAATTGCAAACAACCACCGAAAGGGGCGGGCACTGCCCGTCCCTTTCTTCCCTGAAAATCCAGCGCAGGGCGGGGGCCTGTCCCCGGAAATGCGGAGGCAAGCCTCTGCCCTGTAAAACGGAGTACATAAGCAAAAACCCAATAGAAAGGATGATTCTTGTGGCAAAATCCAAACGGAATGAAAACCTGGTGCAGCGTCCTATCCGGAAGTTTGCGCCTATTTTCATTCTCCCCACCTTCGCGGCCTTCTTCATCGGCTTTGTCTGGCCCTTCCTGCAGGGCATTTATCTGTCCTTCTGCAAGTTCAACACCCCCAGAGATGCCAAGTGGGTGGGCTTCGGCAACTATCTGAAGGTGTTCTCCGATGCCGGCTTCCTGAACGCTTTCAAGAACACCGCAGCCTTCGCCGTTGTGTCCATTGTGCTCATTAACGTCATCGCTTTCATGATCGCCTACGCCCTGACTCAGAAGATGCGGGGAGCCAATCTGTTCCGCACCGTCTTCTTCATGCCCAACCTGATCGGCGGCGTGGTGCTGGGCTATATCTGGAGCATGATCTTCGACGGCATTCTGAAAAATTACGGCACCTATCTCACCGCCAACGGGACCTACGGCTTCTGGGGTCTGGTGATTCTGGTAGCCTGGCAGCAGATCGGCTACATGATGATTATTTACATTGCCGGTCTGCAGGCAATTTCCGAGGACATGATGGAGGCGGCCAAGATCGACGGCGCCAGCGGTTCCCAGGCGCTGTTCCAGGTCATCATCCCCAACATGATGCCCGCCATCACCACCTGCACCTTCCTGACCCTGACCAACTCCTTCAAGATGTTCGACCAGAACATGGCTCTGACCGGCGGCCTGCCCTCTGTCATGGAGAACGGCACCAAGGTCAACATCACCGAGCTGCTGGCGCTGAACATCTATTCTACCTACAATATCAATAAGAACTGGCACGGCGTGGCTCAGGCCAAGGCTGTGGTATTCTTCATCCTGGTTGCGGTTCTGGCTATTGCCCAGCAGGCGGCAACCCGTTCCAAGGAGGTTGAGCAGTAATGAAAAACAAAAAACAACAGCACTATTCTCCCGGCAGTAGGGTTCTCACCGTCTTTTTTGTCGTCCTGTGCCTGGCTTGGCTGATTCCCATTTTTGAGGTGCTCATCAATTCCTTTAAGACCAACGCCTATGTGAACCTGGATCCCTTCGCCCTGCCCAGTTCCGAGTCCTTCGCGGGCTTTACCAACTACATCAAGGGCATGACCTTCGGCAACTACCCCTTCCTGAAATCCGTCTGCTACAGCTTGTTCATCACCGTGGTTTCCGTGGCGCTGATTCTGCTGTTCTGCTCCATGTCCGCCTGGTACATTGGCCGGGTGAACAGTCTGGGAAGCCGGATATTCTACTATCTGTGCCTGTTCTCCATGATCGTCCCCTTCCAGATGGTCATGTTCACCCTGACCTTCACCGCCGACAAGCTGAAGCTGAACACCCCCTTCACCATTCCCATTGTGTACCTGGGCTTCGGTGCCGGTCTTGCCATCTTCATGTTCCTGGGCTTTGTCAAGGGACTGCCCAAGGAAATCGAGGAAGCGGCGGCCATCGACGGCTGCGGCCCTCTGCGCACTTTCTTCCTGGTGGTGCTGCCCATGCTCAAGCCCACCATGATCTCCGTGGGCATTCTGGAGCTGATGTGGGTGTGGAACGACTATCTGCTGCCCTACCTGGTGCTGGATCGGACCAAGTATATGACCATTCCCATTCACGTTCAGTATCTGAAGGGCTCCTACGGCTCCGTGGATCTGGGTGCCACCATGGCGGTCATCATGCTGAGCATCATCCCCATCATCCTGGTGTACATCTTCTGCCAGAAGCACATCATCAAGGGCGTTGCCGCCGGTGCCGTCAAGGGCTAAGTCCGCAGGGCGGACAGCCAGTGCGTGCACGGCTGGTGTGTAATCAATAGATGGCGGAGCACCGAAGCCCCCCTTGTGTAAAGGGGGGTGTCACGGCGAAGCCGTGACGGGGGGATTGTACGCCCTTCAATTCCTGCCACGATTTGACAATCCCTCAGTCAAAAATCAGAGATTTTTGCCAGCTCCCTTTACACAAGGGAGCCGGGGGTGCTCCCGCACCAGTGCGGTTTTCGACAGTTTGCGGGACACCAAAAACGAAATGATTCCGGGCGGCCGTTGGCCGCCCACTGTCCGCAAGAAAAAAGAGTCAAATGCGAAAGGGGGCATCGCCCACATGACCATTAAAGACATCGCCGCCAAAACCGGCTACGCCGTGGGCACTGTTTCCCGGGCACTGAACAACCATCCCAACGTCAGCCCCAAGGCCCGGTCAGCCATCCAGCAGGCCGCGGCGGAAATGGGCTTTGAGATGAACGTCAACGCCAAGCAGCTGAAGCAGACCCACTCCAACTCCATTCTGATGGTGGTCAAAGGTACCCGGAACGAGCTGTTCGGGGAAATGGTGGAGAAGATTCAGCAGTTGATTTCCGAGACCCGGTACCAGCTGGTGGTGGATTACATGGACGAGGACGCCAACGAGGCGGCTCAAGCCATTAAGCTGTGCCGGGAGAAGAAGCCCCTGGGGATTCTGTTCCTGGGCGGCGTGAACGAGAATTTTACCGAGGATTTCCGGACGGTGGACGTGCCCTGCGTGGTGGCGACCAACGACGCTTCCCCACTGCCCTTTCCCAACCTGTCCAGCGTCACCATTGACGACTGGGAGGCCGGGCGGCAGGCGGTGGAGACCCTGATCTCTCTGGGTCACCGGCGCATTGCCATTGTTGGCGGCGACCGGCAGTATTCCGACACCAGCCGGCTGCGCTACGAAGGCTGCTTACAGGCCATCCGGGCCCACGGCCTGGACTTTGACCCGGAGCGGGACTACCAGGGCGTGCGCTATTCCTACCGGGACGGCTACCAGGCCACCCAGGCCCTGCTGAGCGCAGGGCGGGAGTTTACCGCCCTGTTTGCCTGCGCGGATGTGATGGCCATCGGCGCCATCCGTGCCCTGGGGGACGCAGGCAAGCGGGTGCCGGAGGACGTGTCGGTGCTGGGACTGGACGGTCTGCCCATCGGCGAATACCTGGTGCCCAAGCTTGCCACAGTGGTTCAGCCCGCCGAGGAAATGGCGGCCAGAAGCGTGGAAATCCTTCTCAATGCCATTGAAAACGGCACGACCAGCCACCATGAGCGGGTGCCCTTCCGGGTTAGCTGCCGGGAGAGCGTCCGGGAACGCTGAAATGCCCATTTGGGACTTGCCGCGTCCTAAAAGCAGTATACAAGGAGAAACGAACATGCGCCAAAGTGGAATTTTAATGCACATCACCTCTCTGCCCGGGCCTTACGGCGTGGGCACCATGGGAAAAAGTGCTTATGACTTTGTGGATTTTCTGGAGAAGGCAGGCCAGTCCTGCTGGCAGATTCTGCCCCTGTCCCCTACGGGCTATGGGGATTCCCCCTATCAGTCCTTTTCCGCGGGAGCGGGAAACCCCTACCTCATTGACCTGGATACCCTGGTTTCCCAGGGATTGCTGAAACCGGAGGAACCGTCGGCGATGGACTGGGGAGACGACCCCGGCCGGGTCAGCTACGGAAAGCTTTATGCCCAGCGGGGAAAGCTTCTGCACACTGCCTTCGACCGGTTCACGCCGGACGAGGACTATGAGGCTTTCCTGGCGGAAAGCGCCCAATGGCTGCCGGATTACGCCCTCTTTATGGCTCTGAAGGAAAAGCACGGCGGTGCGCCCTGGCTTTCCTGGGAGGAAGACCTGCGGCTGCGCCGGGAGGATGCTCTGGAGAAGGCCCGGGAGGAAAACCGGGAGGAAATTCGCTACCAATGCTTCGTCCAGTATCAGTTCCGGAAGCAGTGGCGGGCTTTGCGAGCCTACGCCAACGGCAAGGGCATCCGCATCATCGGCGACGTGCCCATTTATGTGCCGTTGGACTCGGCGGATGTGTGGGTCAACAGCGGCCTCTTCCAGCTGGACGAGACCCGGCACCCAGAGGTGGTGGCGGGCTGCCCGCCGGACGGCTTCACCGCCGACGGCCAGCTCTGGGGCAACCCCATTTACGACTGGAAGGCCATGGCGGACACGGGCTACGACTGGTGGATTCATCGGCTGGCCGCCGCCGCCCATATGTACGATGTGGTGCGTTTTGACCACTTCCGGGGCTTTGAAAGCTACTGGGCAGTGCCCGCCGGGGACAAAACCGCGAGAAACGGCACCTGGGTCAAGGGGCCGGGGATTGACTTCATCCGGGCGGTGCAGAAGGCGCTGCCGGAGCTGGATTTTATCGCCGAGGATCTGGGCTTTGTGACCCCCGGCGTCCGGAAGCTGTTGGAGGATTCCGGCTATCCGGGCATGAAGGTGCTGGAATTTGCCTTCGATTCCCGGGAAGAAAGCGACTACCTGCCCCACCTGTACCCGGTGGATTCCGTGTGCTACACCGGAACCCACGACAACGTGACCCTGAAGCAGTGGTTTGACGAGGCTTCCCGTCAGGACAAGGCCTACGCCAAGGCCTATCTGGGGCTTTCCCGGCAGGAGGGCTACGTCTGGGGTATGATCCGGGGCGGCATGTCCAGTGTTTCCAAGCTGTTCATTGCCCAGATGCAGGACTATCTGGAGCTGGGCGGGGAGGCCAGAATGAACTTCCCCGGCACCCTGTCCGCCGCCAACTGGACCTGGCGGGCTCAGCCGGGCTTCGATTCCGACAAGCTGGCAAAGAAAATCCGGAAGATGACCGGCCTGTATGGCAGATTGAAAAAGGAAGATTGAGAAACCCTCCCGGCGCATATTGCGCCGGGAGTTTCTGCCAGTCCGGGGGAAACAGTTGCAAAATGGATAGAAATGTGCTATTATGAGATGCAAATGAAAGCAAATTTCGGGGGAATCAAGATGCAGCTGGAACATCCTTCTGTAAAAACCATAGAAGAAGTCGAAAACCCGGCCCTCCGCCGGGTGCAGTACGGAAGCCTGATGGGCCTGCTGGGGCTGCTGGGCTGCTATTTTCTCCTGGAGTATCGGGGCAACGGCGTTGCCTGGACCTGGATGGAAACTTACTCGGTGATCCCGGCCATGCTTTTTATGGGAGCGACTCTCAGCGGTGGGCTGACCCGTCCGGTGAGAAACTGGCTGATATTCGGGGCGGCCTTCCTGATCTGGTTTGCGGTGACAAAAGCGCTGCATCGGATCGAGGGCGTTGAGGCCCGCAGTATCGGCGTGTTTTTTTCCGCTTACGGTATGTGCCTGCCCTTTGCCTGGGCCTCCGGCGACGGCAAGCGGCGGCGGGGACTGAAATGGATTCTGGGTCTGTACCTGGGTCTTGGCGCGCTGCTGGTACTCTATGGGCTGATGCTGCTGGGGGGCTGCGTCCCGGGATTCCTGCGGGATGCCGTCTATTGGGACGGCACCCGCTTTTCCGCCATGAGCCATCCGAATGTCTGCGCGCCCCTTCTGATGATCGGCATCGGGGTCAGTCTGATGTGCTGGGGGAGACTGAATAAGGCCTGGCAGCGGGTTTTGCTGATTCTGTGGATCGGGGTCCAGTTCGGCGTGCTGATATTGACCAGTGCCCGGACGACCATGGTGTTTACCTGCGTGCTGCTGGGCGGCAGTTTGTTCTGCGCCCTGCGCAAATCCGGCTGGAAGCGGTTCGCCATTGCCTGCCTTGCGGCAGTGGTGCTCATGGGCGGCTTGTTTGTGGGCTCTCAGATGCTTTCCAAGGTACACAAGACGAATATGGAGGCCTCTCAGACCGCGGGAGAAATTAAGAACATCCAGTACGGCTGGGGCAGCGACATCAAAAATCTGAACAACCGGACGGAAATCTGGAGCTCTGCCGGAAAGGGTCTGCGGGACAATCCCAGAATTCTGCTGGAGGGCACGGAATACTCCGGCCTGATTCTCTCCCAATACAATTCCTTCCGGGTGTATCACGCCCACAACTCCTGGCTCCAGGTGCTCTACGACATGGGCCTTCCCGGACTGCTGCTGGCACTGGTGCTGACGGTCGTCGTGGTGTACGACGCTCTGGTTCTGCTCTGGTACAATCCGGAGCCGATGAAAAGCGTGGCCGCCCTGCTGGTGCTGTGCATCCTGGGCTGCTCCTTCCTGGAGCCTTATTTGTTCGGCGCCTATATGGAAAAACAGCCGATTCAATTCCTGTTCCTGCTGCTATCCGGCTACCTGGACTGCTGGCGGGCGGAACTCAGAAAGTCAAAATAAAAAAGCGAGCTGATTCAATCAGCTCGCTTGAGATTGTCAAAGAACCATGTCATTGCGAGCCAGTGCTCACACTGGCGTGGCAATCCCCCTGATAATCAAATATTTTCAATCCTAAACCAGTAGTTTTTACGTTCAACCGGGGGATTCCCACACCAGTCTGCGGACTGGTTCGGAATGACACCGTATCTTTCGGACTTTTTTGACACGCTGAAGCGAGCTGATTCAATCAGCTCGCTTTTTCAAACTCGCCACAAGCAGACAGGCCCAGAGAAACAAACTCATGGCCCAATGGCCGCTGGTGATCATGGGGCAGCCTACCACGGTAAGCAGGGCGTGCAGGGCGTTTCCCAGAGCCTCGGAACGAAAGGCCGTAAGGAAATTGGCAATCAGCAGCAGCACGGTGAGTACCAGAGACAGGGCACTCAAATTCCGTACAAGATGCCGCTCCGGAGCCGTTCCCTGATGCAGAAGCAGTGCAGGCGGCAGGAAGAACAGAAGGGACAGTCCGGTGAGAAGGATTCTCACGGCGGTTTTTGTCACGGGAATAAATCCCCCGATGGCGCACAGAATAAAGAGAAACGCCCAGGCGATGAATAAACTGCGGTTTTTCATAAATACCCTCCCAAAAAAACGGGTGAAACGAACACTCCTATTCTACCCGATTTTTACCTGTTTGGCAAGACGTTTCCCCAGAAGAAAAAAGCTGGACAGATGGGAAACCTTCTGGTATAATATGCAATTATACAGTATAAGGGAGGAATATGCCGTGAGGTGTCCTTTCTGTGGTGACCAGGACAGCAAGGTGGTGGATTCCCGCCGGTCTGAGGATGGGCTGAGCATCCGCCGCCGTCGGGAGTGCATGAAGTGCCAGCGCCGGTTCACTACCTATGAAGTCGTAGAAAGCCTGCCGATCATTGTGGTCAAGCGCAACGGCTCCCGCCAGCCCTTCGACCGGAACAAGATTCTCAACTCCATGATCCGTGCCTTTGACAAGCGGAAGGTGGACGTGACCGACCTGGATCGGATCACCACGGAGATTGAGCAGACCATTCAGAATACCCTGGAGCGGGAAATCAGCACCGACAAAATCGGCGAAATGGTCATGGAGCGGCTCAAGCCCCTGGACGAGGTGGCCTATATCCGCTTTGCCTCCATCTACCATCGGTTCCAGGACGCCCAGAGCTTCATGCGGGAGATCAGCAAATTCCTGGAGGAAAAATAATGAACGCAAGCGATATTCTGGAGACCACCGCCGCTACCGAGCCCATTCTGGACATTGCTTCCATCAAGGAGGCTATGGACGGCTTTCATCCGGAGAGTCTGCTGCCGGATCTGACGAAGCTGTTCGGCCACCTTCCCGGGCTGTGCCGCTTGGCCGTGATGATCGGCCCCATCGTCATGCTGGCTCTGGGGCTGTCGTACCTGTTCCTTGCCCCTAAGGAGGCCAACTATTACCTGGGCTACCGGTGCTATTTCGGCATGGGCAGCATCCATTCCTGGCGGTTTACCCAGCGGCTGGCAGGCCTTCTGTTTACAGCGGCGGGAGCGATTTTCACGGTGGTGACCCTGGGCATTTCCGCGGGCTTCGGGAAGCTGGAGCCGGAGACCATGGCCTGGAAGGCGGTAGGGTGCCTTATCTGGCAGGCGGTTGCCGCGGTGGTCGTCAATCTGTTTGTGAGCCTGGCGGCGGCCTACTTCTTTGACCGGAAGGGCGCGCCCAGACGGCGGAAGAAAAAGGCATAACGGGATTCTTTAGGGTTAGAATCAGTAGGGGCGCCCATTGGGCGCCCGCTTTTTATGCCCCTTTTGGGAAGGATTGCGGGGGCCAATGGCTGCGCCCACGGCTGCTCACGATAGCTCTCGGAAAAGGGCACGGATTGTGACCGGAGGGAATCCCCGGAGGGGGCCACACCAGTGACATCGGTCACTGGTTCGCAATGACAACGTAATTTCATTTCTTCCCTAAAAACAGAGAAAAACCGGAACCCCTGGGGGGTTCCGGTTTGTTTTGGATTGAGGCCTTTCGGCTTAGTACATACCGGCCTGACCGGCAGCGGCGGCAGCGGCTGCGTCGGCGGCGGGGTCGGGCTTGTCCACAACCAGGCTCTCGGTGGTCAGCACGCAGCCGGCGATGGACGCGGCGTTCTCCAGAGAGGAGCGGGTGACCTTGGTGGGATCCACGATGCCGCTGGCAATCATGTCCACATAGTCCTCGGTGTAGGCGTTGTAGCCGAAGCCAACCTTGCCGCAGGTGCGGATCTTCTCGTAAACCACGCTTCCGTCCACACCGGCGTTCTCGGCAATCTGGCGGATAGGTGCCTGAAGCGCCGCGGCGATGATCCGGGCGCCGGTCTTCTCGTCGCCGTGCAGGGTGGCGATCAGCTCCTCCACAGCGGGGATGGCGTTGACCTGGGCGGTACCGCCGCCGGCCACGATGCCTTCCTCAACGGCGGCACGGGCAGCGTTCAGAGCGTCCTCCACACGGAGCTTCTGCTCCTTCATGGCGACCTCGGTCTGAGCGCCAACCTTGATGACGGCTACGCCGCCGGACAGCTTGGCCAGACGCTCCTGGAGCTTCTCCCGGTCGTAGTCGGAGGTGGTGGTGGCGATGGCGGAGCGGATCATGTGCGCCCGGGCCTTGATGTCCTCGGCCTTGCCGTCGCCGTCAACGATGGTGGTGTTGTCCTTGGTGACAACGATCTGACGGCAGTGACCCAGGTCGGTCATCTGGGTGTCAGTCAGCTCCATGTTCAGCTCGCTGGAAATGACCCGGCCGCCGGTGAGAATGGCGATATCCTGAAGCATTTCCTTCCGGCGGTCGCCGAAGCCGGGAGCCTTGACGCAGACCACATTGAAACGACCTTGCAGACGGTTCAGCAGCAGAGTAGCCAGGGCGTCGCCCTCCACATCCTCGGCGATGATCATCAGCTTCCGGCCGGACTTGACGATGGGCTCCAGAATGGGCAGAATCTCCTGAATGGAGGCGATCTTCTTGTCGGTAATCAGAACGTAGGCATCGTCCAGAACGGCCTCCATTTTGTCGGTGTCGGTGACCATGTAGGGGGAGATGTAGCCCCGGTCGAACTGCATACCTTCCACGACTTCCAGGCCGGTCTCGGCGGTCTTGCTCTCCTCGATGGTGATAACGCCTTCCTTGCCAACCTTCTCCATGGCCTCGGCGATCAGCTTGCCGATGTTCTCGTCGCCGGAGGACACGGTGCCGACTCTTGCGATGGCGGCGGAGTCGGTCACAGGCTCGGAATTGGCCTTGATGGCGGTCACGGCGGCGGCAACGGCCTTGTCAATGCCCTTACGCATGACCATGGGATTGGCACCGGCGGACAGGTTCTTCAGACCCTCCCGGGTGATGGCCTGAGCCAGGACGGTGGCGGTGGTGGTGCCGTCACCGGCAACATCATTGGTCTTGGTGGCCACTTCCCGGATGAGCTGAGCGCCCATGTTCTCAAAAGCGTCCTCCAGTTCCACTTCCTTGGCGATGGTCACGCCGTCATTGGTGATGAGGGGCGCGCCGTACTTTTTGCCCAGAACCACGTTCCGACCCTTGGGGCCAAGGGTAACCTTCACGGTGTCGGCCAGCTGGTCGATACCGGCCTGCAGCTTTTTGCGGGCTTCCTCGCCGTAAACAATCATCTTAGACATAGTGCATTTCCTCCTTAGTCAGTCACGACAGCCAGGATTTCATCCTGCTTGACGAACTTGTATTCTTCCTTGTCGATGGTCACGTCGCTGCCGACGAACTTGCCAACGACCACCTTCTGACCAACCTCAACGGTCATGGTCACGTCCTTGGTGCCGGGGCCAACGGAAACGACCTCGTAAATCGCGGGCTTTTCCTTATTGGTGGTAGCCAGGATGATACCGGAAGCGGTGGTTTCCGGGGCTTCGTGAGCCTTCAGCAGAACATTGTCAGCCATGGGTCTGAGTTTCATTTGTAATTCCTCCAACCATATAACAGTATTTTAGACTGCGGCTTTTCCGCATACATCTACGATCTTTAGCACTCACTATCTCTGAGTGCTAATACAATATACCCCACTTTGCCTAAAAAAGCAAGAGGGAAATTGGAAGAAACCGTAAATAAATTATTAACGTGCGGCGAGTCGCCGCTGACAATGCGTGCGCCAGCTGGTCAGTAGTCGTCACGCCATTGGGTACAAGCTCGGTATCGTTCTGTTTTAGGAGCAGAAGCGAAGGAACTCTGTCATTGCGAACCAGTGCTCACACTGGTGTGGCAATCCCCAAAACATTCCGAGGACTATCGATAGAGCGCAAAGGCTCCCCTTGCTGACCAAGGGGAGCTGTCACGAAGTGACTGAGGGGATCAGAACTCCCACCCTTCCGGGCTCTCACAACAAGCGCAGTTTTACAATCCCGCAGTCTCGCACTTGCGGGGACGTACGAACCACCTTCCCCCCCAGAGAAAGGCAGGGGTTACGGATTGCCACACCAGTGTGAGCACTGGTTCGCAATGACAGGTTGTATCCGGAAAAGCCCGGAATGACTGGAGGAAATGCTACTCCTGCCCCTCCTTTGCCATGGCAGCTTTCCGAAGCACCGCGAGAAAAATGTCCCCGGTAGACAGACGCTCCACATCCTCCGCTGCCACCAGCGGAATCTGCCGCAGGGTCTGCTCCCCGGACTTGACGGAAAGACTGCCCAAAGTCTGCCCCCGAACCACCGGGGCGGCCACGCTGTCCTCCAGAGAAATCTCCGTGGTGATTCCGCTTCGCTGGCTTTTTTCAATGAGCATCCCGGCGGTTTCCGCCATCCGAACCGGAACCTGGGTCTGCTTTCCCAGCCGGACGGCCACCTGGGGCAGTTCCTCCGGTTCCGGGGCAACTACCGCGAAATTGGCAAAGCCATAGTCCAGCAGCTCCTTGCAGGCGGCGTTCCGGGCCTGACTGGTTTTCGCCCCCATGACCACGGCAATCAGCTCCATGCCCTCCTTCTGGGCGGAGGCGGACAGGCAGTAGCCCGCTCCTGCGGTGTAGCCGGTTTTCAGCCCCGTGGCTCCGGGGTAGAAGCGAATCAGCTTGTTGGTATTGGACAGGCCGAAGGCTCCGTTCCGGACGGTGTCCATCCAGATGGTGGTGTACTTTTTGATATCGGGATGATTTTTCAGCAGTTCCCGGGACATGAGAGCAATGTCGTAGGCGCTGGTGCGGTGGAGCTTTGCGCTGTCGTCATCGTCCAGGCCGGTGCAGTTGACGAAATGGGTGTCCTGCATCCCCAGCTCCTTTGCCCGCCGGTTCATGGCCTCCACGAAGGCACTTTCCGAGCCGCAGATGTGCTCGGCCATGGCGCAGGCGCAGTCGTTGGCGGAGGACACGGCGATGGATTTGAGCATATCCGACACGCTCATAGTCTCCCCGGCCTTCAGATAGATCTGGCTGCCGCCCTTGGCCGCCGCGGCCTCGGAGGCGGTGACGGTGTCCGTCAGGGCAATTTTCCCGGAGTCCACCGCTTCCATAATTAAGAGCATGGTCATGACCTTGGTGACGCTGGCGGGAGCCAGTGCCTCGTGGGAATTGCGCTCATAGAGCACCGTGCCGGTGGTCACGTCCATGAGCACCGCGCTTTTTCCCGCCTCCGCCAGGGTAGCCGCCCCGGCGCTCAGCGGCAGCAGACCGAGCAGCGCAATGCCGGTGACGGCTGCCAGAATCCTCTTCATGATAACCCCTCCTCGCCTTTGCTCCATTTTACGCCGGAGGTTCGGGAAATATGATTTGCCATAGGAAAAATATATTTGGGAGATAAGGAGAAAAATATCCCAAAACCCTATTGACATTGCATAAAACAGGAAGTAAAATATCGTGAAAAATGACAATAAACCGGGTCTTGCTTTGCGCGGAGCCGGATTTCTTTTGAGGTGATTTTATGGCGAAAAGCAGTACCCGTGATTTAACCGTCGGCTCCCCTATGGGGCTGATTCTTTCTTTTATGCTGCCCCTGCTCTTCGGTCTGCTCTTCCAGCAGTTCTACAGCATGGTGGACACCGTTGTGGTGGGCAAATTTCTGGGCGTGGAGGCTCTGGCAGGCGTTGGCTCCACCGGCTCCGTAAACTTTCTGGTGCTGGGTCTGTGTAACGGCGTGTGCGCCGGTTTTGCCATCCCCGTGGCTCAGAAGTTCGGCCAGAAGGATTTTGACGGCCTGCGCAAATTCGTGGGCAACATGATCTGGCTGTGCTCCATCATCGGCCTGGTTGTGACCCTGACCACCACCGTCCTGTGCCGTCAGATTCTGACCTGGATGGACACCCCGGCGGAGACCTTTGACCACGCCTACAATTATATCTGGGTAATTTTCCTGGGCATTCCGGCTACCATGCTCTACAATCTGCTCTCCGGCATCATCCGCTCCCTGGGCGATTCCCGGACGCCGCTGGTGTTTCTGATTCTGTCGAGCCTGCTGAATGTGGTGCTGGACATCGTGTTCATCGTCACCTTCCGGATGGGCGTGGCGGGCGCCGGCTGGGCCACCCTGCTCAGCCAGCTGATTTCCGGCGTGCTGTGCCTTGGGTATATGGTGAGGCGCTTCCCGATGCTCCACCTGAGCCGGGAGGATCTGCGGCTGCGGGGCATTTATGTCCGGCACCTCCTCAATATGGGCCTTCCCATGGGCCTGCAATATTCCATCACCGCCATCGGCAGCATTCTGCTTCAGACCGCGGTGAACGGACTGGGCGCCAACGCCATGGCGGCGGTGACGGCGGGCAGCAAGGTGCAGTTGCTCTGCGCCTGCCCCTTTGATGCCATCGGCACCACCGCGGCCACCTTTGCCGGCCAGAATCTGGGCGCGGAGAAGCCTCACCGGATTCACCAGGGGGTTCTGGACTGCACGGTGCTGGGCGTTGTCTACTCGGCGGTTATTTACATCGCCATGTACTTCTGGGGTCGGGATCTGTGCCTGATGTTCCTGGACAGCAAGGATCTCCAGGCCGTGGAGATCATCGGCACCATGAGCCGTCAGTTTTTGCTGGTGAACCTGGCCTTCTATGCGGCCCTGCTGTTTGTGAACCTGCTGCGGTTCACCATCCAGGGGTTGGGCTTCTCGGAGCTTGCGGTGCTGGCGGGAGTTTTCGAGATGATCGCCCGGGGCGTCTTCGGCATTTGCCTGGTGCCCCTGCTGGGCTTCACGGCGGTGTGCTACGCCAGCCCCGCCGCCTGGATCATGGCGGATCTGTTCCTGTTCCCGGCCTACGTCAGCTGCATGAAAAAGCGGGGCTTCTCCTTCGGAAAAAAGAGTGCCCAGCCAGAGAAAACCACAGTATAAGAAAAAAGGAATACTTCCCATAATCTTTGCCTTTTTCAGAAAATAGCCAGATTTTCAGTCGAAAATTAGACAATTTCTCCAAACTTTATCCTTTTCAATTTTTTCTCTGGAAAAAGGGAAATACTTATGTTATACTTCCCTTGCAATAATGAAAATAATATATGGAGGAATACCGTACATGCGAGGAATCCCGTCTCTCATCACCGACATCCGGAAAAATGTCTTTACCGAGGTCGCCCGTATGGCCTACGCCGGCGGTGACTACACCAACGCCGAGGACTTGCCCTACAAAATTGTTCCCGGCGACCAGCCTCTGCACCGGGAATCCATCTTCCTGGAGCGTGCCATCGCCGGTGAGCGGGTGCGCCTGGCTATGGGTCTGGGCATCCGTCCCATTCAGACCCGGAGCCTGATGACCGAGGGTATGGATGCCGCCGCCGTGGCCGAGCAGTACTACGAGCCTCCGCTCATCAATATCATTCCCTATGCCTGTCACGCCTGTCCCACCAACCAGTATAAGGTCACCGTGGGCTGCCAGAACTGCCTGGCCGCCTCCTGCCAGCAGGTGTGCCCCAAGGGCGCCATTTCCTTCGTCAACGGCAGAAGCCACATCGATCCGGACAAGTGCATCCGCTGCGGCAAGTGCGCCAAGGCCTGCCCCTACCACGCCATTATCCACCTGGAGCGGCCCTGCCAGGCCTCCTGCGGTATGGACGCCATCGGCTCCGATGAGCACGGCAAGGCGACCATCAACCAGGACAAGTGCGTGGCCTGCGGACAGTGCCTGGTTTCCTGCCCCTTCGGCGCCATCGTGGACAAGGGTCAGATCTTCCAGGTCATCCAGTCCATTCTCAAGGGAGACAAGGTTATCGCCATTGTAGCCCCCGCCTTCATCGGCCAGTTCAGCGGCATGGTGTCTCCCGGCAAGCTGGTCACCGCCATGAAAATGCTGGGCTTTGACTCCGTGGTGGAGGTGGCCATCGGCGCGGACATGTGCACCATCGAGGAGGCCAAGGACTTCCTGAAGAAGGTGCCGGGGGAACAGGACTACATGGCAACCTCCTGCTGCCCGGCTTGGCACTCCATGATCGGCAAGCTCTTCCCCAGCGAGTCCAAGAAGATTTCCATGACCCTGACCCCCATGGTCTTCACCGCCCGTCTGATGAAGAAGGAGCACCCCGGGTGCAAGGTGGTCTTTGTCGGCCCCTGCGCCGCCAAGAAGCTGGAGGCCATCCGGGCGGATATCCGCTCCGACGTGGACTTCGTGATGACCTTCGAGGAGCTCATGGGCATGTTCGAGGCCAAGGAAATTGATTTTGCCGCCCTGGAAGAGTCCGAGGGCCTGAACGAGGGCACCGGTGCGGGCCGCGGCTTTGCCGTAGCCGGTGGTGTAGCCCAGGCCGTGACCAATCTGGTCAATGAGACCCACCCTGACCTGGAGGTGAAAACCGCCCGGGCAGAGGGCCTGCGGGATTGCCGGAAGCTGATGATGATGGCCAAGGCTGGTAAGTACAAGGGCTATCTGCTGGAGGGCATGGCCTGTCCCGGGGGCTGCGTGGCCGGTGCGGGCACCATTCTGCCGGTGGATAAGGCCGCCAAGTTCGTGGAGAAGTACAGTAAGGAGGCCGCCAACGCCTCCCCCACCCAGTCTGCTTACCGGGACGCCGGCGAGGATCTGGATTGATGATTATAAAATAAGCCCAGAGCACGGTGCGCCGCACCGTGCCCTGGGTTTCTTCTGTGCATTATAGAATCCGTAGGGGCGGCCACTGGCCGCCCGCTTTTTATGCTCTTTCGTTGGATAGTGGGAACCAAAATCTTCTTTTTGGTATCGTATAACGCATGTCATTGCGAACCAGTGGTGCTCCGCGCAGCGAATCAAAATGATAATGACTGCCAGTGGCAGTCATACCTTAATGCAGCGCAGACTGGTGTGGCAATCCCACGGTTTTTCGAGAACCGCCGATAGAGCGCGAAGGCTCCCCTTGCTGACCAAGGGGAGCTGCCCCAGTGCGCACACTGGGGCTGAGGGGATCAGAACTGCCGTCTTTCCGGGCATTCTCAACAACGCACCTTTACAATCCCTCAGTCACAGCCTTCCGTGAGACGGCTGTGACAGCTCCCTTTACACAAGGGAGCCGGGGTGCTCCCGCACCAGTGCGACACAACGATGGCCTGCTGTGACATGCGCTGTTTGTTGCTGCTCAAAAAAACGGAACGATACCGAGCTTGTACCCAATGGCCTACCGATTATTGCCCAGCTGACGCACGCATTGCCCGCCGGGACTCCCGATCACACATTGTCAGCAACGCTCCACTGCCGATACCGAGCCGGTACCCAAAGGTCTAACGATTTCAGACCAGTTGTGCACGCACTGGCTGTCGGCACAGCCGGCTCAGCGATGAGAGCCCAGGAAGAACAGAGCCAGAGTGCCCGGGCCGGAATGAGAGCCGATCACCGCCCCCACATAGCTGATGACCACGTCCTTCACGCCGCACTTTTCCTTCAGCTGACGGCTCAGATACTCCGCGTCCGACAGACAGTCTCCGTGGGAGATAAACATGGTGGAATTGTCATAACCCGCGCCCAGCTCCTGAGCCTTCTTCACCATGGCATCGATGGCAGCCTTCCGGCCTCTGGTCTTGGTCATGTTGATCAGATGCCCCTCGTCGTCCACATGGAGCAGCGGCTTGATTTGCAGCATGGTGCCCACCAGGGCGGTAGCCGCGCTGATCCGACCCCCACGCTTCAGGTACATCAGATCGTCCACGGTGAACCAGTGGCACAGATGGAGCCGGTTGTCCAGCACCCATTGGGCGACCTCATCCAGGGACAGACCCTCATCCCGCTTCTTGCAGGCATACCACACCAGCAGGCCCTGCCCCATGGAGGCGCAGAGGGTGTCGATGGCCTGAATCTTGCGATCCGGGTATTCATCCTTCAATTCTTCGGCGGCGATGACGGCGCTCTGGTAGGTGGTGGAAAGGCCGGAGGAAAATGCCAGCACCAGAACGTCCTTCCCGGCGGCCAGAGCCTTCTCCATGGCCTGGCTCCAGCGGCTGGGGTTGACAGCAGAGGTTTTTGCCACTTCCCCGGCTCGAAGCCCCTGGTACATATCCTTCAGTGTATCGTCGTTCTTATCGTCAAAGGTATTGCCCCGGAACTCCACGGTCAGGGGCACAAAGGTAAGCCCCAGCTGGCCGTACATGGGCGTGGGGAAATCACAGCAGGAATCGGTAATAATCTGAAAATCCATTTTTCTTCACTCCGTTACTCTAGACCAACCGTGCCGTCTCGTGCTATCATAAAGAACACACGGTTTTACTTTGTTATCATACAATATTCCCGGTGGGAAGTCACGCCTTTCTTGGGAGAAAAGCCCCTGACAATCCCCACCGGGGGTAGAATATAGCCCTCTACTGACAGTAGAGAGGCGAATATAGGCCGTTTGGGAGGAAATTATGACGAAATTGCTGCTTCGGCTGTTTGTAAAAGATGGGGAGAATCCGGATGACCCGAAGGTGCGCGCGGCGGTGGGCACCCTGTCCGGCGTGGTGGGGATCGCCTGCAACCTGCTGCTGTTCGGCTTCAAGCTGCTGGTGGGAACTTTGACCGGCTCCGTGTCCATTACCGCGGATGCCATGAATAACCTGTCCGATGCCTCCGGCTCCATCGTGACCTTCATCGGTTTCCGGGTGGCGGATAAGCCCGCGGACGCCGGACACCCCTACGGTCACGCCCGGGCGGAATATCTGAGCGGGCTGGGAGTAGCGGTGCTGATCCTGGTCATCGGCGTGGAGCTGGTCAAGACCTCCGCCGAAAAAATCCTCCATCCCACGCCGGTGGAATTTTCTGCCATTGCGGCGGTGGTGCTGCTGGCCTCCATCGGTGTGAAGCTGTGGATGAATCTGTTCAATCGGGCTCTGTCGAAGAAAATCGACTCCAAGGCGCTGCTTGCCACCGCCGAGGACAGCCGGAACGACTGCATTACCACCTCCGCGGTGCTCCTGGCCGCCCTGTTTGAAAGACAGTTCCACATCCCCGTGGACGGCTGGGTGGGTCTGGCAGTGGCGGCCTTTATCCTGCACAGCGGCTGGGGTCTGGCCAAGGATACCATTTCGCCGCTGCTTGGTGAGAATGCGGATCCGGAGCTTCGGAAGAAGCTGGTGGATTACATCGTCTCCCAGCCCAAGGTGCTGGGCTACCATGACCTGATGGTTCACGACTATGGCCCGGGCCAGCGGTTTGCCAGCATCCATGTGGAGATGGACTGCCGGGAGGATCCGCTGGAATGCCATGAGATCATCGACGACATGGAGCGGGAGTGCCTGCGCAGCCACAATGTCCATCTGGTGATCCACTATGACCCGGTGGTGGTGGACGACCCGGAGCTGAATCGGCTTCGCAAGCGGGTGCTCTGCCTGCTCCAGAGCCGGGATCCCCGGCTGACCCTCCATGATTTCCGGATGATCCGGGGCAAACGGCACATCAATCTGGTGTTCGACGTGGTGATTCCCCTTTCTCTGGAGCCGAAGGAAGAGGAAATCTGCCGCTTTCTGGAGGACACCCTGAACGCCGAGGGGGAGGTCACCTATCATGTGGTGGCAACCTTTGACACCGCGGAGTTTAATTGAAGCCGAGACATTTTTGAGAAGGAACGAAAAATGTATGTCATTGCGAGGAGGCCAGCGGCCGACGCGGCCCCCTCCGGGGATTCCCTCCGGTCACAATCCGTTCTTTTCAAAATGTCGGAAATCTTGACTTTTTCAGGGAATGCGGATTGCCACACCATCCTGCGGGATGGTTCGCAATGACTTGCGTTACTTGGGGACGTTCCCTAGAACCTGAGAAAAAACCGGCGTGCCGCTTGCCGCGGTACGCCGGTATGCTTATCTGCGGAGCTTCCGAGCCCAGGCAAAGCCTGCCCCGGCCAGACCCGTCAGGGATACGAAGAGAATCCCGGCCCACAGGTGGATGGTATCTCCGGTGGCGGGGTTCGTGCCGTCCTTGGCAGCCAGAACCTGGAAGGCCGTCTCTGCCTTGCCGTCCTCAAAATGAACGGTAAGGGTGTGCTTGCCCTGCTTTAGAGTGTTCAGGTAGCTGTTTTTCAGGGTAACGACGGTACTGCCGGACTTGGCGGTGTAGGCGGAATCCGCCAGACGCTTGCCGTCCACGGACACGCCCACGAACTTGCTGAACTCCCCGTTGGCGGTGAAGCTCAGGGTTTTGCCGCTCTTCTGGTACCACTTGCCGTCGGCACCGGCGGTGACGGTATAGGCGGGGGACTTTTCCGCCTCGGTGATGGTGAATTTCACCCGGACGGAGCCGGTGTAGCTGCTTCCGTCAGCGGCAGTGATAACGGCGTAGGCGGTGCCCGGCTTGCTGTTATTTTCGTAGGCCAGCTTGTAGTCCGTGCCTGCGGTCAAAACCTTGCCCTCCACGGTGACGGTGACCTTGGGTTCCACGGCCTTGCCGGCGTAGACAAACTCGGTTTTTTCCAGCTTCACGCTGTCCTCGGTGATGGCCAGAGGCTTGGGGGGCTCGGAAGGCTCCGAAGGCTGGGAAGGTTCCGAAGGCTGGGAAGGTTCCGAAGGTTCGGAAGGCTGGCTGGGTTCCGTGGCCTTGGGCACGATGGTGAAGGGAATCTCCACCTTGCCGGTGTAGCCGGCGGTTTCAATGCCGGTGACGGTGGCCTTAGCCTGACCGACCTCGGTATTGTCGGCGAAGCTGAGGGAGTAGTGCTGATCCAGAGTCAGCAGAGTGCCCTCCACCCGGACGGTGACGTTGGGCTCAATGGGATTGCCGGTATATTCATACTCGGTGTGTTCCAGTGTGACGTGCTCCTGGGTGAGGGAAATGGGTTTCTGGGTCTCGTCTTCCTGGGCCTGGACGGCCAGGGGAGCGGCGGACACCAGGCTCAGCGCCAGCAGAGAAGCTGCCGCGCGCCGAATCAGGGATGTGCGCATAGTTAAGGTTCCTCCTTGTGTTTCTGAGACCGGCCCTGTGCCGATCTGCCTGGATGATAGCATAAACACAACTTTTTGTCAATAAAAACGACTGCAACTTACAGAAATTACATATTTTCTAAACTTTTAGACAAATTTCGACAAAGGAGGAAAAAGAAGGAAACGAGGCGAAAAAGGACGGGTCTATTGCGCCCCTTAATACTCTTTCCTGCGATAGATACAGGTGGCCACGGGACAGGAGATCCCAAACGCAGCCAGTGCGCACCCAATCATCATCGCGCCGCCGAAAAGGATCTGCGCCTGGGTCATGGGGGCCGGGAACGGTGCGTTTACCAGAGCCGTAAGCCCCAAGACAAGCCCACCCCCGCCAAGAAGGCTGATGACCAAAGACACCTCATTTCGCTCTTCGCCGCCGATGTAAAACAGTGGGAAAAAGATCGCCCCCATAAACAGGCTGATTCCAACGCCTGCCACGAACAGCAGGAAAATGTCAGTTGTTCTGTCAAACGGGAAACCGCGCAGCGCAACAGACAGTGCCGCACCCATTCCCGCGAAAGCCATTCCCACAGCCAACCACGACAGCAAGCTCAAATAATAGCTGCGCACAATGGCAGACCGGGTTACGGGGGTGGTCAGCTTGTACTTGCTCCATTTCCCAACGCTTTCCTTTCGCACACTCGCAATCGAATTGAAAGAGAATCCGATCATGGAAAGCAGCATATAGCCAATCATCCACGAGGTGTCCCGCTTGCCAAGGACGGCGGCGAAGATCCCCAGGACAAACAGGATCACGGCAAAAACTTTTGCGTTGGAAAGCGCCGCGTAAAAGTTATTTTTCAGAAGCCCTTTCATACCCGCTCCCCTTTCACTAACAGCAGCATGATTTCATCCACGGAAGTCTGGTCAATCACAACGTCCTTATACTTCCTCTGGGCCGCTTTTCCGTCAGAAACCAGCACGTCTATCTTAAAATCCCGTTTCCGATAGGCAAGAATATCTTTCGGGTCTAAGGCGAGAAACTGACGTTCCTTGCAGCGCATGACCGCGTAGTGATACGCCAGATCGTTTTTGGACGCCGTCAGAATGAGCCTGCCATGGTGGATAAAGGTGATATAATCCGCAACCTTTTCTAAGTCGCTGGTAATGTGGGAAGACAACAAGATGGAGTGGGTTTCGTCCTGCACAAATTCCAGAAAAACGTCCAGCATTTCGTCCCGCATGATCGGGTCTAAGCCGCTGGTGGCCTCGTCTAAAATGAGCAGCTCCGGGTGATGGGACAGTGCGGCGGCAATGGTCAGCTGCATGGTCATTCCTTTGGAATAATGCTTGATTTTCTGCTTTGCTGGCAGGTGAAAGTCCGCCAAATACTTCTGAAATAGGGTAGTGTCCCACCGGGTATAAAGCCCCGCCATGACCTTGGACAGCTGTTCCGCCGTCCAGTAAGGGGGAAAATTGTCCCCATCGTAGACAACGCCAATTCTTTCCCGCAGGCTCGTGTCCGTGTCCGACATTTCCCGGCCAAAGAGCTTGATCGTTCCGCTGTCTTTCCGGATGGTATTCAAAATGCAGCCGATGGTGGTGGTTTTTCCCGCTCCGTTTTCTCCCACAAATCCCATAATGGCACCGTAGGGCAGAGAAAAAGTCACATCCTCCAAGGCAAAATTCGACTTGGGAAAGGCTTTGGAAACCTGCCGCAATTCTAAAATATGCTCCATGCTCATTCGTCCTCCTGATAGAATAGGGCCAACAATTCCGTCAATTTTTCCAGCGAAATGTTGCTTGTCCGGCCAATCTCCGCGGCGGCCTGCAAATGTTCCTCCGCGATCCGCTGCTGTTCTTCTTGGTAAAATTCCTTGTTTTGGGCGGAGACAAAGCTCCCTCGGCCCACTGTGGTTTCGATGAACCCGTCCCTTTGCAGATCCTCATAGGCTTTCTGCACCGTAATGACACTGACATGGATGGATTTTGCCAGTGCCCGCATGGAGGGAATGGAGTCGCCCGCCTGCAGCTCGCCGCTCATGATCATCGCTTTCATCTGGGAGGTGATTTGCTCATAGATCGGCTTGCCTGCGTTATTGCTGATGATGATTTCCATAATTCACCGTCTTTTCTAATTGTACTTAATGTATAAGCACATTATAACACTTGCGGGTGCATAGTCAACCCCTAAAAACTGTGGAATGCGCAGAAAAACCCGGGCGGTCAATGGCCGCCCGGGTGGGGTACAGGGATATTCCGTTATTGAAACTGTTTGATCAGCTTCTCAAACACCGGAAGGCTTCTTTGAATCATGTCGTAGCTGACGCAGTAGCAGATCCGGAAGTACCCCGGACAGCCGAAGCCGTCGCCGGGCACCAGCAGCAGATTCTCCCTTTTCGCCAAATCCGAGAATTTGTTGGCATCCCCGCCGGGAGCCTGGATGAACAGATAGAAGGCTCCGTCGGGCTTTGCCATTTTGTAGCCCGTGGCCGTTAAGCCCTGATAAAGAGCCTGTCGGTTCCGGTCGTAGCTCACCAGGTCAGGCCGCAGGTGAGCGCACCGGGCGATGACCTTCTGCCACAGACTGGGGGCGCAGACATGTCCGCAGGAGCGGGCGGCTCCGGCCACGGCGGCGTAGACCGCCTGACTGTCCGCACAGGAGCCGGGAACCAGAACGTAGCCGATTCGCTCACCGGGCAGAGACAGGGACTTGGAGTAGGAGTAGCAGATGATGGTGTCCGGATAGATGGCGGGAAGATAGGGCACTTCCACCCCGTAAACCAGTTCCCGGTAGGGCTCATCGGAAATGAGGTAAATGGGATGGCCGAAGGCCGCTGCCTTTTCCCTCAGAATGGCGGCCAGAGCCTCCAGGGTCTGACGGGTGTACACCACGCCGGAGGGATTGTTGGGGGAATTCAGAAGCACCGCCTGGGTATTGGGGGTGAGCATGGCGGTCAGAGCCTCCAGATTGATCTGGAAATCCGGCACGTCCGGGGGCACAACCTTGAAAATCAGCCCCGCCTCTTCGGCGAAGGGCTTGTACTCCGGGAAATAGGGCGCCACGGTGAGCAGCTCTCCCCCGGGCACTGCCAGTGCCCGGAACACGCTGACCAGCTCCGGCGCGGCGCCGCAGCCCAGGAAGAATTCCTCCGGCTTCGTGGCCGCACCGCAGCGGGCGTTCAGATCGTCGGAAATGGCACGTCTGGTCTCATAATCGCCTACGGCGGAGGTGTAGCCGTGCACCAGCAGGGAGTCGGTGTCATTCAGAATCGCCCGGACGGCCTCGTTGACCTCCGGAGGCGCGGGAATGGAGGGGTTGCCCAGAGAATAGTCGTAGACGTTCTCCGGCCCCACAATGGCGGCCTGCCGGCGGCCGTATTCGAATAAATCCCGGATGCAGGAGCGGTTGGCTCCCAGGGCATAGGCTTTTTGGTTTACCATAATTTTTCCTCCTAGTTCTCGTACAGCGGTGCGGCGGGGTCGTAGGGCTGAGCCTTGTAGGTTACGGAGCCGATGGGCTTGCCCTCTACGCCGTACTTGGGATTGTAGCCGAATAGGTTTACATAACGAACGAGGTCGTCCTTTTCCTTTTCCATTTCCTCCATGACGGCTACGGTAGCCAGCACGTCGTCCACCGCCCGGTGGGAGTTGACCACCTTGCCGGTCAGGCCGTAGACCTCGATGGCGTTGCACAGCCGGTGAGGAAAGGGGTGGCGGTCTTTGTAGACCGTCAGCAGATCCAGCTTGTCCTTGCCTTTTAAGATGGCCGGGTCGCCGTCCCGAAGGAGCATGTAGAACAGAAAGCTCAGGTCAAAATGGGCGTTGTAGGCCAGAAGCAATGTGTTTCCCTGAATCAGCTCGGCGATGTCCCGGCAGACCCGGGTTTTGGACAACCCCCGCTCCCGGAGATCCTGGGTGGAAATGCCGGTGAGCTGCTCGATTTTCGGGGGCACGAAGCTGCCGGGAGCCAGAGCCACCAGCTCATCGTATTCCCGGGTGACTTTGGGCTGACCGTTTTCCGGCTCCACCACCACCGCGGCGAACTCGATGATCTCGTCCCGGCTGTATTGGAGCCCGGTGGTCTCCGTATCGAAGAGCACCAGCTGGTCGTATTTCTCAAACAGGGATGTAAACATAATCTCTTTCTCCGTATGTCAGTCTCCGGTCAGTGCCATGGCCCGGGCCAGCTTGCTTTTGGGTTGGAGCACCAGGCCGAACTCCGCCGCCAAGTTTTGGGCGAAGGCCTCCGCAGCCCGGTCACTGCCGGATTTCAGCTCTACCTCCACCTCGGCAAAGGGCAGTTCCTTACCGCCGCCCAGGAGCACGCCTTTGTCCAGAGCCAGCTCCACGGTGCCGTCCTGGGTGGGAAGAAGCTTGGCAAGCCTTACGAACCGGGCGGCGCAGAAGGGAGCCACGCCGTCCTTTACAAGCTCGGCCAGTTCCTCCGGCGCACCCAGGGCGATGAGCTTCGGAAGCCCCTCGGAAATATCCGGAGCCTCCACTTCCCATTCCCCCCGACTGCCGTCGGGCAGGGGGGTCTTGACGGTGCATACCGACACCCCGTTTTCCAGCCGCCGCCGGAGCGTCCAGCGGCGCGAGCGCAGGGCAAGCAGGGGGGTGTCATAATAGGTGGTCTCCATGGAAATGGACTTAAAATCGCCGAATTTTTCTCGGATTTTCTCCAAATCCCCGGCTTTGGCCTGATATTTCAGTTCAAATTCTCTTCCCATGGTGACGCTCCTTTTTAGGGTCTATCTGAAAACCGGAAATATGACCAACGGCGAGGGATTTTTCGCCTGATGAAGCCATTTTTTTGCAGGAATACTCTGCGTATTGCAAGAAAAAATGGTGCCCAGCAGGTGGAAAAGACCCGCTGTTTGGGCGTGTTGACGGTTTTCAGATAGACCCTAACCTTTGCCCATCATTATACACCGAACCAATTCCGGATGCAAGAATCATTGTGGAGCTTGCCATTCCGACAGCATTATTTTTCCGCCTGTGTTAGGATGGTGCCATTCTGGAAGAAAGGCGTGGTGTACCAATGATGGTGGAAGCGTATTTGCGGCGGGGACGCCGGCGGATGGAGCAGCTGCTATTGGAGCCGGGAATTCGGGGGCTGCTGCTGGCTCTGTTCTACGGGGGCAGCGGATTTTTCCTGACGGCGGCCAGCCTGGGCAATTCTCCCCAGCCCATCGCCATGGGGATGATCTGCGGCTTCACCGGCTGGCGGGCGGTGCTCATCACCCTGGGGGCACTGGCGGGCTATCCCACCTTCTGGGGCAGCGGGGGCTTGCAGGGAATTGCCTGGGCGGCCTCAGCGGGACTGCTGGCGCTGCTCCTGGGACGGCGGGAGGAGAGCCGGAACCAACCGCTGATGATTCCCGCCATTGCCGCCTTCCTTACGGCCATCACGGGGCTGTGTTTTCAGCTGCTTCTCCGGGATCGGACTCCGCCGCTGGTGTATGGCCTGCGCATCGGCCTGACAGGACTGACCGCCATGCTTTTTACCCAGGCCGTCCGGTGCCGGGATCCGGTGACGGACTGGCTCATCGGGGCTCTGGCGACACTGGCTCTGGCGCAGATTCCCCTGGGCATGGTGAACCCTGGGTGCGTGGCCGCCGGGGTGCTTGCGGTGAGCGGCGCTTTTCCCGCGGCGGCTCTGGCGGGGCTGGGACTGGACTTGGCCCAGGTGACCAAGGTGCCCATGACGGCGGCGGTGTGCCTTGCCTGGTTCATCCGGCTGATTCCCTTCGACAAACGCTGGCAGCACTACGCCGCCCCGGGCTTCGGAGCACTGGCGGTGATGGCGGCCTGCGGCATCTGGGATTTGTCGGTGCTGCCGGGGCTGGTGCTGGGGGGCGGGGCGGCAGCTCTGCTTCCTGCCCGCTCTCAGATTCCTCGCCGCCGGGGGGAGACGGGAGCCGCCCAGGTGCGGCTGGAGGTGGGGGCGGAAATGTTCTTCACCCTGCGGCAGCTGCTTACCGAAACGGAGCCCCCTGCCGTGGATGCCAAGGCTTTGCTGGAGCGGGCACAGGAGCGAGCCTGCGGCACCTGCTCCGCAAGGAACCGATGCACCCAGCGGCTGAGCCTGAGCTTGGAACACCTGGAGCACCCCCTGGAGGCGGACTGCCGGAAGCAGGGGCGGCTCATCCCCCAACTGCGCCTTGCCCAGGAGCAGCGCCGGGGGCTGGAAGCAAATCGAAAACGCCTGCTGGAATACCGGCAGGCTCTGGCGCAGCAATATACGTTTCTGGGGGAGTATTTGCGAAGGCTTGCGGACGGGCTCCCCCGGAAGGCCCGGCATCCCCTGCCGGAATTTCAGGCTCAGGCCGCCGCCCGGAGCCGGGGGAAGGAGCGGGCCAACGGGGATCGGTGCATTGCCTTTCCCGGGGCTGAATGCCGGTACTATGTGCTTCTGTGCGACGGCATGGGCACCGGCCTGGGGGCGGCGCAAGCAGGCTTCACCGCCGCGGGACTTCTGCGGCAAATGCTGGCGGCGGGATTTCCTGCCGGGGATGCGCTGGAAACGCTCAACAGTCTGCTGACACTTCGGGGCAGTGCCGGGGAGGTGACGGTGGATTTAGCGGAGGTGCAGCTGGACACGGGCATTGCCAGCCTCTTCAAATGGGGGGCGGCGCCCAGCTGGCTGCTCACCCGCCGTGGAACCGAAAAAATAGGGACAGCCACGCCGCCGCCGGGTCTTTCTTTGGAAGAAAACCGGATGACGGTGGAGAAGCTGTCCCTTCGCCGGGGAGAAGTGCTGATTCTCGTCAGCGACGGTGTGGATGGAGAGGGTATCCAGCACCAGTCTGTCCTATCTCCGGATGCGCCGCCTGGGGAGCTGGCGGCGGAAATTCTGGACAGAGGCTGCGTAGGCGCGGAAGACGATGCCACGGTTGCGGTCATCCGCCTGCGCCCCGTCAGCCTGCCTACAGGGTAGCATAAAAGGGGTGCAAATGCTGTCGAAATACCGTTCCTCCGGAAAAATTTTCGGAGGATTTTCGGAGAAAAGGAAGTGGTTGCGCTTTTGTCCCTCCTGTGTTATGATGCAGGAAAACACAGGAGGGACGGTCAATGGACAAGCAAATCATAGAGAAAATTCTGGATAACGCGGAAGTGGCTCCGGGGATGGACATTCTGGACATTTCCGCCGGGGAGCTTACCGCCGGGTGCCGGGAAAGAAGCCCGAAAAGCCTTGCGGAAGGGGCATTTTCCGAGGTAGAATCCCTCCGGGGAGAATACGATCGGATTTTGCTTTGCGGCCCTTTGCCGGAGGGCGTGAATGTGAAGCGGCTGCTGCGCCGACTGGCGGGACTTCTGAAGGAGGACGGGCGGCTGAGCATCGCTTGCGATCCGGCTCAGGCTCAGGACATGCCCCCGGCGGAGGAACTGGTGAAGCTCTTTGAGCCCCATTTTCATGTGGAAATTATGGTCGCAAACCGGCTGCTGTACCAGGTCAGCGGGGTCAAGCGGGATCCGTTGGCTCAGGTGCACTGCGGGGTGACCCATACCCATGGCGGCCTGACCCACACCCATACCCACGGGGACGTTGCCCACGAGCACACTCCGGAGCCGGGAGCCACGCCTATCCGGGAGCTGCTGGTGCTCATGCGATATCTGGTCAGCCACAACGACGCCCACGCCCAGGAGGTGGCGGAGCTGGCTTCCCAGCTTCAGGCGGCAGGCAAGGACGTGGCCTATGACGAAATCATGGACGCAGTGTCGGATTTCGATATGGTCAACGCCAAGCTGGATGCCATTCTGGCTCAGCTGACAGTGGAGGAGTTCTAAAGCCTTCCCCTCCGGGGTGGTGCTCCGCGCAGCCGTGACAGATGAGGGCAAACCCGCAAATTTTCCGAGAACCTTCGTATCACGCATGTCGTTGCGAGACAGTGCGCACACTGTCGTGGCCCTTTCCAAGGATTCCCTCCGGTCACAATCCCCTCCCAATGTCCGAGAACCTTCGAAAGGACGCAGTTCAAGCCTTCCCCTCCGGGGAAGGTGGCACGGCGCAGCCGTGACGGATGAGGGCAAAGGCTCCCCTTGCTGACCAAGGGTGGTGCTCCGCGCAGCGAATCCAAATTTTAATGACTGCCGGTGGCAGTCATACCATAGTTTATGCTGTCATGGCCGTCCCCCGCAAGGCCATGACTGAGGGGATCAGAACTACTACATTTTGAACGCCTCCGATAGACGACACTTTACAATCCCTCAGTCTCGCGCTTGCGTGAGACGCGCGAGCCAGCTCCCTTTACACAAGGGAGCCGGGGTGCTCCCGCACCAGTGCGTTTATCGATGTTTCTCAGAAAAACCGGAAAATTGTACCACATTCCGTATCCATCTCAGAAAAGAAGAGACACCCTCACAGGGGCAAGGCCACACCGACTTGCGCCTTACGGCGCGGGACTCTCCCACGGCCTAAAAACATGCCACCGGCATGTTTTCTTAACGGCCTTTCGAGTCCCGTATCCATTCCATAAAAAATGAGACACCCTTTAGGGTGTCTCATTTTTTATGGGGTGGATAATGGGACTCGAACCCACGATCTTCAGAGCCACAATCTGACGCCTTAGCCAACTAGGCCATATCCACCATATGCAATTTGCTGAAAACGGGGCGGGCAAAGATGGCACGCCAGGAGGGACTCGAACCCCCGACCTACTGCTTAGAAGGCAGTTGCTCTATCCAGCTGAGCTACTGGCGCATTTCTATGGAGCGGGTGACGGGAATCGGACCCGCGTATCCAGCTTGGAAGGCTGGTGTTCTACCATTGAACTACACCCGCAAGTCCCTGCCCTTAGCAGTTTCAGCCAGAGCATTTTACCATAGAGCGCCGGAATTGTCAACCGAAATTTTTCAGAATCCCGGGGATTTTTTCGTAAATCACGTCTGCAACGGCCCCGTCGGCGCATTTGCACACGTTTTCATACCGATCGGCGATTTTTCCGTCGGCAGGGGCATAGGCATAGTCCGCGTCTGCCATCATAGGCAGGTCATTGTCCGCGTCGCCGACGCACACCAGGATTTTCCGACCCAGGTGGGCTTGCAGCTGCCGGGCGGAGCGGCCCTTGCTGACCCCCTTGGCATGAACGTCGATAATTCGGGTGGCTGCCCGGAACACCACGCAGGCATCCCCGAAGGTCTCGTTCAGAATCCGCTCAGCCTCGTCCATCCGGCGCACCTCCTCCGGGGTGCCGGAGAACATACTGTCCACGGTGTCGTCTTTGAAGGTGCCGTACAGGGAGAATTTCAGGAAGGTACCCAGGTCGTCTCCGGGCTTTACGAATTGATAGGCGCAGCCATGGCTGGCGCAGAAAGCGTCCCAGCCCGGGTGGTCGGGACAGGCATAGTGCGCCTGAAGCCCCTGCACCTCCACGGTCAGGTCTGGGAACAGCCGCCGGGCGGTGTTCACGGTCTCCCAGGCATCCAGGGGAATCGGGTGACAGAACTCGAATTTCCCCGTAGCCAGGTCATAGGCGGCAGAGCCGTTGTAGAGAAGCAGCGGGGCGTTCACGGGCACAATGTCCCGGAAGGACTGAATCATGGGTACGCTGCGGCCGGTGTTCACGGTGAAAGCGCCGCCGTTGGTCATAAAATATCGGATGGCCTCCAGATTCCGCTCCGGAATGGTGGAGTCCGGGGCAGTCAGCGTCCGGTCGTAGTCAACGGTCAGCAGAACATCCGAAAAATCCATTTATGTCATCCTTTCCAGCTTTTGCAGCACATCTTTGAAATATTGGGGCAGCTCGGCGAACACCATCACCGGATGGCCGTCTCTGGGGTGGGCGAAGCACAGCACCCCGGCATGGAGGCACTGGCTGGACTGACCCAGCTCCGGCTTTTTGTGGCCGTAGACCGTATCGCCCAGAATGGGATGACCGATGTAGGCCATGTGCACCCGAATCTGATGGGTGCGGCCGGTTTCCAGCTTGCAGCGGATGTGGGTATAGCCCTTATATCTGCGGATGACCTCCCAGTGGGTCACGGCGGGCTTGGAATTGCGCTGGGTGACGCACATTTTCTTCCGGTCGCTGGGGTGCCGTCCGATGGGGGCGTCCACGGTGCCGGAATCCTCCTTCAGCACCCCGCAGACTATGGCCTCGTAGGTTCTTGCCATGGAGTGATCTTTCAGCTGGGAGGCCAGAACCGTGTGAGCCAGGTCGTTTTTTGCCACGGCCAGCAGTCCGGAGGTATCCTTGTCAATCCGGTGGACGATGCCGGGGCGCAGTTCCCCGTTGATGCCGGACAGGTCGTCTCCCAGGGCGTAGAGAAGCCCATTGACCAGGGTGTCGTCCTGGTGTCCGGCGGCGGGGTGCACCACCAGCCCCTTGGGCTTGTTAATCACCAGCAAATCCTCGTCCTCGTAGACAATATCGAGAGGTATGTCCTTGGGCTGAATATCCACGGCCTTGGGCTCCGGAATTTCGTAGGATATGGGGTCGCCGGGGTTCAGCTTGTCGTTTTTCTTCCCGGGTTTTCCGCAGCGAAGAACCTGCCCTTCCTCAATGAGCCTTTGGGCGGCGCTCCGGCTCAGACCCGGTACGCTCCGGGTCAAAAAGGCGTCCAGACGCTCCCCGGGGGTGTCGGCATACAGAGTCATTTGCTCTCCTTCCAGAAATCCTTGTGCATCAGAAGCAGGCTGACCATCAGCACGGCGCAGCCGCAGGTGATGAAGCAGTCGGCCACGTTGAACACGGGAAAGTCCATGAAGGTGGTTTCCAGCATGTCCACCACATAGCCCAGCCGCACCCGGTCGATCATGTTGCCCAGGCCGCCGCCGTAGATGGCCGCGATGCAGAACCGCTCCAGCTTGGTAAAGCCCATGGGCTTTTTGAAATACTCCCAGAAAATCAGGCCGGTGAGCACCAGAAAAATCAGGGCAAAGAGCCACTGCTGCCCCTCAAAGGAGGAGAAGGCGGCACCGGTGTTGCGCACATAGGTGATTTGCAGAATGCCGGGGATGAAGGACTGAGCGCCCGCGGCGGGAATATAGAGTACGGTAAAATACTTTGCCGCCTGGTCGGCGATGACGATCAGGGCGACAAACAGACTGTAATAGAGAAACATAGGCTTCCTCCTCGTTTTTACCGGAATATGATACCATGCCGGCCCGGGAATGTCAAAGGGGCTGGCGGAAAAAGCACGACAATTGCATGAGTAAACATTTCGTGAACAAAATCGAAAAAGGCCGTAGGGGCCGATGCCTACATCGGCCCGAAACCGGCAGGTGGGACGATTTCAAAGAAATAAGCGTGGGCAATTAGGGGAACGCCCGGGGCGATGTGGGCATCGACCCCTACGAATATTCACAAAACGTTCTTTCACACTATTGTCCTGCGGAAAAAGGAGCATAATGACTGGCGGAAAAAGAGCGTAATGACACGGGGCTGCCGGGGAAATAAAAAAACCCGCCCCGAGTATTCCCAGGACGGTGCTACTAGAGCCATATTCATTTGACCAGGAACCGATCCACATCCCGGCGAAAGGCGTCCAACTCTTCCTCGGAGCACTGGGCAACCACCCGCAGAGGCTGATTGAAATCCAGGCAGAACATTTCCATAAAGCTGCCGCCTCGGATTTTATGCTGGTTATCCCGGACACTGATGGGGAAGGCGCGGGAGGTGGCGATGGAGACGAATTCCTCCACATCCTCCATGCTGCCCAGGCGAATCCAAAATTCTCGCATATTTCTCGCCCTCCAAACTGTACAAAGTGGCGTTTGTCGTGTATAATGGGGAGCAAAGACCCCGTGAATCGGTTCCAATCCGCCGATCAACGGGACTGCGATTTATTATAATGCTTTTTTACAAAAAAGCAACTGGCGTTTTGGATGATTAACACAAGAAGCCAGGGAAAATATTGGTGGTTTTGACAAATGAAATTTGCGTTTTATACCCTCGGCTGTAAGACAAATCAGTATGAGACCCAAGCCATGGAGCACCTTCTCCTGGAAAAGGGCCACGAAATCGGCAGCTTTGAGGAAGCCTGTGACGGCTACGTCATCAATACCTGCTCCGTCACCGCCGTGGCGGACAAGAAGAATCGGGCGGTAATCCGCCGGTGCCGCCGGGACAATCCCCAGGCGGTGATCGCCGTGTGCGGCTGCTATTCCCAGCACGACCCGGAGGCCGTCCGGGCTCTGGGCATCGATGTCATCGGCGGCAGCGGCCAGCGGCAGGCCTTTGTGGAAATGCTCCTGGATGCCGCCGGAGAAAAGCGTCATGAGGAGCAGCTGGACAACGCACTGGGTCGCCGGGAATTCGAGTGCCTGCCCGCCGGCGGCCTGGAGGAGCGAACCCGTGCCATGCTGAAGGTTCAGGACGGGTGCGTGAATTTCTGCACCTACTGCATCATTCCCTACACCCGGGGCCCCATCCGCTCGGCTCCTCTGGAGGTGGCGGTGGCTCAGGTAAAGGAGCTGGCCGTTCGGGGCTATCGGGAAATCGTGCTCACGGGTATTGAGATTGCGGGCTGGGGACAGGATCAGCCTGGGAAACCGGAGCTGGCGCTGCTGGTTGAAGAAATCTGCAAGGCCGTGCCCGATCTGCGAATCCGCCTGGGTTCTCTCGAACCCAGAGTAGTCACGGAGGACTTCTGCCGGAGGCTCAGCGTATTTCCCAATCTGTGCCCTCAGTTCCATCTTTCCATGCAGTCCGGCAGCGACACGGTGCTCTCCCGGATGAAGCGAAAGTACGATACCGCCCGGTACTATGAGAGCGTGGAGCTTCTGCGCAAATTCTTCCCGGAGTGCGCCGTCACTACGGATATGATCGTGGCCTTCCCCGGGGAGACCGAGGAAGAATTCGCCGAAAGTCTGGCCTTTATCCGCAAATGCGCCTTTGCGGATATGCACATTTTCCCCTATTCCCGGCGGCCGGGCACGCCTGCGGACAAGATGCCCGGCCAGCACAACAACGCCACCAAGGAGGCCCGGAGCCGGGCGGCCATCGCCCTGGCGGAGGAAATGAGCCGGGCCTACCGGGAGGGCTTTGTTGGACGAACTCTGGAGGTGCTTTTTGAGGAGCGGGAGGGGGAATTCTACACCGGCCACGCCCCCAATTATATCAAGGTCTACGCCAGAGGCGAAAACCTGCACAACGAAATCCGCACCGTCACCGTGCTGGAAATCTACCGGGACGGCGTGCTGGCACAGTGAAAGGAATCCTAAGCCTTCCCCCGCGGGGAAGGTGGCACGGCTTTGCCGTGACGGATGAGGGCAAAGGCTCCCCTTGCTGACCAAGGGGAGCTGTCATGGCCGTCTCCCGCAAGGCCATGACTGAGGGGATCAGAACTCTCTTATTTTGACAATCCCTCAGTCAGCTGCGCTGACAGCTCCCTTTACACAAGGGAGCCGTGGGCGCTCCCGCGCCAGTGCGTTTTCAATGGTATTCGGAAGAACCGGGAGATTGCCGCACTTCCAACGAAGCCGTCCCTACTCACCGCATTTTCCGGTTGTATTTCTGAAAAATCTATGCTACAATAACTCGATTTTTGCTGTTTGGAGGCAACTATGAAAACCCTGCTGCACATCTGCTGCGCGCCCTGCGCCAACCGACCCATTGATATTCTACGAACCGACGGCATCGAGGTCACGGGCTTCTGGTACAATCCCAACATCCATCCGGTGACGGAATACCGGGCCCGGAGGAACTGCCTGCAGGCCTACGCCCAGGAAATCGAGCTGCCTCTGATTCTGAAAAACGACTACGGCCTGCGCCCCTTTGTCCGGGCGGTGGCGGAGGATATCCCAGGCCGGTGCGTCAAGTGCTACGAAATGCGCCTGTATGAGACGGCAAGACAGGCTGCCGAGGGGGGCTTCGACAGCTTCACCTCGTCGCTCTTCATCAGTCCCTATCAGAAGCATGAGCTGATGCGGGAGGTTGCCCAGCGGGCGGCGGCGGAGTACGGAGTGCAGTTCCTCTACCGGGATTTCCGACCCTACTTCCGGGAGGGACAGGCCTTCGCCCGGGAGCACGGCTTTTATATGCAGAAGTACTGCGGCTGTGTGTTTTCCGAGGAAGAGCGGTACATGAAACCAAAGAAAATCATTCCTTAAAGGAGAAACTATGACGAATTTTGAATTTTCCGTGCCGACGCTGTTCGGCCTGGAGGGCATTGCCGGCGACGAGCTGCGCAGACTGGATATGGAAAACGTCCGGGTGGAGAACGGCCGGGTGCTGTTTTCCGGAGACGAGCGGGCGTTGGCCAAGGCCAACGTGTGCCTGCGCACCGGCGAGCGGGTGCTGCTGGTGCTGGCGGATTTCAAGGCAACCACCTTTGAAGAGCTGTTTCAGGGGGTTTACCGCGCGGAGCTGGAAAACTACATCCCCAAGGACGGGGCGTTCCCGGTGAAGGGTCACTGCCTGAGCAGTCAGCTTATGAGCGTGCCGGACTGTCAGGCCATCGTGAAAAAGGCCGCCTCCCGGCGGCTGGGCGAAAAGTACGGCGTTTCCTGGCTGCCGGAAACCGGCGCGAAATACCAGCTCCAATTTTCCATCATGAACGACCGGGTGCAGCTGTACCTGGACACCTCCGGCCCGGGGCTTCACAAGCGGGGCTACCGTGCCCAGGGCAACGACGCTCCCCTGCGGGAGACCCTAGCCGCCGCCATGGTGCAGCTGACCCGTTACCGGGGTCGGGATTTTATCTGGGATCCCTTCTGCGGCTCCGGAACCATCCCCATTGAGGCGGCGCTGATCGCCAAAAACCGGGCACCGGGCATGAACCGCCGGTTTTCCGCCGAGGCCTTCGCCTGGATGGAGCCCAGCCTTTGGGGACAGGTGCGCACCGAGGCAAAGGACAAGGAATTCCAGGGGAAGTACCAGATTCTGGGCTCGGACAACGATCCCAAGTGCATTTCCCTGTCCATGTCCAACGCCAGAAAGGCCGGCGTTGCCGACTGTATTTCCTTCCGGGATGGGGACGCTACCAAGATGGACTTGCCCGCCCAGAGCGGCGTTCTCATCTGCAACCCGCCCTACGGCCAGCGGATGCTGGAGCAGCGGACGGCTCAGCGGCTCTATCAGGAGCTGGGGCGGCATCTGCGCTATGCCGACGGCTGGAAAAAGTATATCATCACCTCCGAGCCGGAGTTTGAGCATTACTTTGGCAGGCGGGCGGATAAGAAGCGAAAGCTGTACAACGGCATGATCAAGTGCGACTACTACATGTTCTTGGGCAACCGCCGATGAAATTGTCTGCGGTTATCGAGCGGATCTTTTGCCCCAACTGTGCAGTTTGAAAAACTTGAAATACATGCAGTATTCCTGCGTTTTTCAAACTTTCATTTGTGCCAAAATCTCTCGCTGATAACACTTGCCAATTTCATCGTTGGTTGCCAGGACGGCAGACAAAAGAAATAAAGAATCGGAGGCGCCCTATGAAGCACCTGTTCATCATCAATCCCGCGGCGGGCAGCCACGACCAGACCGACTGGTATCGCGCTCAGATTGAAACCCACTGCGCCGGGCTGGACTACGAAATCCGGGTCTCCCAGGCGCCGGGTCAGTGCCGCCAGATTGCCCGGGCGGCGGCGGAAACCGGGGAAGAAGTGCGCCTTTACGCCTGCGGTGGCGACGGCACCCTGAACGAAGTGGCCTCCGGCGCGGCGGGCTTCCCCAATGCGGCGGTCACCGCCTTTTCCGGAGGAAGCGGCAACGATTTTGTGCGGATTTTCTCGGAAAGCACCGCTTTTTCCGACCTTTCCCGGCTGCTGGACGCGGAGGAAACGGTCTTTGACCTGATTCGCTGCAATGACGATCTGGCTCTGAACGTCTGCTCCGTAGGACTGGACGCCCGGATCGGCACGGATGTGGCCCGGTATAAGCGTCTGCCTTTTTTGCAGGGCTTCAACGCCTACGCCGCCTCCACGGTCATCAATCTCTTCCGGGGCATTTCCGCCCACTATGTGGTGGAAGTGGGTGGAGAACGAATCGACGATGAACAGACTTTCGTGTGCGTATGCAACGGACAGTATTACGGCGGCGGCTTCCATCCCGTGCCGGAGGCCGACCCCTCGGACGGGCTTCTGGAGGTGCTTCTGGTAAAGAAGGTGAGCCTTCTCCAGGTTCCCGGCATCATCGGCAAGTACAAAAACGGCCGCTGGAAGGAGCTTCCCCAGTTTATCCGGCACTTTCAGACCCGGCAGCTGCGCGTAATCTGCGATGAGCCCAGTGCGGTGAATCTGGATGGGGAGCTGCTCACGGCCCAAAGGGTGGACATCTCCCTGGCGGAGGAAAAGCTGCGCTTCTTCTATCCCAGAGGTCTTCGCTGGAAGCCCTGACTGCCGGAAAATCCCCTTACCCCCAGGGCGGCGGACGGTTTTCCTCTGCCGACCGAAGGGCTTCCCGAAAAAGCAGAGGTTTCTCCATACTGTAACAAAACGAACCACCGGGCGCACAAAAAACAGCCTGGGCGGGAAGCGGGTATTGTCAAAAGCGCACAGTTTGTCCGCTGAAATTTATCAAAAAACCGTCTGAATTTCGGTTTCCAAAAATTGACAAGCATATTTGACCGTGATATAATTACATATCGTGACGGGAAAGGAAAGGGAAACATATGGCAGGAGAACTTCGGATCAAGCCCGGCACCAAGCTCAGGATGGCTCTGGATGTTCCCATTGGCCAGCAGCCCCAGTTCAATCTGGTGTGCACCTTCGTCAAATCTCTGGACGTGGCCTCCTTCCTGATTTCCATCCCCATGCGGGGCGGGCAGCCCATGCCCATGGACGATACCCGGAAGCTCTTGATTCGCTACGGTACCGACAAGGACGCCATGATCGTGGCGGGCTACGCCGACGACGAGGTGAAGGAGGGCATTCGCCGCTGCTGGAAAATCCGCCGGGTGGCGGAGCAGCGTCAGTTCTTCCAGCGCGCCGACGAACGTCTGAAAGTCACCGTCCCCATTACCTACAGCCAGCCCACCTGGCAGCCGGACTCCGACGGCGTGATTCGCCAGGAGGATGGCCTGACATTGGATATTTCCGCCGGCGGCCTTGCGTCTTATGTCAACCGCCGTCTGATTGTGGGCGAGGTCTGCGACATCAACCTGCCCGCCATCGGCACCGGCCGGGAAGGTCGGGCCATTACCGCTCTGGCGGCGATATGCTGGATGCGGGAAGCGCCAAAGGGCAGTCCCTTCCGCTTCGTCTGCGGCTATCAGTTCCGGTTCGCGGACGGCGAGGAGCGGGAGCAGATGCAGCTGTACGTTGCCAATATCAAAAAGCGGTATAAGCTATGACAGATCTGAAAGAAAAGCTTCCTTTTTCCAAGCATAAGCGGAAGAAAAAGGAAGAAATGCTTCGCATTGAGCAGTTGCAGAAGCTGCTGGAGGAAACCGGCGGGGACGTTGACCCGGAAACCGTGGTCTCCCTGTACATGCCCCATCGGCGGCGCAAGCTCTTTGCCGATGCCATTTTGCGGCTGGACAAAATGTCCCTGTGGCTCATTGCCCTGCTGGCGGTCATTGGAATTCTCTTCATCGCCGCCTTTGCCCAGGAGAAAATGGGCAACTTCACCATCAACCTGAACCGTCTGGAGCTGTACCGGAAGGGCATCGCCATTTCCGACGATCCCTATTTCACCCGGCCTACCGCCCGGCTCATTGCCAATACCGTGGCGGATGCCACGAACATCTCCATAGACGACCTGCCCGACGACCTGGACGAGGTCAGCGGCGGCCACAACGGAGACAATTACATGGCCTATACCTACTATGTCCGCAACGCGGGCAAGGAGGATGTGTGGTATGACGCACGGATTACCCTGGATTCCTGCGCCAAGGGCGCGGAGGAGGCAGTTCGGGTGGCGGTCTGGCACAACGGCACCCGGACGGTGTACGCCATGCCCGCCGCCGACGGTCAGCCCGAGGCGGGCTGTGTCAGCTTTGCCGACGACAAAACCGTCTGCGCCTACCGGGAGGAAAACTTTCTGGTGGGAAACGTGGATAAATACACCATCGTCATCTGGATGGAGGGGGACGACCCGGAGTGCGTAGACAAGATCGTCGGCGGCTCCGTGGAGTTCACCATGCGCATTGACGCGGACAACGATGACGATACCAACCTGCTTGCCAAGTTCATCCGGGATATTATGGACACCCTCAAGAGCGACCGGCCCATTTCCGCCGCCGGCAACGATGCCCCGGATTACTATTCCGGTCAGGATGTGACCTGGTTCACCCGCCGCAACGGGGGAAGCCCCGATGCCGCGGCACCCAACCAGACCACCCCCACCGACCCCACGGAATATACCCGCCCCATCCCAACGGAGATGGAACAGACCCATCCGATTCACTGAGCGGAGGTTAGATAGAAGCTGTCATTGCGAACCAGTGACCGATGTCACTGGTGTGGCAATCCCCCGCAAGTGTCCGAGAGCCTCCGAAAGAACGCCGTAGGGGACGATGCCCACATCGTCCCGCCGGTACGCTCATCGACAGAAGTTGTCATTGCGAACCAGTCCACAGACTGGTGTGGCAATCCGTTTCCCCAAAGCCTTCCCTTGGGGGAAGGTGCCCGAGGAACGAGGGCGGATGAGGGAAAACGAAAAGGGTATATGCCCTCATCCGTCTCGCGCTTGCGTGAGACGCGCGAGCCACCTTCCCCCAAGGGAAGGCTGTCACCCGTATTCCTGCCGTGCCGCAACCACGGCTGAAATAACAATATTCGCCCAGTGCCTCTGGCAACGGGCAAGAAGGAGGATTTCTTAATGAATTCTAAAGCAATCAAAAAGCAGCTGCTCGCGGCTGTCGCCATGGTGCTGGTTGCCGCCGTTGCTCTGGGCAGCTCCACCTACGCATGGTTCGTCGCTTCCGGTACTGTGGAAGCTTACGGCATGAAGGTTCAGGCACAGTCCGAAGGCGGTCTTGCCATTAGCTATGGCGGTAAAGCTTGGGGCACTTCCGCTTCCGGCGGTGTTACTGAGGCTATGCGCCTCTATCCCGCTTCTACTAAGAATCTGGCAAACTGGTCTCACGCAACCGCTCAGGCTTCCGACAATCCTGCGGCTGTTCAGGCTTCCAGACAGGATATTACCAACACGGTGGTTAAGGAAAATGCGGTTCCGGACGACAACGGCTATGTTCTTATGAGAGAGTTCCAGATTCGTTCCACCGCTGCAGATGCGCTTTCTAAGGGCCTGTATGTTGAGAAGGTCACAGTAGACGGCGCAAGTCAGACCATGAGCACCGCTCTGCGTGTTGGTGTCCGTTATGTAGATGGCACGAATACTGGCAACAATAAGGCCTATATCTATGGGCCTGTTGAACTCAATGGTGGTGCGGATGAGGGAAACAAGCCTTCGGACAACTACAAGTGGTACAAGGATGCTACCGATAACACTGGTTCCGTTGTGACCCTGGCACAGACTGGCAAGGCCACTTCTCCGATTCTGGATGAAACCACTACGATTTCTGCGGATACGAATGCGGCTGTTAAGGTTCAGATTTACGTCTGGTTCGAGGGCGAGGATCACAACCTGTTCTCCGATAACTTCAAGACCGAGGGCTTGAACGTTACCGTCCAGTTCAGCAGCATGGGCGTTGTTGGCGCCTGACTTGGATCTTTCCCCTATTTTTCCCGCGTAGTTGTGGCGCGGGGAACAAGTGAAAAATCGCCCGGCCGGGATTCCTCCCCGGCCGGGCTTTCCCCTTTTCTGTGCACCTACGATAGAAGATGTCATTGCGAACCATCCCGCAGGATGGTGTGGCAATCCGTTCTCCCAAAAAGAACGTTAGTCCCCAAAATCTTATAGGAATGCGGATTGCCACACCAGTGTGCGCACTGGTTCGCAATGACATGCGTAATTTGACGTTTTCCGGAAGAATGGGCAAGTTTGGCAATGGACATTCATGGGAAGGGGACGGGTCGATGAGGGCATCGACCCCTACAGGCACGAAATCGGCATCCTGCCGCTTACAGACCGCCGGGAAAACTGTAACAAAATACCGCCGGGAAGAGGGAATCTTTCCGGCGGCGTATCATTTTCCCGGAGGAAGCAAGCATTATTTCCAAATTCTGCCGGAATTTTTCAGTAAAAATGTTGCATTTTCGGATTTCAGGTGGTATAATGATGATGGCTCATTGGGGGCAGCTTTGTGTTGCCCTTTTTCAAAAAAGTGAGTGAAATTATGTCAACCGAAAGGAGCGGGGCGTTGAACTCTTCCAAACAGCTGAAACGCAGATTGGCACTGGCCGCCCTGGCGGTAGCCGCCGTCCTGCTCTCCATCACCACGGCAACCTTCGCCTGGTATATTTTCAATACCTCTGCCCGAACCACGGAGGTGAAGATGTCCGCCGGTTCCAGCGTGTCCCTGCAAATCGCCAGCAAAAAGGACTACGATGAGAAGGGCGAGACGGCCTTCGGCTCCGCCACCCAGATGGAGCCTATGGAAAACGGCCTGGTCGGTGTGTCCACGGACAAAATCGCAAACGGCTTTCGGGCAGTCACCGGCTTCCGGGGGGAATGGCAGGGGGATGCTTACCGCTCCATTGCCCGGTACTTCCAGGATGCCGCGGACATGAAGGAATACTACAAAACCACCCTGCTTCTGCGCACCACTGCCCAGAGCCTGGACGTGTACCTGGCGGACATCGGCTCCACCGACCGGGCCGGGCAATATCTGTCCACGGCCATGCGGCTGGGTCTGGTGGTTCAGGGTCAGGAGTTTATTTTTGAGCTGAACAAGGCCTCCAACCCCGATCGCATCGGCGACAACGGTTCGGAAAAGGCCGAAGGCTACTACGTCCTGGACAGTACCAAAAACGACGGCACGGTGGTGCCCTTCACCCCCCTGGACGACAATGCCCTGTGCAATTACGACCCGGCTACCGGCGCAGCCTCCCGGAAGGAGAATTCCGTGAAAATCTGCACCCTTACCGGCCCCGGAGGCCAGTACAGCGAGCCGGTGAGCGTGGATGTGTACCTGTGGCTGGAGGGCTGCGACGAGGACTGCACCGTGGATTTGGCAGGGCAGACCATGGAGCTGGTTTCCCTGATCTTCGCGGGGCTGTAATACTATTTCTTAATAAAATGACTTCATCATTTTATTTTGCCGTTTCACGGCAGACCGCCTGGGCGGCGGTAAGAAAT
>ENA-UOJC01001015-UOJC01001015.1-human-gut-metagenome-genome-assembly--contig:-C104-NODE-1015-length-42342-cov-7.529028_pt1 | contig 42342 bp, 37 predicted proteins | sample MGYA00242339_ERZ723886 | MGnify/ENA metagenome assembly ERZ723886 | reverse complement strand
ATATACCATTTCATTTGCCGGACCATGTAACATAACATATCTTATTGCTTCTAAGATATATATAAATGGCAAAGTTCTTTGAAATAATTGTACTATCACAGGAAGTTTTTCAATGGAATAATATACTGGAGTTGCAAACATAACAAAAAACATCATAATCATTGAAATTGTCTCTGACACTTGATAATTATCGCTACAAGTGCCAATCACTGCACCTATACCTGCCATAATAACAACACCCAACATAATAAGTAATATTACTATCACATTTATATAAACTTTTACGCCAAATACAATTTGTCCAATTATCGGCATTACTATCAATGCAGGAATGGTACTAACAGCTGAACTTAATAAATTACCAAGCAAAGGTGACCATCTACTTATTGGGAGTGTAGCCATATGCTCAAATCCATGCCTGCTTCTAATTCCTATTAAAATCTGTGCTAAAGTCGTAATGCATAAATTAGAAATTGAAGTAATCATATTTCCAGAAATATATATAATTGCAGTTTCTTTATCTATTTCAACCGGCATCATACACATCATTATAATTACACCCAACGGTATAACCATGGAAAAAAGTGATGTGATTACAATCAATGTTTTTTGTTGTTTTATCCCTATATTGAAATATATCCATGTTTCCAGTAAAAAATTTTTTACACTAGTTATCATTTTTTCATTCTCCATCTCAAATATTAAAAAATTTTTTCTCCCATTATTTTAATATATACATCTTCCAAAGATGGTCTGATTATTTTGAAATTCTTCATATATTCAGACAGTGATTTACAGTTAAAAATGTAAGTTACACAATTAATCAGTTCAATTTCTGATGTATATATATATACATTCAACCCATTGTTCTTATAATTATATTGTCCAAACAGATTCTCTTCTTCCTGTTTTTCCAGTTCCTTCTTTAATTCTATTTCTATTCGTACTTCATCCTTAACTTTTTTGTATAAAGAATCAGGTGTTCCCTCATCAATAACCCTTCCTTCACCAAGAAGTATAACCCTATCAACTATTTCTTCAACTTCAGCCACATTATGAGTTATTAATAAAATTGAAGTTCCATGATATTTTTGCAATTTTTTTAAGAATTTCCAAAACATATATTTTTTTTCTGGATCTAACCCTGTTGTTGGTTCATCCAAAATTAATATGGCGGGATTTCCTACAACAGCACACGCTAATGCTGCTGCTTGTTTTTTTCCTCCACTTAAATATCTAATTGGCTTATTTAATTCATTTATAAAATCTAACTCTTTTGCTAAATATTCAATTTCTTTTTTTGCCTGATCCTTTGCAACTTTTCTGAGTCGTGCAGAATAATAAACTGCATCATATATCGAAAGGTGATCCCAGTGTTCAAATCTACTTTGCATCATATAACCTATTTCTGCCAGTAAATTATCTTTAGATTTATTAACTTCAATCCCCTTTATTTTAATACTCCCACTGTCATATATGGTATATCCAATTATTTGTTTTATCAAAGTACTTTTGCCTGCACCATTTGGCCCTAGTACTGCTAATATTTCATTTTCACTCAAATCAAAAGAAATATCTTTATTAGCATATACTATTCCTTTTTTCGAAGTATATGTTTTACATACATTTTTAATCTCTAAAACATTCCCCATAATAACTCTCCTTTATTTTAAATACGTAACTATTAAAATAGCACCCCAATTTATAAACATTATTTCTAAGGCAACCAACATTTTCAAGTGTAGTACTGTTTTGACAATATTTCAATATCTGTGAGCTATACCCCTCAACATATAAATAGGTCTCATCACACTTCTCTGTTTCATTAAAGTTATTCTTATCAAGTAATATCTCTTCTTTGCATTTTGAACATTTTGTTTTCTTCATTTTCTTACTTTTATCTCACTTTTTACAAATTATTCATATAGTACGACATTATATCGACTAACTGAATATATAAACAAACTATATACTTACGGAAATGGTATAAACTCGACTTTTCGATCCAAACTATGATTCATTGCACTTTCAACAAAATTGTAAATTTCCTCCGAATAATATTTCGGAAACATGTGCGGGAACCAATTAAAATCTACAATTTTTACCACTTTTATTCCGCTTCGTTTTGATGGTAAAAAACAAACATAAGGTTCCATCTTATATATTTTTTTCATACGCGCATATTTATTTCCTTTACCATGTACATATTAACAATCACAAAGAAAGAAGCACCATACCAGAACTGGAAAATTTTTATTTTCCAGTTCTGGTATGGTGCTTCTTTCTTTCCCTACACTATAATTATAAAGTCAAATATTATTTCACATATAGGAGTGTTATTATGAAAAACTTAAGAAATCTATTGAAAAAATTTACTGTTGTCACGCTGTTAGCTGCGCTTCTCTTTTCCAAACCACTAAAAACTATTTCGCCTTATACTAATATCAACAATATAATTTTAAATGGATTCTTTTTCTCAGAAATTGATAAATTTTAATATAATATTGTTTCGTTAAATTCTTTTTTATATACTCTTTGTATAAGTTGCGAGCATATCTCATCCCCCCTTGCGGCAGCCAATATGTACGACTGTCGCAAATACTTTTTAACCTGACTAATTTCATTTTTGTCTTTCTTTCCAATTTTTATCATTTCTAAAAGAATCGCTGCTCTGTCCCCCAATAATACATGGAAATTTCTTCCTTCATTTCCCTGCTTTGCCCTCTTTAAACACATTTCATTTAATTCGAGAGCCTCCTTATATTTTTCCATGGCAAAATAAGCACTTGATAAATTTCTCATAATAATCCCTTTTATATGTTCCACATTTTCACCAAAAATATAATCCATATCAAGACACTGCATGAGCTTTTGATAAATCTCGATTGCTTGTTCTTCTCTATTTATATGTGCGTAAGCATTTGCAATGCTTAATAGATTCATAATTTCCTGCTCTGTAAATGGAAATCTTTTTTCCAGACATTTCTCGTATTCTGGCAAGGTGAGCCGGATCGACTCTTCTAATCTCTTAATCGTTTCCTCTCCGCTGCATCTTTTACAATAATAATCAATTAATGCCTCCGCTTTTAACACATACTGTTTCGTGATCAGGTTATCATCTGCCTTTTCTTTTAACCGCTTTACATATTCATCCGCTTTTTCATAATCAAATCTCCGCATAGCAGCCTCTAACAGTTCCCGCTCCTCCAAAAGCTCCATATTTTTGCCTACACAGACCGCATAATTTTTTCCCGGTACACGCTCCATCTTTGCCATCAGCTTTGCATACAGTTCTTTTTTGACCCTCGTTTTTCCACATTCCAGGCGATACAGGGTCTGCGGTGAGCAGATCCCATCACTTAATTCTTCTCTGGATATGCCGATGTATTCTCTTGTCATCCGAATGACATCTCCAGCTCTGTAGTTTGACATTGTACTCCTCACTCCCTTACCGTTTTATCCTGCTCTAATTCCTCATAGTACTTCTTCGCTGCGTTCTGACCTTTTTCATCTTCTTCTATTTCGTACAATCCGCAGGCAAGTCTGCAATCCTTCTTGCATTGTTCCCAGTCAGCTTTTGTAACAGCCATTTTTGCCTTTAAGCGTGCTCTTAAAAAATACAATTCTGCCAGATGATAAAATCCTTCGCCCTTTGCTATAACCTGGAGCAGCTTTTCAATATATTCTAATATTATTTCATAATTATGCTTTTGTTCCTGATAGCGAATAATCGCCAGATACAATTCTGTCTGTATCTTTTCCTTATTTCTGTCTCCATAATATTTCTCAACATAAGCGATTACGTTTAATATCTCCTGTTCCAAAAACATCTCTTCTTCTCTATGATGTTGGTATAATTGAAAAATAAGTTTAATTTCCATCTGGCTGTACAGACGTGCTTTTTCAGTCTTTGTCCCGATCTTTGGTATGGTAAGTTTAATTGCCCGCTCCAATACATCGCAGACTTCTTCATCCGGTTTTCCCTCTTCTTTTAACACACACGCTTCCTGATACAGGCAGAACTGTTCATGGTTTGTCTCCTCCTCCGGCATCATTTTCCGGTATGCGTTTATCTTTTTCTTCGCTGCCGCAAACTGTTTCCTTTCCACAAGCTTTTCAATCTCTGTTCTGGTTTTCCACAGATCATAATCTTCTTCGTTCACAATCGTCTCAAACAGTGTTACTTCTTTTCCGATCCGCGACAACAGTGTCTGCACCACCAGAGAATCGCTTTCCCGGAAGCCCTGCTCGATCCTTGATAATGTTGTGACTGAGCAGATCCCGTCGCAGATTTCTTCCTGTTTTAAGTCATATTTTTCCCTGTAATATTTTAAAACAATTTCTACCGTTCTCTGTTGTTCCATAACGTTCCCCTTTTTCAAATACCCAGATTGTTGCTATGTAATTACCACTCTATTCCATAACACTGATATAACAGGTTTATGATTCTCTTCTGATCTGTACCCCTGACACCTATTGATTTCAAGTCCACTTCTTCCTTTTCTATTTCCGATAAAAATTGTTTCATATCGGATGCTACTTCCATACTAAGTCCTTGTCTCGTATTTGCTGTGATCAACTGCGCAAGTCGAAATACATCATTTTTATGTTTTCTGATATTTTTGCTGTCCACATGTTCCCCATTTGCTTTTCTCTCTTTTAAATCCAGCCATGCCTTTGCTTTGAATGGGATCAGACATACTGCACTCAATACCGGTATCCCATCTATTATCGTCTGACCATTTTTTAGTAACGCATAGTACGATTCATTTAAAAGAATGGCTGACAGACTGGAAATTTCTTCATCTATTGGAAGTGGCGTAAATGTTGCATTTGTATCGAATATGATTCCCTCTGGATTTCTCGAAAATATCTCTATCATATATGGATATTCCTTACTTTTGGGAGATGTAAAACGATAAAATTCCGCCTCTCCCTTACTTTTATTCCAATGCTCATAGCCTGCTTCTTTCACATAATCCCAGAATTTTCTTCCAAACTCTGCTGTAATAGCTTCCACGATCAGAACAATGTCAATGTCCTTCGTTGCCCGAAAAGGAAGTTCCTCATTTTCCATGATCAGATCACATGCCGTTCCACCAATTATCACATACTGGTTTTCAAATCCCCGAAAATGTTCCTTAAAATTTGTAAGTCCCGTAACCATTTATCCCCGCAATTCTCCTTCTAATAGCTCCTCCACGGCCTCTTCTACCCGTTCATCTGCATTTCCCATCAAGGACAATGCAACAGAAAGACTGTCTGCCATGTTTCCATTTGCAAACTGTTTGGGATCATATTCCCACAATTCAAGACAAATCTGCTTATCCGGATCCACCATTTCATACATCAATCTGGTTTTATCAAATAATTTTTCATAAACCGCATAGGTCTCGATCCTGCCCGGATTTAGCATGGTCTTTTTTGACAACGCCGTTTCCCCTGCACAAACCATATCATTTGTAAGATCTGATTTTTCTAAATACCCAACCTTGCGCACGGGTGTAGTAAAATATTCTTTTATTTTATCAAACAATTCCCATCTATCATAATTTGACTCGATCACTTTATTTACACCATCTTTTGTAATCGTAAACAGATCTACTGCCTCCAGCTGTTTTACGGCTCTGCTCAATGTCATTGCTGTAAATGGAAGTTTTTCTGTTGCTTCAGACATATAAAGTCTCGGCTTATTATTATAAAAATACAGTAGCACTAACTGTTGTGTCGAAAACATAAACTTCTTTACTTCCTGCTTTTCCGTTTCTCTCTCATCCGTCAGAAACGCCCCCAGGAAAGGAAGATACACCTGTTTTTGTGTCACAAACGGGATTTTATTTTCTATCAGACTTTTTCTTCTATAAAACGAAACGGTTGGAAGGGATAAAACCACCGGTACATTATCCACTTCCTGTATTTTTTTTATCTGTTTCCTTAATGCCGGAAGTGTTGCCATATCTTCCGTTGGAACAAGCATGATACAGCGATATTCTTCTATCATCGCAGTATAAAATTTATAACTTTCAGCGATATAAACCGGCAAACAATCCTGTTTATTCCATGGTTCATACGTTACTGATATTCCAAATATGTTTGTAAGCAATTTACTCCAGCTCCTTTTAACTTATTTTATTTCATTTTAACTTTCAAAAAGTTAAAAGTCAATTTTTAAAGTTAAAAAACGCCCCCGAACCACAGGCATTTCCTGTCGTTCAGAAGGCGTTTTCCCTTAACATGAGAGAAAGATAAATCCGATATTTACCAGACACAGCAGCGCGATCCACGTCACTGCCATCTTTCCCGCAACAGTCCTATAAAGTTTTTCGATTTTTTCTCTCTGCTTCCAGATACAAAGCAGCATAACAAACAACAAAATAAAATAGAATGTAATATAAACACGTTCCCCGGAGACATAAATCGTTGCCATAAATCCGAGCACCGCTCCTGCTCCAAATCCGCATCCCAACAGGATCAACGTAGCGAAGTATTCAAACAGATCCGGTGCAAATAATCGCCAGAAAGCGTAGAGCATCGCGGCAACGGTTACGAGCAGATAGCCCATCGGCAGCCAGGTCGATAATGCACCCCAGCTCCACTCCGTAATCTGTCCCGGTTTCACGAAGAGACCGGAGAGCCCCGGATAAGCAGTTAAAAGCACAGTGTGTCCGAACAATATCATGGCTGGCAGGCTCGCGATCAGCGTATCTTTATAATTCTGTGTCTTTAAATACACGAGCAGCGACAGAAGAGCTGCCACCAGTACAAACACAGCATCGGCATTTGCGATAAACACCCGCTCTACGCTAAGCAGTCCCAGATACAGCTTATCCCCGAAATGAAACGTCTCATAGATCGGCAGATCTGCAATGCTGACTGCATTTCGCCCTGCATTTCCCGGACACAGCACGATGGAAATCAGCGTGGCTGCATTTGCAACAAACATAAGGATTGATACGAGAAAGCCCCTCTTTTCCGGGTGGATTTTCTCTTTCCTGCAATAGACCAGACACAATCCAAAGATGACAAACAGGATCACGGCGACCTGCTCATGACTGCTCGCTATCAGACAGACCGGAACGGCTGCCACCGCTTCCCAGACACGGATCGGTTCTTTTCTTACCGTTTTCTTTAACAGCAATGCCACAAAAAACATTCCCCATATCGGGAAGAAATAATTTACTGTCGTGGTGATCCATCCGGCAGAACCCATATCGTGAAACGGATACAGCAGCACTGCAATCGAAGCACACCAGTTCATCAGCTTCCCGCCGCCAAAAAGCTGCGCAATTATAATAGGAAGCGTTGCAAATACCAGAAGGTCTAAGATCCTCCACACAAACGGCACTTTTACAAGCAAAACCAGGATCCACTCGATCACAAACCGGGAGGTCCACGTCTGATACCGATTGATCAGATATGCCAGAATCCCTTTTGACTCGGTTGCCTGTGCAAAGAACAGGTCATCTCCAAGCATCGGGTGGATACGGATATGATACAGGATGGCTACCACCGCTACGAGCAGAAACGGCAGGTATTCGCTGCCCCATTTTGTTTTATTCTTCAAAGATATCATTTAACTTTGTACCGCAATTACTGCAGAAAGCGGCATCCTCCGGCATTTTGGCACCACAGCTCGGGCACTCGGTAGATCCCTGGATCTTCAATACCTCTGCTTTCATGCGCTCAACTTCTTCCAGTGCCTCTTTGATCAGGAAAATCTGCTCCGACTGCTCACATTCTGTTTCGTCTTTGTGTTCCTCAAAATAAATCTTTCCTAACGCTGCATACTGTTTTTCCACAAAATCCTCTTTGGAACGGATGTCCATTTTTAATTTGGCAACCTCTGAGACATCCTTTGCTTTCTGCCCCACGTCCTTGCCTGCGCTAACGATCGTTTCTCCTAATTTGTCAAAAAAATCCATGAGAATCCCTCCATTTCATTTATGCTATCTTACTATTATATATACCATATAAATTACATAAAGCGCAAGCATCGCAACGCCCTCTTTGCGATTGATCTCGTTTTTCGACCATGCAAAGAACCAGATGATCAGGGTAACTGCGATCAGCACGATAATGTCGATCACATTTTCAAAAATAAAGGCAACCGGACTGATCGTTGCTGCAATTCCAAGTACAAATAAAATATTGAACACGTTCGAACCGATGACGTTTCCAACTGCCATATCGACCTCATCCTTTTTCGCTGCAACAATCGATGTTACCAGCTCTGGAAGACTTGTTCCAAGTGCAACAATCGTAAGTCCGATCAGGTTCTGGGACAATCCCATGGCAGATGCAATAAAGGATGCTCCGTCTACAACAAAATCTCCGCCGTACTTGATCGCGATCGCACCACCGATGATGAAAACGATACATTTCCATACCGGAAGTACCTCGATCTCATCACCATCCTGTACCTCGCTTCTGGCATTTAATGCAGATCTTACCATCATGATGATAAAGCCGGCAAAGATCACTAAAAAGATCACACCATCGAGATGTCCAAGGCTCATACCGATCCATCCTAAGATCAGCATCACAAAAGTACAGATCAGGGAAAATGGGATGTCACGTTTTATCGTATCTTTCTGTACTGCCAGCGGAGTAAACAGCGCGCAGAAACCGCAGACAACCAACAGGTTAAAAATATTTGAACCGATGACATTGCTGACGGCAAGTGCATTATTGCCGGATAAGGATGCCGTAACACTGACGGCACACTCCGGGAGACTCGTTCCCATGGCAACGATCGTAAGTCCGATAATAATTGACGGTACCCGCAGAAGTTTTGCAACAGAGGAGCTTCCCTCTACAAAGAAATCTGCGCCTTTGATCAACAGGAAAAACCCGATGACTAAAATGATAAGTGCGGTAATAATGTTCATGCTTTCCTCTTTCTGCTGCTTTGCAGCGATTGTATTTTATAGAATTCCCAGGTGTGTCAGCAGGATACGCAGTCCGATCAGGACTAAGATCAGACCTCCGACAAACTCTGCTTTGCTCTTATATTTATTTCCAAAGAAGTTACCAACATATACGCCACCGATGGAGATCGCGAATGTGGTCACTCCGATAACGGAGATTGCTTCTACGATCGGGTACTGTAAAAATGCAAATGTAATCCCGACTGCGAGTGCATCAATACTGGTTGCCACTGCAAGAAGGAACATCTCCTTTAAATCGAGCGGTGGATCCATCTGTTTGATCTCTTCCGCCTCTTCTTTCTTCACTGCTTCCATCATCATCTTTCCACCGATCACACCTAACAGGATAAATGCGATCCAGTGATCGATACTGGTAATGTAACGCTCAAACTGACTTCCCAACAGCCATCCTAAGAAAGGCATCAATGCCTGGAAGCCTCCAAAAAACAAACCGATGACAACCGCCTGCTTCTTGTTTACCTTGCGCATGGCAAGACCTTTACAGATGGATACCGCAAAAGCGTCCATTGACAACCCTACGCCAATGAGAACTAATTCGATAAAAATAGCCATTTTCCACTCCTTTTCCCGCTTCTACCACAAAAAGAGACTCGCTGTATCCCCATCCCACCTGTAGCGGTGGTCTAAGAATACATGAGTCTCATTCTTTAAGATTTGCCAGATTTCTTTCTTTTGTGTGCCCGAAGAAATCGGTATGTTGACAAATCACGATATACGCGAACTACTCCCTCACGGAATTTTATTTAAGTTTACGCCAAACTGTTTTCTTACTATACCCTATTGAGAAATCTTTGTCAATTACTTTTGGCCAATTAACCCAGTAATTCGAGTATTTCTTCTCTTGTGAAGGTTGCAGTGTCCATACCTTCGCCCTCTAAAACCTGTTCTGCCAGCTTTTTCTTGCGTTCCTGTATGGCAATGATCTTTTCCTCGATCGTTCCCTCAGCCACTAGTTTGTAGACATTCACGACATGTTTCTGTCCGATACGGTGCGCCCGGTCAGTTGCCTGGTTCTGCACAGCAATGTTCCACCACGGATCATAATGAATAACAATGTCTGCTGCGGTCAGATTCAGTCCGGTGCCACCTGCCTTTAAGCTGATGCAGAATACCGGCACATCATCTGTGTTAAAGCTCTCGACCATCTGCATCCGCTTTTCCTTATTGACCGAACCGGTCAGCAGGTAGTAGGCAATTCCCTCTTTTTTGAGACGTTCCGTCAATCGGTCTAACATGGAAGTAAACTGGGAGAACAATAAGATCTTGTGTCCGGCTCCGACTGCATTTAAGATCAGCTCCATACACATATCTGTTTTTGCGGATGCGCCCTTATAATCTTCAAACAGAAGCGACGGATCACAACAGAGCTGCCGCAGCTTCGTGAGTTCTGCAAGGATCTGTATCTTGTCCTTTTTAAATTCTTTCTCTGTCTGTCCCTCCAGCATCTGCTTCATCTGCGCCACGTGTGCATCGTAGAGCTGCATCTGCTCGCCCTCAAGCCTTGCGAAGATATTTTCCTCAAGTTTCTCCGGGAGATCTTTTAAGACATCTCCTTTTAACCGTCGCAGGATAAACGGACGGATCATACGCTGCAGACGCTCCATCTTATTTTCATCCTGTTCTGCCACGATTGGGATCTCGATTTCCTCTCTGAACCGCTGATACGGATATAAAAATCCCGGCATCAGATAATCAAAGATACTCCACAGCTCGCTGAGCCTGTTTTCGATCGGTGTTCCGGTTAAGGCAAGTTTAAACGCTGCCGTTATCTTTTTAACGCCTTTTGCCGCCTGGGTCGACGGGTTTTTGATGTACTGTGCCTCATCGATGACCTGCACAGAAAAGACGATATTTTTATAAATATCCGCATCCCGCTTCAACAGATCATACGACGTGATCAGGATCTCACCGGCCCTGCTCTTTTTAATGAGCCCAGCACGCTCCGGTACATTTCCGGTCACTATGACCGTCGGCAGTTCCGGTGCAAACCGTTTGATCTCTTTCTGCCAGTTATAGACTAACGATGCCGGACATACGATCAGAGAACGGCGCAGTTCCTTTTCCCCTGCCTTCATTTCCTCATATTCACTGACTAAAAGGCTGATGACCTGCAGGGTTTTTCCCAGACCCATATCATCCGCAAGAATACCGCCAAATCCGTTTTCACGGAGCGTTTTTAACCATAGAAAACCATTCGTCTGGTAGCTTCGCATGATACTTTTGAGTGATGCCGGCACTTCATAGTCGCTGTCCTCAATGGTTTTCATATTGCGGACCATGCCTTTAAAGTCGCGGTTTTTCTCCACAGACAATACATGATTGTTCTTTAATGCCGCATCAAGATACATTGCGCGGTATCTTGGTGTGATGATCGTTCCTTTTTTCAGGTTTGCCTCGGTCAACCGCAGATCTTCGCTGACTTCTGCGAGCACACCGAGTCCGTCGTCTTCGATATCAAGAAAATCTCCATTTTTGAGCCGGATATATTTCTTTTTCTTATCGTATTTAGACAACAGATATGCCAGTTCATCCTGCGGCATATCCGGGGAATGGATCTCCAGCTCCAACAGATCACTCTTTAAGGAAACCCCGACTGATACACTTGGCGAGGACACTACTTTCATACTGCGGAATCCCTCGCTGGTATAGATCGTCATATAATCTGCCAGACGGCGCAGACCACCGGTCAGCAGATGATAGAGCATATCTTCATTGTTGGAAAGCACAAACACGGTATGCGCTAACGTATACTCATTGAAATACGGTTCTACCAGCTGTTTCGCACGCAGCTCCTCTGAGACATCCCGCACTTCCCCCGGCTCTATCTTTTCGAGGACATTGTATTTCTCATCCCCATACACAGCAACCAGTTTTGCCCCGACCGTATTGGCATCCGGCTTGTCCAGATACAATTCAAACACCGGCTTTGGCGGAACATACAGGCTCTCATCAAACCCTTCTGCCTGCACCTTAAAATTTTCCCGGATCAATGGCAGAAGATCACGGCAGAACATCGGAAGTTCTTCCGTCGCGATATATGCCTCTCCCCCGGTCTGCCGGTTCATATATTCAAAAAATTGGAAGATCCGCCCTTTCAGCCCCGCATTACTGCGGTAAATAAGGTTGCCCTCATAAAAATAAACATAACGCTCTCCATGAATGACCTGCAGATCTTCTAACTGTAGAAATATGCCGCTGCCCCCCTGTTTGATATGCAATACTGGTCTTTTTTCTTCCTCGGATATCTGATACTCATCTTCCGGCAGATAGCCGATCTCTGCCATAAATGGCGTGGTTCCCATTGCCTCAAAAAAGCGGTCAATTCCCTGTCCATCGAGTTCCATGCTCCGCTCAGACCCGCCGGTATACGCATAATAGGCATGAAACTTGCTCTGTCTCTGCCTGTCCGCTTCCTGTATCTGCATAAAACGGATGATCCGTTTTGCTGTCTCGGTAAACGCATCCATATGATGATAGAAATCCAGCTTCTTTCCGTACCGCACTTTTTCATTGGTCTGTATAGAATGTAAAAAGGCTGAAATATTTTTCAACACATATTTCTGCTCTGCACCGATCTTAAATTCCAGTGTGGCAAAGCCGTAATTCATTTTAAAATATGGCACCAGTTCTACCTTTCCGTAGATCTCATCCGGCAGGAGATATACGGCTCCCGCCTGCATGGAATACTGGTTTAACATATTTTTTAAGACACTGTTCGTCTTTAATTCCTGTTCTTTTTCCTCACTGATCCGCTCCGTGGCATCCGTTCCCCTTAATTTTAAAATATCGGCTGCTCGCCTGCGGTTTACATAAGAAAAAAGGACGGCAACGCAATGCTTGCAAAGCCCCTCGTAATTATAAAAAGCTTCACATTCACATTTGCTGTTGCTGACCTCTCCAAACTCTTCATCTATGGTAAGCTCTACCTGATAAAATGGTTCTGCATTTCCCCTTACCCGTGCCTGCACTTCTGCCTTCGGCAGATCTCCAACACGATATACCTCATAGGAAAAATCCGACACCGCACCCTTCTCGTATAATTCTTTTCCCCTGCGGAACGCTGCCGGATAGGCTTCTTCTTTGATATCTGATACGGAAAACATTTTTTCGGACTCCTCACTTAAAAAATTCTGTCTTTCTATTGTAACACAGAATCTCTTAAAAGGTTACCTTTATTTCGGTTCCAATTCCTTCTTTACTTTTTAATGTGATCTGCGCATCATGCTGCGCAACAATATGTTTTACGATTGCAAGTCCAAGACCGGTTCCACCGGTCGATTTCGAGCGGCTCTTATCCACACGGTAAAAACGCTCAAACACACGCTCCTGCTGCTCTTCCGGAATCCCGATACCGGTATCTGCCACCACAAGCACCGGACGCCCCTGCTCGGTCGTTATGGTGATCGTAACGGTTCCGCCCTTTTTGTTATAGCGCACCGCATTGCTGCAAAGATTAAACATCAGTTCTTCTAACAACGTCTTATTGCCGCTTAGCGGTACATGCTCACCCTTAAGGTACATCGCCACTTCATTTTTCTGCGCCTGTAACGCCATGGAAGCAAGGCAGTGCTCGCCCAGTTCGTACAGATCGACCGTTTCAAATTCCAGTTTCAGATCGTCATCATCCAGTTCGGACAGTTTGATGATATCATTGATCAGGCTCTGCAGCCGCTCCGCATTGCTGTGGATCTCATTGGCAAAATGTATCGTGTCCTCTCCCGATGTCATACCACTCGCGATCAGCTCCGCATAACCGGAGATTGCAGTCAGCGGAGTTTTTAACTCATGAGAAACATTTGCAGTGAACTCCTGCCGCATCTGCGCATGGTTTAAGATATCCACATGCTGCTGCTTGATCGTAGCGATAAACGGACGGATCTCCTCGTACACTTCATCCTCATTCATCAGTGTGATATTCGCTGCCATTTTCTCGATTGGTTCGACCAGGCGCACGGTCAGTCTGTGCGAATAAAACGTACACATTAAAAATACCAGCAGCCCTACAATTACAATAAGACCTGTCATCGTTGCCACAAAACTGGTGATACTGCTGCTCTCTTTTGCAATTCGGAGTATCGTTCCATCCTCCATCCGCACCGCATAATAAAACGTATGTTTTAGTGATGTAGTTGACTTACGGATTGATGTTCCTTCCCCTGTTTTGATCGCTTTTGCTATCTCGGGGCGGTTCTTATGGTTTTCCATGGTGGTCTCATCTTCCACACTGTCAAACAAAACCGTTCCATCCGCTTCAATGACTGTGATCCGAAGCCCATCCTGTTCCAGATCATATCCCCCGTCACTGCGGAATTCCTCGATGGACATCTTCGCGATCACATGTGCATTCGACGCGAGATCATCAAAAATCTGCTTTTCCAGGATCTGATAAAAAAGCAACATAGAACATACGGCAGTCACCACGATGGCGATTGCCGCAATTAACATAAATTTCGCATTTATTTTTTTCTTCATCTGTTATTCCACCATATATCCAACGTTACGGACAGTCCTGATATAGGCTCCTGCCTCTCCAAGCTTCTGCCGCAGTGTCTTGATGTGCATATCAACAGTCCGGCTCTCGCCCTCGTATTCAAAGCCCCACACCTTATCCATGATCTTGTCTCTGGATAATACGATCCCTTTGTTTAACAGCAGGTATTTCAGCAGTTCGAACTCTTTAAACGTCAGCTCGCACGGCTCCCCTGATAAAGATACCGCATGCTTATCATTATCCAGTAAAATCTCATGATAGGCGATCTGACTTTCCGTCTCAGTTCCTTTTGCCCGGCGCAGCAATGCTTTCACTCTGGAAATCAGCTCCATCACACCAAATGGCTTTGTGATATAGTCATCTGCACCCAGATCCAGACCTTTTACCTTGTCAAGCTCACTCGTCTTGGCAGTCACCATAATGATCGGAATGCCTGCGGTTGCCTTGTTTGCCCGTATTTTCATCAGGATATCCAGTCCGTCCTCATCGGGCAGCATGATATCCAGCAAAATGAGCGAGGGGAGCTTTTTTTCCAGACATTTAAAAAGCTCTGCCCCACTTTCAAATTCTTCTACGGTATATCCGCTGTTTTTGAGTGCATAACGTTCGATCTCACGAATGTTGATATCATCTTCTACGATATAAATGGTTGCCATATTTTTCTCCAGACCGCAGATTACAGCTCATATTTCTGTTTGAATTCCTCTAATTTGCGTGTAAATTCTGCGCTTTCAATCTCATCCATCTGCTCGGTAAAACTATGCTCTTCCAACTGCGTGTCAGTCAGCTGCATCATGTAGACTGCGATGTTCGAACAGTGATCTGCCACACGTTCATAGTTCATTGCAAGATCAGAAAGTACCAGTCCAAGTTCGATGGTACATTTTCCTTTTCTCAGACGTTTCATATGATTCTTTTTCACGTCTTTGTTTAATTCGTCGATGACTTCCTCTAACGGCTCTACGGTACGCGCCAGATCAATATTTCCATCCACGAATGACTTTGTGGTACGGTTTAAGATGTCGGCTACTGCTTCCCCGTAGATCCGCATCTCTTCTTTTGCCTTTTTCGAGAATGACACGCCATCCTTATTCATCTGCTGCGCGTTTTCCGCAACATTGATAGAGTGGTCGGAAATTCGCTCAAAGTCGGTCAGACAGTGCAGTAACGAGGTTACTTTTAAGCTGTCTTTATAAGATAAGTCCTGACTGCTTAATTTGGTAAGATAAGCGCTGATCTTATCATCATAGGTATCTACACGGTTTTCTTTTGCGATCACATCTTCAATCTTTTCCTCTGAATAATCAGTCAGCACTTCCATTGCCTCTAAAAATCCGGCTTGGGTCATCTCTGCCATCTGATTGACTAAAGAATGGCACTGTTCGATCGCAAATGCCGGACTGCTTAAGAAGCGGTCATCTAAGATAACAAAAACATCCTCCTCCTGTTGCTGCTCGTCCGGAGTCTTTGGCAGGGTAAGGTATGCCAGTTTCTCCAGTCCTTTGGTAAACGGAAGCAGCACAACGGTTGCAAAGATATTAAAGATCGTATGGATCGCTGCAATTCCTGCCACCCCTACGGTCTCATTGGTAAATGAGAAGTGGAAGATCGCATTTCCTGTATAAAATACAAGCATGAACAGAATGGTTCCGATAATATTAAAATACAAATGCACAAAAGCAGCACGTTTTGCCCCCTTGTTGGCACCAACAGAGGAGATCATTGCGGTAACGCAGGTTCCGATGTTCTGGCCCATGATGATCGGGAGAACAGAACCATAGGTAAATCCACCTGTTACGGACAATGCCTGTAAAATACCAACCGAAGCAGAAGAACTCTGGATCACCGCCGTAAGGATCGCACCGGTAAGCACACCGAGTACCGGATTATTGAACATGGTAAGCATGTTGGTAAACTCCGGAACATCTGCCAGTGGCTCTACGGCACCACTCATGGTCTCCATACCAAACATCAGCACAGAAAAACCAAGTAAGATCTGTCCGATATCCTTCTTCTGATCACTCTTGGCTGACATAGTAAGGATAATACCGATCATCGCCAGGATTGGAGAGAAGGAAGATGGTTTTAACATCTGAACAAAAAAGCTGCCACCCTCAATACCGGTCAGGCTTAAAAGCCAGGAGGTAACGGTCGTACCGATATTGGCACCCATAATGATGCCGACTGCCTGTGACAGTTTCATAATACCGGAATTAACAAAACCTACTACCATGACCGTGGTCGCAGACGAAGACTGTATCACTGCAGTAACGCCAGCTCCTAATAATACTGCTTTAAACGGATTGGAGGTCAAATTCTCTAAAATGCGCTCTAATTTGCCGCCCGACATCTTCTCCAGTCCGGCTCCCATCACATTCATACCATAGAGAAACATCGCTAATCCGCCAAGTAACGTCAGTATCCCAAAAATATCCATTTCGTGTCTCCTTTTACACTTTCGTATCTTTTACTCATTTTTTACATACATTTTATTTATACCTTATTTCCACACATTTTGCAATTCAACAAACTGCTAAGTATGTAAATAAAACGTATTTTTTATGTAAAATCTGTGTAAAGTCTGTTGGAAACACGTTTTAAATGGAACTTTTTTCTTATTTTTTAATCATCATGCTCGCCTGTAATGGAATAGATGACCCACTCAGCGATGTTGGTCGCATGATCTCCGATGCGCTCAAAATATTTTGCTACCATCAGCATATCGGTTGCCTGCTCGCCATTTTTTACGTTTTCATTGATCTTGTCGATCATCTGTCTGCGGTAAGCGGCAAACAGATCATCCACGACGTCATCCCGCCCGATGACCCAGTGTGCCAGTTCCAAATCTTTTTTGACAAAGGCATCCACACTCTTAATGACCATATCCGTGGTTTCCTTTGCCATGTCTTTGATCAGGTCAATGCTGATCTGATTTCCCTCGTATTTTGAACCGGACATCAGGATCGTCATTTCTGAAATATCTGCCGCATGGTCTCCGATACGTTCCATATCCGTGATCATCTTCAGTGCTGCCGAGATCAGGCGCAGATCCCTTGCCACCGGCTGCTGCTGCAATAACAGTTTCATGCAGAGGCTCTCGATCTCCCGCTCCTGATGATCCACTTCCTCATCAAACTCCATTGCCTGTTTCGCTTTTTCCACATCCTGTTTGATCAGAGCAGAGATCCCCATCTCGATTGCCTGCTCGATCAGTCCACCCATCTGGATCAATTCATTGTTCAGTTCTAAGAGCTGTCTGTCAAATCTGTTTCTCATTTTCTACGCTTCTCCTTTCTGCCATCATCCAAAACGTCCTGTAATATAGTCTTCGGTCCGTTTATCCTTTGGAACGGAGAATAATTTTTCAGTGTCCCCGCTCTCAATGACTTCACCCAACAGGAAAAATACAGTCTTATCCGATACACGGACTGCCTGCTGCATGTTGTGTGTTACCATGACGATGGTATATTTTTTCTTTAACTCAATGACCAGATCCTCGATCTTGGAAGTTGAGATCGGGTCCAGTGCCGAAGTCGGCTCATCCATTAAGATGACTTCCGGTTCTACTGCCAGTGCCCTTGCAATACAGAGTCTCTGCTGCTGTCCACCGGACATGCCAAGTGCACTCTTTTTCAGACGATCCTTTACCTCATCCCAGATTGCTGCATCCCGCAGGGATTTTTCCACGATCTCATCCAGCTTTGCCTTGGAACGGATGCCATGTGTTCTTGGTCCATATGCGATGTTATCGTAAATGCTCATCGGAAACGGATTCGGTTTCTGGAATACCATTCCGACACGCTTTCTGAGCAGGTTGACATCCATTCCTTTGTAAATGTCCTCTCCGTCCAGCAAAACATTTCCGGTAATGCGGCATCCCTCCACCAGATCGTTCATCCGGTTTAAGCTCTTTAAAAATGTGGATTTTCCACATCCACTCGGGCCGATAAAAGCAGTGATCTCATTTGCTTCTATATTCATATTGACATCTTTTAAGGCATGAAAATCGCCATAATATAAATCCAGGTTTGATACTTTAAATTTTTCCGCCATAATTTTTTCCTCTTATTTTCTATTTAATCGCGTGGTGCTTCAAATCTCTTTGCGATCAGAGAAGATACGCCATTGATCAGCAACACGATGACAAGCAGTACTACTGCCGTTGCGTATGCTTCATTCGTGTGCATTCCCTCTCTCGACAGAGAATACATGTGAATGGCAAGCGTACGTCCTGAATCCAGAAATCCTGCGATTCCTGCCACCGTACCGGATGTATAGATCAGTGCAGCCGTCTCGCCTACGATACGTCCGATGGCAAGGATGATGCCGGATAAGATGCCAGGTATTGCCGATGGCAGCACGATCTTAAATATGGTACGCAGCTTTCCTGCTCCTAATCCAAAACTTCCCTCACGGAACGAATCCGGCACACAAAGAAGTGCCTCCTCCGTAGTCCGCATGATAGTTGGCAGTACCATGATGGCAAGTGTCATGGCTCCTGCTAACATCGAATAACCCCAGTGCAGTGCCGTAACAAAAAACAGCATACCGAAAAGTCCATAGATAATAGAAGGAATACCGGCTAATGTCTCTGCGGTAACCCGCACGATCTCTACCAGCTTGTTTCCTTTTTTTGCATACTCCACCAGATAGATGGCGGCTCCCACGCCGAATGGAATGGAGATCACCAGTGCAAGCACAGTCATAAATAAGGTATTTACCATAGCCGGAAGCATGGAAACATTATCGGAAGTATAATTCCAGGCAAACAGCGATGGTTTTAAAAACGGGATCCCACGGATCAGAATATACCCGACCAGAAATACCAGCACACCGATCGTAAGAACTGCGGCGATCAAAACCAGAAGCAGGAGTACGAAAGAGCCGGGATGTTTCCGGTAGGACTTAAGTTTATCCGAAAAACTCTGTTTATTGATTGCTTCTCCCATGTTATCTCTCGCCCCCTTTTCTCTTTAAAACAGAAAACGATATATTAATGATCAGAATAAATACGAACAATACCACACCGGTTGCGATCAGTGCTTCCCTGTGCAGGTCAGTCGCATATCCCATTTCCATGACAATATTGGCAGTCAGGGTTCTGACTCCCTTAAAGATACTGTGCGGCACACGCGCCTGGTTTCCGGCAACCATCATAACTGCCATCGTTTCTCCGATCGCACGTCCCACTCCAAGTACCACTGCCGCCATGATCCCGGATTTTGCTGCCGGTACGATCACGGTAAAGACACTTCTTTCATGCGTTGCGCCAAGGGCAAGCGCCCCCTCATAATAACTCTCCTCAACTGCGCGGATTGCTGACTCTGACACTCCGATAATGGTTGGCAGGATCATGATCCCAAGCAGCACCGATGCCGTAAGGATACTCTGTCCATTTCCCTTAAAATGCTCTCTGACAAATGGCACGATGACAACCAGTCCAAAAAAACCATATACGATAGACGGGATCCCTGCCAGAAGATCTACGATCGGTTTTAATACATGGTACAGTTTCTGCGGGCAAAAACGTGCCATAAAAACAGACATTAAGATCCCGACCGGTACACCAATCAGCAATGCACCACCTGTCACATAAATACTTCCCAGGATCATGGGAAAAATGCCAAAAATGTTATTGGTCGGTTTCCATGTTTTTCCCAGAAGGAAATCCATCACACCGATCTTCTGCATTGCCGGAAATCCGTTGGCAAACAGAAATATACAGATCAAAGCCACCGCAATGATCGATACCACTGCCGTAAAGAGGAATACCACTTCCATGATTTTTTCTTTTACTTTGTTCATATGCTTCTCCTGATCATTCCCTAAAAACCGGAAGAGGTCTGTTCTCTTCCGGTCTCATTTCAAAGATTTGTTTTTTAACTGTCTTTATTTGGAAACTTCATCCCATGTGGTGATCTCGCCACGGAAAATTCCATTTACATCATCTTTGGTAAGGTTTGTGGTTGGATTATCATTGTTTACAACAACTGCAATACCATCCATTGCGATCACGGTTGCTGTTAAGCCTCCCTCTGTCTCAGAGTCTTTTAATTCACGGGATGCCATTCCGATGTCACAGGTTCCGTCCATTGCAGCTGTCATTCCTGTGGTTGAGTCACTTTCCTGGATTTCGATCTCAGCGCCTGTATTTACTGCGGTATAAGCCTCTTTTAATTTCTCCATAACAGGTGTTACAGAAGATGAACCTGCTACGACGATCTTTCCTTCTGCTCCATTTGACTCAAATGCTGCTGCATCGTCGCTTACTGTGATGTAACCGTTGTCAGAAATTACACTCTGTCCGTCTGCGCTTAAGATGAAGTTCATAAAATCCTGTGCTGCTTCGCTTACTTCGCCTTTGGTTGCAATGTTGAAAGGTCTTGCGATCGTATAAGAACCGCTCTTGATGTTTTCTACGGTAGCATCTGCTCCATCGATCGCAACTGCTTTTACAGTGTCATTTAAAGAACCAAGTGAAATATAACCGATCGCATATTCATCACCTGCAACGGTTGTCATCATGACATCGGTGCTGTTTGTGATATTTGCTTCCTCTGTTGTGTAATCTACTTTCTCACCTGCATCATTTTTCTCTTCAATGCCAAACAGTTCAATGAATGCGCCTCTTGTACCGGAACCATCCTCACGGGAAGTTACATTTATATATTCGCTTGTATCAAAATCGCCTGCTGCATCTGCTGAAGTATCAGCTGCTTCACTTTCTGCCGGTGCATCGGTTGCTGCTGCATCTGTTCCTGCATTTGTTGTATTGCTGCTGTTTCCACATCCAGCCATCATACTCGCTGCCATCATTCCTGTTAATAACATACACATTACTTTCTTTTTCATCTTTTTATTCCTCTTTTCTTGTTTTCTTTTTCTTGATTACAAGAAACACTTTATTCCCGTCATGTAAAATATAAAGGGCAGGTTGTGTAAAATATGAGTAAAATAAAAGTAAAGGTTTCTTCACATCTTTTCGATAGATTTACGCAGCTCTAACATCTGATTATCCACCCCGGCGATCACATCCGAATACGCCTTGATCTGTTTTTCTACATTTTCAAGTGCCCCGGCATCCTTCTTATAGCACATCTGGGTATCGAGTTCTGCCCAGTAGTCCATGGCAAAGGAACGGATCTGTATTTCCACCCGGATCTCTTCCGTCTGATCTAAATAAGTAACCGGAACCCCCACGATCAGATGGATACTCTGATATCCGCTTTTTTTCGGATTTTTTACATAATCTTTTTCCTTGCGGATCTTAATGTCCTTTTGTCTGCGGATCAACTCTGCCACCTCATAGATATCATCACAGAAATAACAGACGACCCGGATTCCTGCGATATCATTTAATGTTTCTACCGCTTCCTCAAAGGTAACTTCCCTTCCTTTGCGCAACAGCTTCTTTATAATACTGTCCGTGCTCTTGATCCTTGCTGACATACTGCGAACGACCTGACGGTTTTTCTGTTCCGTCAGGTCCGCATTTAACATCCGCAGTTTTCCCTGCATGACATCGATGGCACAGGCATAACGAAGCCGTACCATCGGTGCTTCCATCTGTTCTTTTAATTGTTCTTCCAGCGACAAAGGTAAAACTCCCGTAGTTTCTCCTTTTATGTTTATTCTGCTTTTGTTCTTTTTAGACCCTTTCTTCGACAATACCAATCTCCCCTATCTCGTTTTCCAGTTCCGGTTCCTTCTTCTGCAGCCCGAACAGGACAAATCCTACCGCGATAATACCTGCGATCGCGGCCACACCTGCTTTTGATGTATGAAATAACTGTGTGGAGACTCCCATCAGCATCGTTCCCATAAAAGACGCCCCTTTTCCAAAAATATCAAAAATTCCAAAATACTCGGATGACTTGTTCTTTGGAATGATCTTTGCATAGTAGGAACGGGATAATGCCTGGATCGCACCCTGAAAAACACCGACAAACGTTGCCATCATCCAGAATTTCCATGCCGCATCCAGCCACAGTGCATACACTGCTACGCAAAAGTAAGCTCCGATGCACACCATGATCAGGCTTCCTGTCTCAAACTGTTTGGTCAGTTTTCCAAAAAGGATGGCACATGGAAATGCAACGATCTGTGTCAGCAGTAACGCCAGTAGTAAACTGGTATCGCTGATCCCGACATCTTTTCCATAAGAAGTTGCCATTTCTATGATGGTATACACGCCATCAATGTAAAAGAAGAAGGAGAGCAGGAACAGTAACACCTTCCTATCATTTCTGATCTCGCCAAAGATCTCTGCCAGCTGGGACAGTGACTGCTTTGCAGTAATGTGTCCTTTACTTTCCACATAATAATTCTGTTTATAATTGCGGAGCAGTGGGATCGTCACAAGCCCCCACCATGCTGCATTTATCGCAAACGCGATCATCATGGCTGCGGTTCCCGATAATCCAATCTGATCTGCTCCAAGGATCAGTCCCAGGCTGATCACAAACGGAACGCAGCTTCCGATATAGCCCCAGGCAAACCCCTGGGAAGAGACCTCGTCCATCCGCTCGTCGGTCGTAACATCCACTAACATTGAATCATAAAAAATCAGGCTGCCTGAAAATCCCACCTTGGCGATCACAAAAACTGCCAGAAAAGCGATGATCCCGGACGGAAGTGCCAAACCTGCGCATCCCAGTACTCCCATCATCATAAAAAAGGTAAACAATGGCTTTTTGCGGTTTTTATGATCTGCCACAGCACCAAGGACCGGTCCTAAAATTGCAACGATCACTGTGGAAATCGAAATGGCATAACTTAAATATGCAGTAGAATCCGCATTTGCAATACCTGCCGCTGCTGCCATATTTTTAAAGTATATTGGTATGATCGTAGAAAGTAAAAGCGCGAACGCCGAATTTCCCACATCATAAAGTATCCAGTATTTTTCGAGTTTCTCTAATTTTTTCTTCATATTGATCTTCTTCCTTCTGCTCCTGCAACTGTGTAATGAACTTGAATATTGTTTCGTAGTAACTGCTTCTTGTTTTTTCGTCTGCGTTAAAGATCTCGTGTTTCGAGTGTTCCATCCGGATCAGTTTTGCCCCTGCGATTCTCTCTGCTGCCTGTTCGATTTCAGCATTTCCTACCATATGATCCCATCCCGCTTCAAACAGCAGGATGGGGATTTTTATCTGATCCAGATTTCTCCGTTTTCGAAGTGATCCGGTTGCTTTTAATGCTTCAAACAGCCATCGGTATGTCGCTCCATAGGTCTGATACTGTAAGTCTTTTTTTCGTTTTCCATATACATAGCAGTACCGCTCTTTGGAAATACAGCTGCTGCCCGCAAAATCCGGTGTGTCATCAAAGCCTCCCTGACCTGCCGCATACCGTTCTCCCCTGCCTGTTGCCGTAAAATATGCCGCGATCAGCTCTGCGATCTTCTCCGGATAAGCCCCAGTCTGTAGCTTTAGCATCGGTGCCGAAAGGATCGCTCCGTCAAATACATCCGGGTATTCTTCCAGATAACGCACTGCGATCGCACCTCCCATGGAATGTGCAAATAAGATTTTGCTCTCTTCCCTGTTTCCCACGATGTGTTCCACAAAACAGGCAAAATCCCTTATGTAATCCTCAAAATGTGTGATGTGGACTTTCTGCACATCCCCGGTTTCCCGTTTCGAATAGCCATGTCCCCGGTGCTCTAAGAGATAGACCGAGCAGCCTTCCTGCAAAAAGTAATAGATCAGTTCCTGATATTTTTCCGCAAACTCGCAAAACCCATGGGAGATCACAAGTGCCGCCTTCGCATCCGCCTGACAATAGGTGTAATAAAACAGCGGTGCACCATCAAAACTGTTAAAATATCCTTTCTTCTGGTATTTTTTCAGGTACGGCTCCACCACACCGCGCATAAATCCGCGAAATCCCTCTTCTGCAAAATATTCCTGCATCATGCCATCGTCCGTTTCTTTTCCTGAAGGGCTAACACCAGTTCCGGCTGTAATTTTCCGTCTGTATACTCTGCCGCGATCTTTTTGCCCAGATCCGGGTAATTTGTGATCATGGCATCCACCTGCATCTCGCAGACCATACGCATGTACTCCTCCTTATTTACCGTCCAGACATGCACTTTCCGGTTGTGTTTTCTGCAATCCTCCATGAAGCCTTCAAACTGTAAGTTATACAGTGCCGGGTGCATTGCATCGGCATTTACGACATAATGACCATAGCTGACCGGATTGATAATGCCGTCACTGTAGAGCATTCCGGTTTTGGCATCGGGATTTAATTCCTTGATCTTTCTTACACTGTAATGATTGAAGGACGAATAAATAACCTTATCTTCGATCCCGTAACGTGCTGTCAGGTCAAGTACCCGGTCCTCAATATCTGGATAAAATACCTCGCCCGTCTTGATTTCCACATTCAGCGTGAGATTCGTCCCTTTTATCCACTCGTATACCTCTTCCAATGTGGGTATCCTTGCATTCTGATATTCCGGATGTGTTTTGTTAAAATGATGTGATGCCAGTTTTGCATAAGTAAAATCTTTTACCCATCCATGTCCGTCACTGGTTCTGTCTATCGTCTCATCATGGATGACAACCAGCTCGCCATCTTTTGTCATCTGGACATCCAATTCGATTCCGTCTGCTTTCATTTCTGCTGCTTTTTCAAAGGCTTCCATCGTATTTTCCGGTGCATAGCCGCTGGCTCCGCGATGTGCCCACACAAGTGTCTGTTTCATGTGTTCTCCTCATTCTCTTCTCTCTTCTAATTTTTCATTGTTATGCTACGCCCCGATTGTAAAGAATATGTGCACACTTCTGTAAAATTTAGGTAAGAAAGTTCTCGTGATGTCATAAAAAAAAGACAGGGTAGCTGCTTGTACTATCCTGTCATCTTTTTTATCTTTATTAAGTTGTCTTGCCAGCCGCCTGTCTGACACTGTATATACCAGCCGAACCAACCACAAGGACCGCTCCGATCAGTGCGATCCCGCCAATGGTCTCCCCACAGAAAATGGCGACTAAGATTGGATTTAAGATCGGCTCGATCGTTGAAAGCAATGATGCCGCAACCGGTGTTACCCGCTCCAGACCCTTTGATAAGAACAGGTAGGAACAGCCAAACTGTATCACACCAAGCAGTACCACAAACAGCCAGATCTCCGGTGTCTGACTGCTCTCCCCGGTATAAAACGGAAAGCCGATAATGATACTGAAAATATTACTGACGATCAGAGACGATTCAAAATCCGCACCCGGAAACCGCTTCATCATCATGACCAGTGCATAAGCAAATCCAGAAAATACCGCAAGCAGATTTCCCGCCAGTCCGCCTCCACTTAACGATTCGTAAAAGAAACACAAAATACCGCTAAATACCAGTGCGCAGCAAATGATGGCATCCTTTCCCGGTTTCTTCTTATATAAAAGCCAGACCAGAAGAATCACAAAGATCGGTTCTGTAAACTGTAACACGATCGCATTTGCCGCTGACGTCATTTTCGTTGCTGCCACAAAAGTAAATGCCATGACCGTGTTGCAGATTGCACCAAACACCACCGTCTTATTCCACACAAACTTCTGATGGGCCACCATCATATACGCTGCGATCACAATCGTGGAAAATATGCTCCTCGCTCCCTGGATCGCCACCGACCCCCATGGGATCGTCTTGATCAGGACACCGCCGGTACTAAAACATACCGCGGAAAGAAGCACATAGATCGTCCCCATCATACTTCTTTTATCCAGTTGTTTCTGCATATCTTTTGTCATAATAATCCTCTTTACCCTGATACATCAGGAAATAATCACTGCAAGCAGTACTAATATAAATAAAAAAATCAGATTGGAAATTGTAAACCAAAGAAAATAGATACCCTTTGTCCGATTATAGTTATGTGCATATATTTTATAGGAAATCAGACTTGCCATGGAGGCAATCAGTGTTCCAAGCCCTCCTATATTGACTCCCAGCAAAAGCCCCTTTATATTCCCTGTAAATCCAGACAAAAGTAATGCCGCTGGTACATTACTGATACACTGGCTCGCAAGAATACCAGCCAAAAGCTCCCGTCCGGTAACAAGCATTTCCAACGTTTCCTGAAATTTTTCCATACACCCTATATTTCCAGTAAATATAAAGAAAGCAATAAATGTAAACAGTAGACAATAATCCACCTGCCAAAGTACATCACGATCCAAAACTGCAACCGCAACCAGTACCAATATCAATACTGCTCCATATGGCAATACATGTGCAACCACAAGAAGACTACACAAAAATAAAAGCAGATAAATTGCTATCTTTTTATGATTTAATACAATTTCTGTTTTCCCGAAGCAACTCTCATCCATGACAATTACCTCTTTTTTTCGTCCTAATCCTATGATTGCTGCTGCCAGCAGAATTCCCGCAACCACCGCATATGGCAGCATATATAATACAAATTCACCAAATCCAAACCCCGATAGCTGATAGAGATATAAATTCTGTGGATTTCCAATCGGTGTCAACATGCTTCCCAGATTCGCTGCAATCGTCTGCAATACAATAACCGGTATCAATAAATGTTCCTGTCCACATTTTTTCAATATCAGAAGTGCAAACGGAACGAAGGTCAGAAGTGCCACATCATTGGTAATAAACATGCTGGAAAAAAAACATAAAAACACAAGAATTGCCATTAACTGCATTGTATTTTTTGTATGCATCAGGAGTTTTTTTCCGACCACATCAAATACTCCATTTTTCTGTAATCCCGCTGTGATCAACATAAGTGACAACAGGATTCCAAGCACCCGCCAGTCGATATAGGAAAAATAATTCAGATCTGGTGGAACAATAAATGCTGAAAGAATTGCCAGAATGCCAGCCACTACAAGTACGGTCTCTTTTTTTACAAAGTCTAATAATTTATGCTTCATTTTTTTTCTCTCTTTAAAATATCCGTGTCTATTCTACATACTTTTTATTCTATTGTAAAGTGCAACCATCCCAGTCTCTTTTTATCCGATCACGCATATTTTCTGTATACAATTCTCATACTAGCAGTTAAACAGGACATTTTCAAGAAAACAAATCGAAAGGGGTCTATCTATGAATGATTCGGTCAAACTACCCGTTACAAACGAATACGGCTACTATGAAATACGCCTGGAAAGCATTGGAGGACTTGGTGCGAATCTCTGTGGAAAACTGCTCGGCGAACTCGGTGCCCTCTATTTAAAGCTCAACGCCTTAAGCTTCTCAAGCTATGGCTCCGAAAAAAGAGGTTCTCCGGTCAAAGCATACATTCGCTGGTGTGAGGACAATGTTTCCCTCCGGATCAACAGCCCGGTTACCCACCCACATCTTCTCGGCATCTTTCACGAAGGGCTGATTTCCTCTTATCCTGTGCTGTCTGGCATCAGCAAGCATACACAAATTGTTCTGAATACACCATTATCCGCTACAGAAGCGGCAGATAAATACAAAATTCCAACTGGAACACTGCATTGTATTGATGCTCTTTCCATTGCAATGGATTGTAAATCCCGTATCAATATGGTTATGCTGGGAGCCCTCATCAAAGCCTGTGGATTCGTTCCCCTTTCCATGGCAGAAACCCTTTGTGCAGAAAGTGTCGGAAAAAAATACCCCGGTCTCATAGAAGCAAATTTAAAAGGGCTGCGTGCCGGCTATGAAACTTTGTCTTCTCTCTCCCTGTCCAATCGTGCCGCCTCTTTTCCTGAAGGAGGAGGAACGGAAAACTATGTGTGGGGCTATGAAAACGCGCCGAGCGGTGGGGTCAATCCGCGCATTGGAAGCACGATCTCCAATGATCTTTCGGCATCCAGAGAAGGCTATATTCCACTGTTTCTTCCTGAAAAATGTATTCATTGCGGGCTATGTGATTCTGCCTGTCCGGATTTTGTGTTTCAGTTCCTGCCAGGCACTTACAAGGGAAAACCCGCCATGAAAAACAGTGGTCTGGATTATACCCACTGCAAAGGATGTCTGCGCTGCGTTGCGGTCTGCCCGACTGCTGCCCTTGTGACTGCTTTGGAACGTGATCATGAGAAAAAGCCACATGAAAGATTAAACCGTGACCTGCTGACTCCACCGTCCGATTATCAGGAAGCCGGTGCAAACTCATGGATCACCAGTGATTCTTATCTGACCGAAAAACGTGTAGACGGAGGTATCTTATAATGAATGAAACAGGAACCAATCAACCCGCTTCCCAGAAAATCCTCTACGAAAGCGGCAATGAACTTGCAGCCTATGCGGCAAAGCAGATCAATTACCACGTTATGGGATACTATCCGATCACCCCATCCACACAGATTGCAGAAAATCTGGACTTAATGGGAGCACAGGGGCTCCACGATATCAGCCTCATTGCCGCAGAAGGCGAACACAGTGCTGCCGGTATCTGTTATGGTGCCTCTGCCGGCGGTGGCAGAGTATTTAATGCCACGAGTGCAAATGGTCTTCTCTATGCGTTAGAACAATTTCCCGTTCAGTCCGGCACCCGAATGCCTATGGTAATGAATGTCGCATGCCGCACCATTTCCGGCCCTCTTTGCATCAAAGGCGACCACAGCGACATCATGTATCTTTTGAATACCGGGTGGATCATCCTGTTTGCCGATTCGCCACAGATGGTCTATGACTTTAACCTGATCGCATTAAAACTCGCTGAATGGGTCAATCTGCCGGTTGCAGTCGCATTTGACGGATTTTTTACCAGCCATCAGAAACAGAAATGCTATGTATTTGAAGACGATTCGACCGTCCAGGATTTTATCGGGGAAAAACATGCCACCTACAGTGTCCTTGATCTTTCTCATCCTGTTTCCATTGGCTCTTATATGAATGAGCCGGATGTGATCAACAACCGCTACCAGCTCTCCCTCGCCATGGACGAGGCAAAGAAAGCTCTCCCGAAACTGTTTAACACCTATTCACAGTTATCCGGACGAAAACATGAAACCGTGAGCGGCTACTGCCATGAAGATGCCGATATTCTGCTGTTTCTCATTGGTTCTTCCTATCATACCGCCTGTGTTGCCGTAGATCAGCTCCGCGCCAAAGGCATAAAGGCAGGTGTTGTCACACTTCATGTACTGCGCCCGTTTCCGGCAGAAGAACTCCGTCACTTCTGCTGCCATGCAAAGGTAATCCTCGCTGCGGATCGTCAGGACAGTTATGGTGCCGGTGGCGGAAATATGTCCTTAGAGCTGCGCGCCGCATTACAGGAAAATACCGCTTCCGGTCATCCGATCCGTGTTTTGACCCGCATTTACGGGCTCGGTGGAAAAGACTTTTTTGTTGAAGATGCCCTCGCTTTATTTGAAGAAGCGGCAAAGAATAACGCAAAAGAATTTGATTATTATGGAATCACACCGGGAACAGACCAATCCACGCAAAAACAACCTGCATACTTCGCACCTTTGACCGAAGAAGCCTGCTCGCCCGGCATTACCACCTGCACCTTTGATGCAGGATCTGGCAAAATGCAGGTACATGGCGGTGCCCTAAAAGATGCGACTGCCATGCCAAAACGACTTGCACCGGGGCATGGTGCCTGTCCGGGCTGCGGGATCCCGGTCAATTTAAATCTTTTGCTGATGGGAATTGAAGGAAATGTCGTGTTATTATTTCAGACCGGATGCGGCATGGTCATCACAACCGCCTATCCAAAAACCTCTTTCCGCGTACCTTATCTACACAATCTGTTCCAGAATGGTGCAGCAACGTTAAGCGGACTGGCAGAAGTATTTCATCAAAAACAAAAACGTGGGGAATACCCGGAAGGAAACATCACCTTTATCATGGTAAGTGGAGATGGTGGACTGGATATCGGAATGGGTTCTGCCATCGGAACGGCTCTGCGCGGTCATCATCTCATCCTGTTTGAATATGATAACGGCGGCTATATGAACACCGGCTACCAGCTCTCCTATTCAACGCCGATGGGAGCCAAAAGCTCAACCTCCCATCTCGGCAAAGACCAGTTTGGAAAACGTTTTTTTCACAAAGATATGCCAGAACTCATGGCAGCAACGCATCTTCCTTACGTTGCAACTGTTGCAGAAAGCAACCCTGCCGACTTTATCCGCAAGGCTGCCAAAGCAGCTGCCTACGCAAGAGACTTTGGAACCGCCTATGTCAAAGCCATATCCGCCTGTCCGCTCAACTGGGGGGATAACCCAAAAACAGAGCGGGATGTCATCACCGCTGCTGTAAATTGTTGTTATTTTCCTCTTTACGAAGTAGAACGCGGCATTACAACTCTTAATTATGACCCGGAAAAGGCAAAAAAGAAAATCCCGGTCGCAGATTTTCTCGCCATGATGGGCAGAACGAAACACCTTGCATCCGAGCCCTATGAAGCCATCCTGCAGGAAATACAACACGAAATCGACCGCCGTTACGCCAGATTAAAGGCAAGAGCCGAACATCCGCTCCTATAATCCCTCCACCTGTGCCTGACACTGACGGATCTTCTCGGGAACTTCGCCACGTTTTCCACTGACAATCTCTGTGGTATATCCCATCTGACGTGTCGTCGTGTTGCCCAGTTCATAAGTTCCGGCACCTTTTAACAGAATCTGGGGCTGTGTCACATCGACGGAAAAATCCACCTCCGTCAAAGCCCCTTCTTCATCAATTTTATAGGCAAAGCTGGCATCATCGAGGCTGGTATCCAGATACTGCTGGTAGGTAACGCTCTGTGTTTTTTCATCATCATTCTCTTCCCCCAGCAGATCAAGCATCTCTTCCTTATGCTTTTCGTACATTTCATCCGCAAGCGTAAAAATGATCTCCTTGCTGCCGTCTTCTTCCTCTATGACCTGGGTATCTGCGATCGCATTGACCCCAAGTGCAAAATCCGTAATGACACTTAAACCCGGTGCCCTGCTGACACTCTCAGCCGGCTCCCATCCTGTCTGTCCGTAATTCCACCATTCCTCTGTTCCGTCCGAATAGCGCAGCCAGGACACGCTAACACCATCATCATCGGATACCGTAAGTTCCTCTACCCAGCTTCCAGAAATCATATCCACCCATATTTTTTCTTTTGTCTCTTCTGCACCATTGATGGAATTTAACTCATAATACAAATAATCCGAGCGAAGCAGAACGCGCATGGCATCCATCACCATTCCCATCTCCGTACTGGCAACACCACCTGCTACCATTGCCTGTAAAAATAATGCACCTGCCAATACTGCAATGCTGATCGCAGAAACCGCTTTTTTATTCATGGTTATTTCCTCCCATGCCCCTGTTTTTCGCTCAAAACTCTTCTTTTATCGTAACATTTTTCTCTTTAAAATACAATCCTCTCTGTCCTTTTCTAAATTAATGATTGACAAATCTATCTTACCGAATCTATAATAGCCTTAATTTCAAACGTGAACAGCTTTGATGGGAAAAAGTAAAGATAAAAAAGACCAGACAGAGAGCAGCCGGTTGATGAGAGGCGCGTGGCACTTTTATTTTGAATACATCCCTGAGCTTCGCACCGAACGACCTGGATCCAGTAGGCTGCGACGGAGTGGTGTTCGTTACGCACACCGGAGTGTTGATTGACACTCGCAGAGGCATGCAGCGTGAGCTGTTTGCAAACAAAGGTGGTAACACGGGTTGATATCCTCGTCCTTTTCTAAGGACGGGGTTTTTTTATTCTTACTCATAGAATGTTCGCAAAATGTACATTCTATTCCATATTTTTATTTCAGGAGGGACTTATGACATTATATGATGAATTAGTTGCCCGCGGTCTGATCGCGCAGGTAACAGATGAAGAAGAGATCAAAGATCTGATCAACAACGGAAAAGCTACTTTCTACATTGGCTTTGATCCGACCGCTGACAGTCTGCATGTTGGACATTTCATGGCGCTTTGCCTGATGAAACGTCTTCAGATGGCAGGAAACAAACCAATCGCCCTGATCGGTGGTGGTACCGCTATGATCGGTGATCCATCCGGTCGTACCGATATGCGCCAGATGATGACACCGGAAACCATCCAGCACAACTGCGACCGCTTTAAGAAACAGATGAGCCGCTTCATCGACTTTTCTGATGGCAAAGCACTCATGGTAAACAACGCAGACTGGCTGATGGATTTAAACTACATCGATGTACTTCGCGAGGTAGGTGCTCATTTCTCTGTCAACCGTATGCTGACTGCTGAATGTTACAAACAGCGTATGGAAAAAGGCTTAAGCTTCTTAGAATTCAACTACATGATCATGCAGAGCTACGACTTCTACACCTTATACCAGAAATACGGCTGTAACATGGAGTTCGGTGGTGATGACCAGTGGAGCAATATGTTAGGCGGTACTGAACTGATCCGTCGTAAATTAGGCAAAGATGCTTACGCTATGACCATCAACCTTCTGTTAAATTCCGAGGGCAAAAAGATGGGTAAAACACAGTCTGGTGCTGTATGGCTTGATCCGGAAAAAACTTCTCCATTCGATTTCTTCCAGTACTGGAGAAACGTTGCTGACTCTGATGTTTTAAAATGTATCCGTATGCTGACCTTCCTTCCTCTCGAAGAGATCGATGCAATGGAAAGCTGGGAAGGTGCACAGTTAAACGAAGCCAAAGAGATCCTCGCTTTCGAATTAACCAAACTGGTTCACGGCGAAGAAGAAGCAACCAAAGCGAAAAATGCTTCTCACGCATTATTTGCCGGTGGCGGTGATTCTGCTCACATGCCAACCACAGAACTTTCTGCTGCAGACTTTGCAGATGGAGACCTGGACATCCTCGCACTCCTCGTAAAATCAGGACTGGCTCCATCCCGTTCTGATGCAAGACGTGCTGTAGAGCAGGGCGGTGTTTCCCTTGCCGATGAAAAAGTAACCGATATCAAGGCATCTTACAACGCAGATGCGTTCGGAGCAGACGGACTTGTATTAAAACGTGGAAAGAAAAAATTTGTAAAGATCGTTGTAAAATAATAAAATGACAGCTTTTCAAATATTACTATCATGAAAAAAATGGTTATCCTAGAAATAGGATAACCATTTTTTTGCTAATGGAAGCCAGCTCTGACATTCTTCCTGAACCCCTCTTCCATCCGATGTGAGACTCCATTTATCACAGGTTGCCAGCCCATGGTCGCCAACCGGATACATATGAAATTCAACCGGTATCTCATATTCTTTCATCGCCTCGATCAAAAGCAGGGAATTCTGGACCGGAACGCTTTTATCCGTATAGGTATGCCAGATAAATGCCTTTGGCGTGTACTCTGAGACCTGCTTTTCCAAAGAAGTACGCTCTAACATCTCTTCCGTATACTGTCCCCGCAACAGACTTTCAAACGATCCTCTATGTGCATATTTTCCAGATGTAATGACCGGATAACATAACAGCATCCCTGCCGGACGTAACACATCATTTGTTGTATCAGCCTTCTCTGCCAGCCATTTTTCATGCCAGAATACACCCAGACTGGCGGCAAGATGACCACCTGCCGAACATCCCTGTACCACGATCTTATCTGTGTCAACATGCCATTCCTTTGCATGCGCATGGATTAACTTCATTGCCTCTGCAAGCTCTAACAGTGCGGTTGGAAAAACTGCAGGATTACAGGAATACCGCAGGATTGCAACATGATAACCTGCACTTAGGAAATGCACTGCCAGTGGATCCGATTCGCGATCCGATGTATAGTTATAGCCGCCTCCCGGACACATCAGAATCAGCGGTCTTAAATTCACACCTATATTCTTAGAATATTCCATTCTGTATAGATCCATTCTTGTCCCCGGCTGTGAACCTTCTACTTTCATTTCAAATGTTTCTGCTATCATTGCCGTCTGCTCCTATACTCGTCTTGTTTTTATCCAACTGTCATTTGCTTTCTGTTTGTCCTTATTCTCATACATGCGCTTATCTGCACGATTTCTTGTCTGTTCCAGATCCTGATCCTGATTTTCATCAAACCATGCATAACCATAGGCAATCTGCATGTGGACAACCTGTGTTTTTTCATTATAAGCATCCTGCATGTCCTGCATATCCAGTAAAAGCCGGTCCACCGGACACCATACACGGGAATCGATCAGGATACAAAACTCATCCCCGCCAATCCGGTATATTTTCCCATATTTCTGAAATACCTTTTTGATGATCACTGCAGCATCCTTGATATATTTATCACCGAAATTATGTCCAAAATGATCATTATGAAACTTCAGATTATTCAGATCAAAAGTAATCACCAACGTGTCTCTCTTTTTTCCATAAGCAGCAACGTCACTCTCATAAGCATTGCGGTTATAAGTGTCTGTAAACATATCCCGCTCCGCAAGTTCATGATAAAATTCCGCCCTGCTGCCCTCCTGCATCCTTGCAATCGTTCCTTTTAACGTAATATATCCCAGCATGATCACATAAATTAAAAAGCCAATCTTTCCAATGACATCCCCCTGGCGCGCTCCATTATAATAGGTAAACAGATCGACCAGCATCGATATAAACATGATCAGAAAACCGATCAGACTTACTTTGATCCGCTGCTGCACATCCCTGTCTCTCATTTTTCCCAGCAAAATAAAGAAAAAATAAAGAATGGAAAGAAAAATCATCAGATGTGTAACAGATGCTGTTTCCTTTAACTGGGCAATCCCTGTAAAATGCAATACTAAAAGAATAACTGCCGAACATTCCTGCAAGATCAACAAAACCCGGTACAAAATACGATCCTGTGCATGGAAAAAATATTTGACAAAAAGTACAAATGGCATTCCAAGCAGCATCAGACAGACAAACGCTATAAATGAAATTGCAACATGATTCGGGACCATCAGATTGATCATATCGGACTCCATAAAAGTCCAAAATCCCATGTCCACACAGAGAATACCTAAGTATAACAGTTCTCTTCCAACATACACCTTTTTTCTTACAAAAAACCGGTATATGACCATACAAAGTCCGAGAAAAATGTTCATCACACTGATCAGTACACCTGGCACAGACCTTCGCTGCATCGAGCGAAACTTCTCCAGCGCATTGCACATTTCAAAATCGACTGAATAGTTCTGACCGCTCCGATATGCCGCCTCAATGGTAACCACAACCTGATCTGCCGAAGCAGGTATTTCTACAAAGTTGCAGACAGATCCTGTTGTATTTCCAAACGGAGAATGTGTCGTCTCCAATGCGTAAATTAAATTTCCATCTGCATAGACATGAACAAATTTATGATTGGTATAAAAAAACAGACAGGATTGGTCTTTTGATGTTTCCCTCATAGATAATGTATATTCACGAATCCAATCTGTTTTCTGTTCTATCGATACAGGCTTGATCTCATACGATTCTGCTTCAACAGATTTGTCATATAAATTCTCTTTTCCGAAAATCAAACTTAAAATAACCAGAATAAATCCGATCAATCCTATGACATGATATGCAGTTATTGTTTTATTTCTTTTTTTCATATATAACCTACTGTTTCATGTATCATAAAGTGCATTGTTACCTTTTTCCTACGCTCTTTATTATACTATATCCCCCATTAAATAAAAAGGGGAATCCGTAGATTACATCATTTACGCATAATTTTGCCATTTCCCTTAGAATAACAGCTCTTTGCAAAAATGATACCCATTTTTTCTGTCATAAGAACGTATGCCATCCCGGTTTACAATATAAAACATTTCTCCCACGTAAACACCACGATATTCATCCATGGAAAAATTATCGGATACTTTATCGGTAAGAAGATTTTTAAATGCTCCATTTTCCCAGGAGAATAACAGATAATTTATCTGACCTGTTGTATAATCTTCCGTTGTAAATCCAAATAAATTTTCATCTGCATCTGCGAGCACGGCTTTATATTCATACAATGCCTGACTGTAATCTACATTTTTCAGTACAACTGTATTAAGTTCTTTTAGATCTTTTGGATTCGAAAGATCAAACATAGTCAGTTTTAATCCTTTCTGTTCTCCAGTCTTTGGATCCGTCTCATAGCCAATACCAACCAGCTTATCCTTGCCCCAGAAATGCAGATACTCCGAAAATCCGGTAATTTTCAACTCACCGATCAGCTCCGGTTTCGTTACATCGGACAGATCCACTGCAAACAACGGATCGGTATTGCGGTAGGTCACAAAATATGCCATATTTCCCAGGTATCTGGCAGCGTATATTTCCTCGCCCTCTGCAATATTTTCCAGTTTTCCTGTCATTTTCATATTTTTATCAAACAGATACAATCCATTTGTGCTCTCGCCAGTAAACGCATCTGCTGTTGTCAGCACCATTAAACTTCCATTCGATTCATTAATTGCAAAGGTATCCCGGATCTCCCCCTTTACAGAAGCGGCATCTACCGCATTAATACTGCCATTAGAAAGCTCAAACTTGGCGATCTGTGTGGTAACATCACTGCTGGCATAATCGGTCTGATACAGATATACCGCATCTGTGCTCACATAGATATCCACATATCCATTTAAGATCACGGTATTATCCACAACTTTGTTTGGTTTTTTCACATCCATGGCGGAGATCACAAGACCCTGCTGTGCAGAATCAGACAGATAAATGCAATCCGCCTCTACCGCTTTCCCATTTACAAGCGGGATCCATCCACTTACCTCATCATCAAGAACCGCCTCTTCCTTCGTAAGAGATGGATAACTCATACTTTTATCAGTAAACAGATAAATAATATCCCCTATCTTGCGCGAAGTGTGGTAATAGCCATCCTGTGTCATCGTTCCGGTCTGTTCCGGCTTCTTTGGATCAGAAATATCGTAAGTCAGGATCTGTGTCTGCACGTCAGAAGATACCGAATACACGTCCTTTTTATTTTTTGATGTACTCTCCTTTGTCAGCCCGGTACTCTCTCTTTGTACGATTAGATTCAACTGCTTTCCTGCGACATACATTTCTAAAATGTCATCTGCCGCCTGGTCGCATACCACATTGATCTCCCCTGCTTCCTTTAAATCTCCGTTCCGGATATCGGTGATAATGACCTTGCCTCTGGATACCGTATAGAGATAAGATCCATCTGTTTTTACAATATCGCTTTCATCCACACCCTCCATCTGGACGTTGGTTTTGGAATAATTTACGGCTGTACTGCTTTCCGTCTGTGCATATGTTACGCTGTCCTCCATTGCAATTTCAGCCGTTCCTGTGCTCATAGATGAATCCGCACCACTGGTACTGCTACCTTCATTAAATAGAAACGAATATTCCGGATCAATGGTCGTCTCATAAATCTCCCTCTCTTTGCTCTGCGCCTGCAGCGCATCGTAAACTTCATCGTAATTTTTCGCTACCGTATACAACTTTCCCGCGTCCTTTTTGGCAGTGATAGAAACCGACTCTTCTTCCGTATCCTCCTCCGCCATCATTTCAGGCTGTCCGACTTCCGCTGACCCAGATGTATACGCCCCGTCCCCCGAATGCAGATACAATGTCTGTAATCCGACAGCACCTCCTAAGAACAGCACAAGTGCCACTGCAGCCACCCTGCTTGCTGCAAGCCATTTTCCTGCTTTTTTTTGTTTTGTTGCCTGTAGTTTTTCCTTTATCTGTTCCGGTCGTAATGCATCTGGCATTTTTTCTTTTTCTGCTGATTCTTTTATCATTTCTAATACTTCTTTTTCTGTCATAGCACAAACCTCTTTTCTATTAACCCTTGTTACTCTCTGATATCCTCTAATTTTCCAGCCATTTTTTTCAGTCCCCGGCTCTCTTTGGAACGGACAGTATTCTCATTCATCTGCAAAACGTCAGCAATCTCCCTGCTCGTATAACCTGCAAAAAGATGCATACTGATAATAAGCCTTTCCTCATCGGACAGCTCAAAAAATGTATTTTTTACCATAATACGCTCCGTCAGCCCCGCTTCTGGCTCATCCTGCAACGTCTCTTCTTTTAATTCCTCTTCCTTTTGCAGATATCCCCGGAGCTTATCCTTGCATTTGTTGGATAAAATACGAAAGATCCAGCTTTTAAATGCATCCTCTGTTCTCAACTTATGGATCGTTGCAAATGCATCCGTCACTGCCTCACTGACAGCATCCTCCGCATCAGACGTATTGCGCAATGTATATAAGGCGAACCGATACATGTTTTCATACACCTCACTATACAATTCTGCGAATGCTTCTGTGTCGCCATGTTTTGCTCTTTTTACTTTCTTTAAGTAATTTTCCATAACATTCCTCATTTCCGTTTTCCATGAATTACCTGTCATATATATAGTCTAAAAAAGATGGGAAATTGTTGCATTCAATTTCCCATCTTTTTAAAATTACATTATTTTTTCTGTTCCTGCTACTCGGTCTTAAATACTGAAATCTCTGTTTTCAGATCATTCATATTGGTTCCCAGTGACTCGGCTGTATTGTTCATGTTCTCTACATTTTCTTTTAATTTTGCAGCGACATTCTGAACAATCTTTGCACCTTCTGCCGTCTCTTCAATGATATCTGATATATTCTTGACAGCAGATACAGCATCTTCACGCTCCCGGTCTGCCTGCTCTGTACTGGTAACAATTTCTTTTAATCCCTCAAACAGATTCTGCATACATTGGTTCATATCTTCAAATACGCTGACGATCTCCTGTACAGCAGCTGTCTGTGAAGTTACCATCTCACGGGCTTCTTTTGCATTTTCTACACTTATTACTGTCTGATCTGTAATATGTGTTACATTGTTCTGGATCTCACCGGCTGCCTCTGCTGAGTGGTCTGCGAGTTTTCTGATTTCTTCAGCCACCACTGCAAATCCCCTGCCGGCTTCTCCTGCACGTGCTGCTTCGATTGACGCATTCAGTGACAACAAATTCGTCTGCTCTGAAATATCCGTGATCGTCTCTACAAACTCATTGATGATCTCGGACTCACGTTTTAATTCTTCAATGCTTTCTTCTACCTTGACCGTGATCTCTGTCGTCTCTGTAGCACGGCTTCCGAGCTCTCTTACCATCTCAGTACCCTGATGGATCATATTCTCTGCTTCGGTAACCAGTTTTTCTACGCTGTCAACGATACGACTTACTTCGCGGATCTCTTCGGAAAGAGTATCGGTCTTTCTTACACACTCCTGGGCATGTTCAGACTGTCTTACAATTCCCTCATTGATCTCATCGATTGCCTGAGTGATATTTGCAGAGTAGTCCTGCATTACACTGGATGCCTCTCTTACTTCCTTCGCAGAAAGTTCCAGGGTCTGTGTTGCCCCGCTTACCTTCTGGACTAACTTCTTGTTATTGTTAATCATATGGTTGGCAACAACTGCCAGATTATTAAACTCATCACGACCTTTGACTTTAACCTGGGTTGTCAGATTTCCTTCTGCAACCTCTTCCAGTCTTCCTGAAATACGTTTCATATTTTTCTGGATTCCGGTTGTAATAAACAGACCGATCATTGCTGCTACGATCACGGCAACTACAACGACTGCAATTGTAATGTTTTTAATTGAATCTGCCTGACCGGTTACAACAGACATCGGTACCAATGCACATACCGATGCACCTGTAACATCACTTCTGCTATATAAAAACAGATAATTGCTTCCCTGATATTTAACTTCTTTTAATCCTTCTTTTTCCTCTAAACCAGTGTAAAAATCCTGTCCATAGAATACGCTCTCGCCCTCAGCAAGTCTGCTTTCCTGTCCTTCTTTAAGATTTTCACAAATGATCTCTTTTCCATTCGGACTGACAAAACCGACAATACTTCCGGTTCCAAGATTCAGATTGCTCAGAAATGTCTTGATTGCATAAGAGCTGACATCAATGACAATATATCCCTTTCCAGTTTGTGGTGTTGTCTCATAAGATAAGATATAATCTGAAGATGACAATCCTAAATAATCATCCAAAGAGGCATGGCTATCGATCCACGCCGGCGCCTTGGTTCCATTTTCAGAGAGTGCCATAACTTCATTGTTGTAATCTGTATAATTGCCCTTTTTGTTATTGGTTCCGGATGTCGTAAACATCTGCAATTCCTCATTGGTAACAATGAAAATGTTATTAATGAAATCATTCGCTACCTGAGATGCTCTGATATCTGAACTTACACTGTTTAAAATTTCTTTTCTCTGAATCGGATCTACTTCATATAATCCCATCAGATATTTGCCGAGCTGTGAATTAAACGCATATTTTAATGCTTCTGATTCAATAAACGAGTTTCCGACATCAATATATTCTCCCGCCATACGAATAGTCTGCTGGCTGGACTCGCAGAATGTCTCTGTCATCCCTTCCGCTGCCTTTTCATAAGAAATGATGCCTACGAAGATCAAAAAGAAAATCGGCACAAGAAAACAGATAAATATTTTGGTACGAATACCAAATAACATTGCATTACCGCTTTTTTTCTGTTTTACCTGAACAGATTTCTGTTTTACTTTTGACTCCTTTACTTTTTTCACCATTTTTGGTTCTTTTTGTGGCTTTTTCTTTTGAACCTGTCTGGCCATAAAACATTACCCCCTGCTTTTGTATCCTTTACCCATATATATTATTCATAATAACACAGAAAACCAGAATTAAAAAGGTATCTTTTGTTAAATTTTCACTTTTTTATACAATATTTTTCCAGAATATCCTGCATTTTTCTTTTTTTCTCATTACTCATTTCGCACAACGGAAGACGGCATACGCCTACATCAAATCCAATCTGTTTCATTGCATATTTTACCGGCATTGGACTTACATCTGAAAACAATGCTTTATTCAGTTCCATATAATAAAACTGGAGCTTTCTCGCCTGCTCCCAGTCTTCGTGCAGACACTCCATTACCAGATCATGGACCTGCCTCGGTACCAGATTGGAAAGAACAGAGATTACCCCGGATGCTCCTAATGCCATTGTTGGAACGATCAGATCATCATTACCGGAATAAACGGCAAATCCTTTGCCACATAATGCTGCAGTCTCCGCCAGCCGTGCCATATCTGTTCCTGCTTCTTTACATCCCACAATATTATCTATTTCCGCTAAACGCTGATAGGTCTGTGGTATCATGGTTACCCCTGTTCTTGACGGTACATTATAAACTAAGATTGGCAGTGTTGTCTGATTGGCACATGCCTTGTAATGCTGATAAATTCCTTCCTGTGAAGTTTTATTGTAATAGGGCGTTACCGAAAGGATCGCATCTGCTTTTAATTTTTCACATTCTTTTTCCATGAAAATGGCATGCGCTGTATCGTTGCTCCCGGCTCCTGCTATAACCGGTATTCTGCCCTGTACTGCACCAACTGCACACTCGACCAGCCTTAAATGTTCCTCATCCGAAAGCGTAGATGCCTCTCCTGTGGTACCTGCAACCACAACTGCATCTGCCCCCTCATTTACCTGCCACTCTATTAAATCTTTAAAAACAGCCTCATTGATGCTTCCATCTTCTTTCATCGGCGTAATAATTGCTGTTCCTACACCTTCAAATATCTTCTTTTCTTTCATATGGAACCTCCATATCCCTTGGAAAAGACAGTTTATTCTAAATTATGCTATTTCTTATATTCTGTGATAAACTTCAGATTTGACAAAGAAAAAACTCCAATGAATAATCACTGGAGTTTCAAGAGGCGACAACCAGATTTGAACTGGTGCTCAGGGTGTTGCAGACCCGTGCCTTACCACTTGGCTATGTCGCCATATCTATGCAATTAAAATGATAATAACTTATTCAAGCTCCCCGAGTAGGACTCGAACCTACGACAGCGCGGTTAACAGCCGCGTGCTCTACCAACTGAGCTATCGAGGAATACTACTTATATAACAAAACGACGTATAATTAGTACGTCATTTCATACTATATATGATATTATGCAAAAATCAATACTTTATTACATAAATTTGTACCTTCAAAACTTCATACAGATAAACATCGAGATAATATTTGGTCAAGCCC
>ENA-UOJC01001014-UOJC01001014.1-human-gut-metagenome-genome-assembly--contig:-C104-NODE-1014-length-42429-cov-26.106150_pt1 | contig 42429 bp, 39 predicted proteins | sample MGYA00242339_ERZ723886 | MGnify/ENA metagenome assembly ERZ723886 | reverse complement strand
GGTGGAAAAGACCCGCTGTTTGGGCGTGTTGACGGTTTTCAGATAGACCCTATAAGGAAAAAAATCACAAAACAAGTCTCATATGAACTCCTTGCCCTTCAGGCAATTAAAATCTTTTTTAAAGATTTTAATTGGAGTTCAGTATTACAAAGACAGCCCGGTGGTTTCCTCCAGACCCAGCAGCAGATTCATGTTCTGAATTGCCGCGCCGGAGGCACCCTTGCCCAGGTTATCAAAAATCGCCGTGACCATGCACTGATCCTGCTGCCCGCTGACCTGAATGCGCATGGTGTCCTTTCCGGCGTAGGTGTCGGCGTAAATCACCGGCTCGTCGCCGCCCAGAGGGGCAACGCTCACCAGCTTCTGACCGGCGTAGTGGTCGCTCAGCGCCTCCCAGGCTCTCTGGGCATCTACGCCGGGCAGCAGCACGGAGGTTGCCATTCCGGCATAAAAGTCCCCGACAATCGGGGAAAACACCGGCTTTTTCGTCAGGCCGCATATCATCCGCATTTCTGGCAGATGCTTATGCGTCAGACTTGTGGCATAGATCCGGTCGCTTTCGTGCCGGGGATCCCGGTTCTCGTCCTCATATTCCGCAATCATCTTCTTGCCCCCGCCGGAGTAGCCGGTAAGGGAGTAAGCCGTCAGGGGAAAATCGGCGGAAATCACCCCGTGGCGCACCAGAGGGTACACCCCGGCGATAAAGCCGCTGGCGTGGCAGCCGGGATTGGCTACCCGCTTGGAATGTATAATTGCCGTCCGGTGCTCGGAAGACAGCTCCGGAAAGCCATAGTCCCAGTCGGGGCTGACCCGGTGGGCGGTGGAGGTATCGATCACCGCCACATGATTGCTTTCGATCAAGGAAACCGCCTCAATGGCCGCGGCGTCCGGCAGGCACAGGAAGGCCACATCCGCCCCGTTCAGGGCATCCTTCCGGGCGTTCAAGTCCTTGCGAAGTTCCTCCGGCAGGGTAACGAGCTCCAAGTCCTCTCTTCCCGCCAACCGCTGCCAAATCCGAAGGCCAGTGGTTCCGGCACTTCCGTCAATGAATACCTTGGTCATGCCAGCCGCTCCTTCACATAGGTAATCTGAGCCTCCACCGAGGGCACGGAGGTGCCGCCCAGGGAAATCCGCTTCTCCACGCAGGTGAGAAGATCAATGTCCCGGTACAGGTCTTCGTCGAATAGCTCAGAATACTGCTTGTAGGTTTCCAGGGGCAGAGTCTCCAGCACACAGCCCTCGGCGATACACTTGGCAACCAATTGGCCGGAAATCTTATAGGCACTGCGGAAGGGCATTCCCTTCTTTACCAGGTAGTCCGCCAGGTCGGTGGCATTGATGAAGCCCCCCTGAGCCGCCTTTTTCATATTGTCCGGGCGAGTGGTCATGGTAGCGATCATGGGAGCGAAGACCTTCAGGCACATCTTCACGGTGTCCACCCCGTCGAATACCGCCTCCTTGTCCTCCTGCATATCCTTGTTGTAGGCCAGAGGCAGGCCCTTCAGGGTGGTGAGCATAGCCATCAGGTCGCCATAGACCCGACCGGTCTTGCCCCGCACCAGCTCTGCCATGTCCGGATTTTTCTTCTGGGGCATGATGGAGGAGCCGGTGGTGTAGGCATCGCTGAGCTCCACAAATTTGAATTCCCAGCTGGCCCAGAGGATGACCTCCTCGGAAAACCGGGACAGGTGCATCATCAGAGTGGACAGGCTGCTCAGCAGCTCCACGCAGAAATCCCGGTCGGACACACCGTCGATGGAGTTTCTCGCCACATCGTCAAAGCCCAGCTGCTTGGCCTCGAACACTCGGTCGGTGTCGTAGGTGGTTCCGGCCAGGGCGCAGGAGCCGATGGGAGACACGTTCATCCGCTTCCGGCAGTCGGCAAGCCGATCCATATCCCGCAGGAGCATCATGGCGTAAGCCAGAAGGTGGTGGGAAAACAGGATTGGCTGAGCCCGCTGCAAATGGGTGTAGCCGGGGAGAATCACGGTTTTGTTGGCCTCGGCCTGGGCAACCACCGCTTCCAGAAGTTCCTTTACCAGACCGGTAATCTCGTCAATTTCGGCACGCAGATACATCCGCAAATCCAGAGCCACCTGGTCGTTCCGGCTTCTGGCGGTGTGAAGCTTCTTGCCCACATCCCCCAGCCGCTGGGTCAGCACCTGCTCAACGAACATGTGGATATCCTCGCAGCCGAAGTCGAATGCCAGCTTGCCGGAATCCAGATCGTCCAAAATTCCCTGAAGGCCATCGATGAGTTGCTCGGCCTCCCTCTGGGCGATGATGCCCTGGGCGCCCAGCATGGCGGCATGAGCCATGGAGCCGGTGATATCCTGTCGGTACATCCGGCAGTCAAAGTGGATGGAGGAATTGAAGTCGTCCGCAATGCTGTCGGTTTTGCCGGAGGTCCGTCCGGCCCACATTTTTTCCATAATCCTGTCCTCGTACTCCTTTCGTTTTAGGGTCTATCTGAAAACCGTCAACACGCCCAAACAGCGGGTCTTTTCCACCTGCTGGGCACCATTTTTTCTTGCAATACGCAGAGTATTCCTGCAAAAAAATAGCTTCATCAGGCGGAAAATCCCTCGCCGTTGGTCATATTTCCGGCTTTCAGATAGACCCTAATGTGAAATACTAAATGCGTTCCCGGAGCACAATGCCCCGGGTTTCGCATTCAGCATCGCAATGGTTTTCTCTATAGATTACAGTTTCCCCTGTTCGCGCAGTGCCTGCACCTTGGTGGGCAGACCCCACAGATTGATGAAGCCGGCGGCCTGGTTCTGGTCGTAGTCGCTTTCGCCGAAGGTCACCAGATTCTCGGAATACAGGGAGTAGGGAGAGGTGGTGCCGGCGGGGATGATATTGCCCTTGTAGAGCTTCAGCTTCACGGAGCCGGTGACGTACTTGTTGCTCTCGTTGGCAAAGGCGGTCAGCGCCTCCTGCAAGGGGGAGTACCATTTACCGTTGTAAATCAGGTCGGCGTAATCCACGGCCAGTTTCTGCTTGACATGCAGGGTGTCCTTGTCCACGGTGAGCATTTCCAGCTGCTCATGGGCAAAGTACAGGATAGTGCCGCCGGGAGTCTCATATACGCCCCGATCCTTCATGCCAACCAGCCGGTTCTCCACGATGTCGATGATGCCGATGCCGTTGGCACCGCCCAGCTTGTTCAGCTTCTCGATGATCTTGGAGGCCTTCATCTTCTCGCCGTCCACGGCCACAGGGGCACCGGCCTCAAAGTCGATGGTCACATAGGTGGGAACGTCGGGGGCCATCATGGGAGATACACCCATTTCCAGGAAACCGGGCTTGTCGTAGTTGGGCTCGTTGGCGGGATCCTCCAGATCCAGACCCTCGTGACTCAGGTGCCACAGGTTCTTGTCCTTGGAGTAGTTGGTCTCCCGGCTGATTTTCAGAGGAACATGATGCGCCTCGGCATAGTCGATTTCCTCGTCCCGGGACTTGATGTTCCACTCTCTCCAGGGAGCGATGATCTTGATGTTGGGAGCGAACCGCTTGATGGCCAGCTCGAACCGAACCTGGTCGTTGCCCTTGCCGGTAGCGCCGTGGCAGATGGCATCGGCACCCTCGGCCAGGGCGATCTCGGCCAGCTTCTTGCCGATGACAGGGCGGGCAAAGGCGGTACCCAGCAGATAGGTTTCGTACTTGGCATCCATCTTCACAGAGGGGATGATGACCTCTTCCACCATCTCGTCCACCAGGTCGGCAACGATCAGCTTGCTGGCACCGGTGGCCAGAGCCTTGGCCTCCAGACCCTCCAGTTCATCGGCCTGACCCACATTGCCGGCCACGGCAATGATCTCGGGATCGTTGTAGTTCTCCTTCAGCCAGGGGATGATGATGGAAGTATCCAGACCGCCGGAGTAAGCCAAAACGATCTTCTTGACAGATTCTTTGTTATTCATGATATGCAGCCTCCAAATGAATAATATGCAGTAGTTATTGAGTAATAATACAGGATTATACTCCCCTCCTCTTCATTTGTCAACGGCTAAAGCCCACTTTTTCCAAATCCTGGCGCTTTTCGGAATTATGTCTCTTTTTCCGGGAAAATCCGGTCGGTTTCCTGCCATTATCCACAAAGGCTATCTTCCTCGGCAATTCCTGGTTTTTCCCGGAAGGATAGGTGTCCGCTCGGAGCAGAAGCAGGTTTTTCCGGCAAGGCCTTCGGTTATTTGATTCTTCTCCCGGCGGATTTCTCCCGGAAGATTTTGTCTGAATTATTATTCAGTATACCCTTATAAAAATAACCCCACAGGTTTCCCTGTGGGGTTATCGGCTTTGGCCTTACAGCAGGTCGTCGGTGCTGACCCAGCCCAGGTCGGTTCTGACCATCTTGCCCACCTGCTCGTAGATGTCCACAACGGACATTCTGGCGTAGGTTCCGGCAGTGGCGGTCTTGTTGACGTCGGTGTAAACCACGGTGTTGTCGTTGTAGACCACACGGGCGTCCACGGCGCCGTTGTTGCCGGCAGGATCCAGATCCACATAGTACAGGTAGATCCAGCCTGCGTCGCAGCGGCCCCAGGCCATGTTCTCGGCGACGGTGGTCTCGTAGATGACCAGAGCCGCGCCGTTCTTCAGCTTGGTGGTAACGCTTGCGGAGGTAGAGGCGGAAGCACGGACATTGACGGTGTTGGCGTTGATGACCTTGCCCTTGTACTTGTAGCCGGTGGTGGTGAAGCCGCCGGTACCGGTGTTGCCGGTATTGCCGATGCTGGGAGTAGAGGGAGTGGTGGGGGTGGAGGCCTCAGGCTTCTTCTCCTCCACATAGTACTTGCCCTCGGACATGTAGTCCAGACGGATCCAGCCGGTACCCTCATCGGTCTCAATCCGACCCCAGACCTTGTCCTTCTCGATGTTCAGAGCGGTAACGCTGACCTGGTCGCCCTTCTTCAGAGCATCAATAACCTCAGCGTTCTGAGAGCCGCTCTTACGAACCTTCAGGGTATCCGCGCCGGTGAGGGTGTGCACCTTCTCGTCCAGAGCAGTCAGCTGGATGTTGGACTCGGGGTCGATGATCCAGCCGTCGTTGGTACGGGCCCAGTAGGTGACGGAGGTGATGGTGGTGTAGGTCTTGTCGCCGCCGAAGCTGTCCTCGTCGGACTTGATGGTGCGGGTCACTTCAGCCAGCTCGTGGATGGTGACGGCTGCGCCGTTGGACAGAGTGCGGACAGTGTTCTCGGCGATGGCATCCACCTCGGAGGGATCGTAGTTGATGGGCTCCTTGAAGACGGTCACGCCGTCGGTGTTGATAATCTTGCCAGTGTAGACAGCGGTGGTGGTGGTCTTGTCAACCTTATCCAGGTTGTCTACAGCGGTGCCCTTGGAAGGATCGGCCGTGGTGTTAGAGGAAGCGGGGTTGTAGGAAACCATGGTGATGTAGTCCATGCAGACCCAGCCCTTATCGGTACGGCCCCACTTGCCGCCGTTGGCCAGCTCCAGAATCTGGACGGTGGTACCGGGCAGCAGCTTGCCGACCGCGGCGTAGCCGGTGCCCGCGCCCTGACGGACGTTCACGCCGGAGTAGGTGTTGGCAACCACGCCGGTGCCGGTGCCGTCGGTGGTGACGGTGTTGCCCTTGCTGTCAGTGGTGGTCTTGTTTCCGCCGACGGTGCCTTCCTTGACCTCCAGATACTTGGCGGAAACCCAGCCGTCGCCGTCGTAGTCATAGGTGCCGTTCTGGTTGGTATCCAGCTTGTACCAGGACTTATCCTTCTTGGCCTCCCAGACCCGGACGGTGGTGCCCCGGTTCAGGGAGCCGATGACCGCGCCGTACAGAGCGCCGGTTTTCCGAACCTTGACGGTGTCGGTGTTGATGACGGTGGCGATCAGGCCGGTGTCATGGTCGTTGCTGTCCTTGGTGTCCTCTTCAATCTTGATCTCGTTGGTACGCTTGACATACTTGCTGGCCAGGTTGATCCAGCCGGTCTTATTGCCCACGTTATCGGACGCGATGGCCTTCTTCACGGTCATCTTGCCCCAGATGTTCTCGCCCACCAGGCGAACCTTGCTGACCTCCACTTCCACGTCCTTGCTCAGGGTGAAAGCCAGCTCCGCGCCGTCGCCGGCATTCTTACGGACGTTGGTGGTGTCGCTGACCACGGTGTACATCACGGGATCCAGATTCACATGGAAGCCGTTGTCGTCGCCCACGGCATCGCCGGTCATGGCGATGGCAATCCAGCCGCTTCTGACGGCGGTGGTGTTCTTACCGTTCTTATCCTTCTCGGGATTCTTCCAGGTGATCTTGGCCCAGGTAGCCTTCTGGGCACCGTAGGAGCCAACGGACAGGCTGCTGATGGTGATATTGGTATTCTTGGGAACGTAGTCGTAAATATTGCCCTGGGCATCCTTATGGGCGACCTTGGCGGAGGCGTCGCCGGGTGCGGTGTAGACGGTCACGTCGTCATTGACGGAGCCGGTGAAGGCGTAGGCACTGGCACCGGTATCGGTGATGGTCTTGCCGGAGACTTCCTTCAGGGTGGTGTAGGTCAGGCAGATCCAGCCCTTATCGCACTTGCCCCAACGGTGGCCGTTGACGGTCTTGATCTCGTAGATGTCCACGGTGGCGCTCTTGGCCAGCGCACCCACGATCTTGCCGTCGGTGCCCGCGCTGTCACGGACGTTCAGATAGCCGTTGTAGGAGACGGTAGCGGTGGCAATCACGCTGCCGGCAACGGCATCGGCCTTGGGGGTAGTGATCTTCACCCAGCCGCCCACGGAATCCACATAGCCCCAGCGGGTGCCGTTTGCGTCCAGGCAGTCCTTGGTGATCTCCACATCGCCGCTGACCTTGACGGTTTTGCCGTTTGCGTCCTTCATCTCGGTGGGCTTGACCTCAGCGGCAATGTAAACCGTGGTGGAGGCCAGCTTCTTGACGGACAGCGTATACTTGGCATCCTCGCCGGTGTTGCCGGCCACCTGCCAGTGAGCGTACAGGGTCTTGCCCGCGCAGTCGGCGTTCAGCTTGGGCATCCACTCGCCGCCGGTGGGATCGGTGTACCAGCCCAGAAGCTTGTTGCTGCCGTTGGTGGCGCTGATGTGATCGGCGGAGGCGGAGGCGTCAAAGCTCATGGTATAGGTTTCCCCGTTGCCCTGGGCAATCTTGCCGCCGTTGGCATCATAGGTGACCTTGGCAAAGTTAGAGGGGATGGTATTGGAGTACTTGCCGTTGCAGTACATATTCACTTCCACCTGATGGCGGTTGTACTGCTTGTCATTCAGGCTCTTCATGACGTTCAGCATCTCGTTGACGCCGGCCTTGCTCACGATGGCGGTCTTCAGCGCGCCGGTGCCGGACATCCAGGAAGTGCCGTAGCCATGGCTGAACACCACCAGAGCGTCATGCTGACTCTGGGTCAGAGACAGCTTATTGTCGGAAGCAAAGCTGTTGACCTTCTTGTCCAGCTCGGCAAGATATGTACGCAGAGCGGCATCGGCCTTCTTCTCGGTGATGGTGTGCTTGTTCTCACTGACCTTGGGCACACCGTAGGAGTCGAAGTGATGCTTCTCCTGGCATACCGTGCCGTAACCCACACGGTACTCGGAGCCCGCCACATAGTAGCACTCCTTCTTAAAGGTTGTTAACTGCTTCAGAACCGTAATCGCCGCTTCGCTGATCTTCTGATCGGCAGCCATGGTGGTGACAGGCACCAGGCTGACCAGCAGAACGAGAGCCAGCAATGCGCATGCAAATCTCTTCTTCATAAGCTCTTACTCCTTTGTTTCTTATGTAAGTAACGGTATTATAACAGACCTGTTTACAAATTGCAATACCTTTTTTGAAAATAATTACATTTTTGTTACTATCTTTTTCTTCCCTCGGATATCCCTTCCATGATAGCAGAAGGAAACGTCGAATTTTGTCATTTTCTCCCAGAAAGAATGAAAAATCCGGATATCAGGCTGTAACTTCTTTCTCTTTTCCCCGGAAGCGTACCATTGACAATCGGAAAAGCCCCTGATATACTCAGGGAAAGGAAACTTTGGAGGACACTATATGAACAATATGCGTGCGCTCATCGGCATGAGCGGCGGCGTGGACAGCTCGGTGGCTGCCCTTCTGATGAAGCAAGCGGGCTACGAGTGCATCGGCGCCACCATGCGCCTGTACGACAACCCCACGGAAGAAAGCACTTGCTGCTCCCTGGAGGATGTGGAGGACGCCCGGGCGGTAGCCGCGAAGCTTGGCATCCGGCACTACGCCTTTAATTTTACCGAGGATTTTGACCGGCAGGTCATGCGCAAATTCGCCGACAGCTACGAACAGGGTCTGACCCCCAATCCCTGCATTGACTGCAACCGGTATCTGAAATTTGACCGGCTGCTCCGCCGGGCTCTGGAGCTGGGCTGCGATTGGGTAGTCTCCGGCCACTATGCCCGGATCCGGCAGGAAAAGGGGCGCTACCTATTATATAAGGCGGTGGATTCCGCCAAGGATCAGACCTATTTTCTGGCCTGCCTGAATCAGCAGCAGCTTGCCCACATTCAGTTTCCCCTGGGAGAGCTGACAAAGACTCAGGTTCGGGAAATCGCTGCGGAAAACGGCTTTATTAACGCCCGGAAGCGGGACAGTCAGGACATCTGCTTTGTCCCCGGCGGGGATTATGGGGAATTTTTGCAGCGGTACACCGGAAAAGTCTACCCCCAGGGAGATTTTCTGGATTTACAAGGCAATGTGGTAGGCCGTCACCGGGGCGCTGCCTGCTACACGAAGGGTCAGCGCAAGCACCTGGGTCTTGCCATGGGCGCGCCGGTGTATGTGTGCGGCAAGGATATGGCTCAAAATACCGTTACCGTTGGCCCCAACGAAGCTCTCTTCTCCCCTGCTCTTCGGGCAAACGACTGGTGCTGGTATCCCTTCGAGGCCCTGGAAAAGCCCATAAAAGTCACGGTCAAAACCCGGCACAGTCAGTTTGAGCAGCCGGGCACGGTTTATCCGGAGGAAAACGGCTTTGCCCGGGTGGAATTTGACGACCCCCAGCGAGCCGTCACCCCCGGCCAGGCAGTGGTGCTCTACGACGGCGACATGGTAGTCGGCGGCGGCACCATTACCGAAGCGTTGTGACCTGCTAAAATACGGGAAACTACCGAAAAAGCCTGTAGGGGCGGCCATTGGCCGCCCGCTTACTTTGAAAAATTTCCATAAAAGAACGGGCGGCCAATGGCCGCCCCTACATTCCTGAAGGAAGAATTTCCAAAAGCAGTGGGGCCGCAATTCCGTTTTGCGGCTCCGCTGTTCTTCATTCCTCCCGGGCCCAGCCCAGAGCGCATTTCACCGCCCGGTTCCAGCCCCGCAGACGCCCTTCCCGCTCTGCCGGGTCAATGGCCGGGACGAAGGTGCGCTCGATGGCCCAGTTTTTCCGCACATCCTCCCGGCTTTTCCAGTAGCCCACGGCAAGACCCGCTAAATATGCCGCCCCCATGGCGGTAGTCTCCACGCACTTGGGCCGCAGCACCGGGCCGTCAATGAGATCCGCCTGGGTCTGCATCAGATAGTTGTTGGCGGAGGCACCGCCGTCTGCCTTCAGTGCCGTCAGCCGAATGCCGGAATCCGCCTCCATAGCCCGGAGCACATCCCGTGTCTGATAGCACAGGCTGTCCAGGGTAGCCCGGATGATGTGATACCGATTCACTCCCCGGGTCAATCCCACAATGGCTCCCCGGGCGTACTGATCCCAGTGGGGCGCTCCCAGACCGGTAAAGGCCGGCACCACATAGCAGCCGTTGGTGTCTTCCACCTTCTGGGCCAGATATTCGGACTCCGGGGCGGATTCGATGAGATGCAGCTCATCCCGGAGCCATTGCAGCGCCGCCCCGGCCACGAAAATGGAACCCTCCAAGGCGTACTCCACTTCTCCGTCCAGACCCCAGGCAATGGTGGTCACCAGGCCGTTCCGGCTGAAAACCGGCTTTTTCCCCGTATTCATCAGCAAAAAGCAGCCGGTACCGTAGGTGTTCTTCGCTTCTCCGGGACTGAAGCATGTCTGACCGAAAAGAGCCGCCTGCTGATCTCCCGCCGCTCCCGCAATGGGAATTGCCGCTCCGAAGAACTGGGGAAGGGCATAGCCGTACAGGCCGCTGCTGGGCTTCACCTCCGGAAGCATACACCGGGGGATATTCAGCTCTTTCAGAATCTCCTCGTCCCAGCGCAGGGTATTGATGTTAAAGAGCATGGTCCGGGAGGCGTTGGAATCGTCCGTTACATGGACTTTCCCGCCGGTAAGCTTCCAGATGAGCCAGGTTTCCACCGTGCCGAAGCACAGCTCTCCCCGCTCTGCCCGGGCTCGCGCGCCGGGCACGTTTTCCAGAATCCAGCGCAGCTTGGTGCCGGAAAAATAGGCATCGATGACCAGTCCCGTTTTTGCCCGGAAGGCATCCGTCAGTCCTCTGGCCTTCAATTCGTCGCAATACCGGCTGGTTCGGCGGCACTGCCAGACGATGGCTCGGCAGATGGGCTCACCGGTTTTCTTGTCCCAGACCACGGTGGTTTCCCGCTGGTTGGTGATGCCGATGGCGGCAATGCTCCCCGGGGTGGCTCCGATGTTTTCCATGGCCTGCCGGGCCACCTCCAGCTGGGTAGACCAGATCTCATTGGCATCGTGCTCCACCCAGCCGGGCTGGGGGAAATACTGAGTAAACTCCTTCTGAGCCATGGAGCAGACCTCACCTGCGGCGTTAAAGAGAATGCACCGGTTGGACGTGGTACCCGCATCCAGAGCCATGATATATTTTTCCACGGGAATGCCTCCTTTTTTCTTCATAAGATTACTGTATCATAGGAAGGCAGGAAAGGCAATAGGCCGGAACCGGCAAAAAGAGCAGGGATTTCTCCCTGCTCTTTTGATTTCGGCCAGGCTCGGCCTACTCCAATTCGAAAGCTCCGGTGTAAAGCCGGTAGTAGGTGCCCTTCTGGGCAATCAGTGCTTCGTGGTTGCCCCGCTCGATGATCCGGCCGTGGTCAAGCACCATAATGCAGTCGGAATTCATGATGGTGCTCAGCCGGTGGGCAATGACGAAGACCGTTCTGCCGTGCATCAGCGCGTCCATGCCGTCCTGAACCAGCCGTTCGGTGCGGGTATCGATGGAAGACGTGGCCTCGTCCAGAATCATCACCGGAGGATCCGCCACCGCCGCCCGGGCAATGGCAATCAGCTGCCGCTGACCCTGAGAAAGGCTTGCGCCGTTGCCGGTGAGCACTGTCTGATACCCTTCGGGCAGCCGGGTGATGAAGTCGTGGGCGTTGGCCAGCTTCGCCGCCCGGATGCACTCGTCGTCGGTAGCGTCCAGCTTGCCGTAGCGGATGTTGTCCATCACCGTGCCGGTGAAGAGGTTGGTCTCCTGAAGCACCACGCCCAGGGAGCGGCGCAGGTCGGGCTTGGCAATTTTGTTGATGTTGATGTTGTCGTAGCGGATCTTGCCGTCGGCAATGTCATAGAACCGGTTGATGAGGTTCGTAATGGTGGTCTTGCCCGCGCCGGTGGCGCCCACGAAGGCGATCTTCTCGCCGGGATGAGCATAGAGCGTCACGTCATGAAGCACCGTCTTCTCCGGCACATAGCCGAAGTCCACGTTCGTCATGGTAATGTCGCCCTTCAGCTCCGTGTAGGTCACGGTGCCGTCTGCATTGTGGGGATGCTTCCAGGCCCAGTGACCGGTACGCTTCTCGGTTTCCGTAATATTGCCCTGGTCATCGATTTCCGCGTTGACCAGCCGGACATAGCCCTCGTCCGCCTCGGGCTTCTCGTCCATCAGCTCGAAAATCCGCTCGGCGCCGGCCAGCGCCATGACGATGGCGTTGATCTGGTTGGACACCTGGGAAATGGGCATATTGAAGGAACGGGACAGGGTCAGGAAGCTGATGAGCTTGCCCAGTGTCAGCAGACTGCCGCCGGAATACACCGCCAGCAGTCCTCCGGCGATGGCAAGAATGGCGTACTGGGCATAGCCCAGGTTGTTGTTCAGGGGGCCCATGCAGTTGGAATAGGCACCGGCAAGATAAGCGTCCTTGCGAAGCTTCTCGTTCAGCTCATCGAACTGCGCCTTGCACACATCCTCGTGGGTGAAAACCTTCACCACCCGCTGGCCGTTGATCATTTCCTCCACATAGCCGTTCACCGCGCCCAGAGAACGCTGCTGACCGATGAAGAACTTGGCGGATTTCCCCGCAATCAGCTTGGTGACAAACACCACCGCCAGCACGGTAATCAGCTGAAGCACCGTCAGAATGGGAGAGGTGATAATCATCGTGATGAGCACCACCACCAGGGTCACCACCGAGGAAGCGCACTGGGGAATGGCCTGGGAAATCATCTGCCGGAGGGTATCGATGTCGCTGGTGTAGCGGCTCATGATGTCGCCGGCGGGATGGGTGTCAAAGTAGCGGATGGGCAGGGTCTGCATGTGGGTGAACAGCTGATCCCGGATGGAACGCTGGGTGCCCTGGCTGACCTTGGCCATCAGGTAGTTGCAGAAGAAGGCGGACACCAGACCAACGAAATACACACAGGCCATCATGCCCAAAAAGCGCAGCAAGGGGGCAAAGTCCGGAACGGCCTGGGACAGCATGGGGGTAATATAGTCATCCACCAGGGCTCCCAGAGAGGCGGAGCTGGCCGCCTGAGCCACCGCGCTGAACACAACGCTCACGCCCACCACTGCCAGGGTACCCTTGTACTGAGCCATATAGGAAAGAAGCCTGGAAATGGTCTGCTTGGGGTTTTTTGCCATGCGGCCGTCGCCGCGCATTTTCACAGGTGGCATTATTCCATCGCTCCTTTCGTCTGGGATTCATAGACCTCGCGGTAAATCTCGCTGGTCTTCAGAAGCTCGTCATGCTTGCCCATGTCCACAATCTTACCGCCGTCCATGACGATAATCAGATCGCAGTTTTCCACGGAGGAAATCCGCTGGGCAATGACGATTTTGGTGGTTTCGGGAATTTCCCCGGACAGCGCCTGCCGGATGGAGGCATCGGTGCGGGTGTCCACGGCGGAGGTGGAGTCGTCCAGAATCAGAATCTTAGGCTTTTTCAGCAAAGCCCGGGCAATACACAGCCGCTGCTTCTGGCCGCCGGAGACGTTGGTACCGCCCTGCTCGATGTGGGTGTCGTAGCCATCCGGGAAGGAGCGGATGAAGTCGTCGGCACAGGCAATCTTGCAGGCATGAACCATTTCCTCGTCGGTAGCGTCCGGGTTGCCCCAGCGCAGATTTTCCCGGATGGTGCCGGAGAACAGCACATTCTTTTGCAGCACCATGGAAACCGCGTCTCGAAGTGCCTTCACATCGTAATCGCGCACGTCCACGCCGCCTACCCGGATACTGCCCTGCGCCACGTCGTAAAGCCTGGGAATCAGCTGAACCAGGGTGGACTTGCTGGAGCCGGTGCCGCCCAGAATGCCCACCGTCATGCCGGAGGCAATGTGCAGATTGATGTTCTCCAGGGCGTACCGGTCGGCAGTCTTGGAATAGCGGAAGGACACGTTGTCAAAGTCCACGCTGCCGTCTTTCACCTGCATCACGGGGTTGTCGCAATCCTTCAGCTCCGGCTCCTCGGTGAGAATCTCCGTGGTGCGGCGCATGGGAGACCGGGACATGGTAATCATCACAAAGACCATGGACAGCATCATCAGCGCGCTAAGAATCTGGGTGGTGAAGGTGAACATGGAGGTCAGCTGACCGGTGGTCAGGCCTGCCGCGGCATTGTTTCCGGAGGCAACCACCATGGTCGCGCCCAGATAGGAAATCACCAGAATGCAGGTGTACACGGAAAACTGCATCAGGGGATTGTTGCAGGCCAGAATCCGCTCGGCCTTGCAGAAGTCCTTGTAGATGCTCTCGGACACGGAGGTGAATTTCTCCGTCTCCCGAGCCTCCCGAACAAAGGACTTGACCACCCGGATGCCGTGGACATTCTCCTGAACCACGTTGTTGAGCCGATCATAGGTCTTGAACACCCGGTCGAACAGGGGGAACACCATCCGAATCAGGATGAACAGTCCCAGACCCATCAGCGGCAGCACCACGCAGTACACCAGGCACAGCCGGGGGCTGACGGAGTAGGCGTTCGCCGTGGCCAGAATCAGCATCATGGGGCAGCGGATGGCCATCCGGATCATCATCTGGAAGGTCATCTGAATGGTGGCCACATCCGAGGTCAGCCGGGTGACGATGGACGCGGTAGAAAACCTATCAATATTGGCAAAGTCAAATTCCTGCACCTTATAATACATATCGTGGCGCAGATTCCGGGCGAAGCCCGTGGCTGCCCGGGAGGCAAGCACCGCCGAGGCAACGCCGAAAATCAGGGAGATCAGGGCGTAGAGCATCAGCAGTCCGCCGTAGCGCACCACCGCGCCCATATCCGACTGGCTGACGCCCAGGTCAACGACCTTCGCCAGCACCAGCGGAATCCTGGTTTCCATGTAGACCTCGCCGATCATGGTGACGGGGCCCAGGATGGCGTCCCATTTATACTCCCGGACGCACCGGACAAGGGTTTTTATCATGCTTTGGTTTCCTCCTTCGGATGATTTCCCCCGCAATCGGGGCGAACGTTGTCAATGGCTCGCTGCAAGAACGTTCGAAACTGCTCCCGCTCTTCCGGGGTAAAGCCCCGGACAATCCGTTCCTCGTTTTCCGCAATCTGCTGGTGCATCCTTTCATGGCAGGCGCGGCCCTTTTCCAGAACCGCAATCCGCTTGCTTCGCCGGTCTTTGAGGTCGGTTTCCAGGGCGATAAAACCCTTCTGCTCCAGTCGGAACAGAAGCCCGGATACGGTGGGATGTGTCAGCTGAAAGGTCGTTTCTACGTCCTTGGCATAGGTGGGGCTGTCCCCCCGGTGGAACAGGAAGGCCATCAGCCGTCCCTGGGACGCGGTCAGATCCATTTTTTCCAAGTTTTCCGTCATCGTCTGATCGCAGCACCAATGAAGAATGCGAATCAGATGACCATAGTTGACAGGCAGTGGAATCACCTCCGTATTTATGTAGCGTGCTACATACTAGCAGATTTTATAAAACAATGCAAGAGGATTTAGGAAACGTTCACAAATTATTTGGAATTGTATGTTTCCATCCCCTCTGCGCATACTAGGGAAGCTCTGAATAAATCGGCAAGAGCTGGCAGCGAGAGATTTTGGTCTCAGGCAAGGTTTGGAAAATGGAGGAATACTTTGTGTATTTCCCATTTTTCAAACCGCAGACTGGGGGCAAAAGATCCGCTGTCCAGCCGCCGACGATTTATTCAGAGTTTCCCCAGATCTGAGGTGAGAAAGCATGAAAGAGGACGAAAAAAAGCCCCTTTCCTGGGAAGCGGCAGACCCAAAGCCGCCGGTGATTCAGTCCGGTCGGCTGGAAAACCGAATCCGGAACTAACCGGGTGCCCCCTGAATAGAAGTCGTCATTGTGGAACAGTGCGTATAACGCTCGTCCCGGTCACAATCCCCGGTTCTTCCGAGAACTACCGGCGAAGCGCAAAGGCTCCCCTTGCTGACCAAGGGTGGTGCTCCGCGCAGCGAATTAGAATATTGATGATTGCCAGTGGCAATCATACCATAATTCATGCTGTCATGGCCATCTCACGCGAGGCCATGACTGAGGGGATCAGAACGATATTGTTTTGACAATCCCTCAGTCTCGCGCTTGCGGGGGACGCGCGAGCCAGCTCCCTTTGCACAAGGGAGCCGGGGGTGCTTCCGCACCAGTACGTTCTTCGATAGTTCTCGGAAGAACCGGGGGATTGTGACCAGGGGGAATCCCTGGAAGGGACCACACCAGCGTTGCGACGCTGGTTCGCAATGACATCTTCTTTTTATAGTCCACTCAAAGAAAAAACAACGGAGCCGAAAATCGGCTCCGTTATCTTTATGCGTTTTTCAGGCTTAGCCGTTGGCGCGCATCTGAGCGAAGCACTCGCTGCAGTACACGGGACGGTCAGTCTTGGGCTGGAAGGGCACCTTGGCCTCGCCGCCGCAGCGGGCGCAGGTTGCGGTGAAGAACTCACGGGGGGCACGGGTGGCGTTCTTGCGAGCGTCACGGCAAGCCTTGCAGCGCTGGGGCTCGTTCTGGAAGCCGCGCTCTGCGTAGAACTCCTGCTCACCGGCGGTGAACACGAACTCCTTGCCGCACTCCTTGCAAACTAAAGTCTTGTCTTCGTACATGAAAAATACCTCTCTTCGGTTTGTTGTTGCCCCGTGAAATCCCACCTGAAAATGATATAACGCAGGGTCGTAATAGATTCGTGGCAAACATTGCCATAACTCGGATTATACACACCTGGGTCGGTTTTGTCAATCCTAAATAAAAATTTTTCCCCTTTATGCACTTTTCAAATGCCAAACTGAGTCTGACCCTCATAAGGAATATGCAGGTGGTCGTAGGCAAGAGCCGTGACGCACCGACCCCGGGGGGTTCTGGTGAGAAATCCTAGCTGCATGAGGTAGGGCTCGTACACGTCTTCCAGAGTCACCGCTTCTTCGCCGATGGTGGCAGCCAGGGTCTCCAACCCCACCGGGCCGCCGCCGTAGTTCTGAACGATGGCGGTAAGCATCCGCCGGTCGATGTTGTCAAGACCCAGCTTGTCCACCTCCAGCCGCTTCAGCGCCAGCTCGGCCGCTTCCTTCGTAATGGTGCCGTTGCCCATGACCTCGGCAAAATCCCGAACCCGGCGCAGAAACCGGTTGGCAATCCGGGGAGTGCCCCGGCTCCGGGAGGCAATCTCCATGGCTCCCTCCGGTTCAATGGGCATACCCAGGATGGTGGCCGACCGGGTGACGATCTTCGCCAGTTCCTCCGGGGTGTACAGTTCCAGCCGCAGATTCACGCCGAACCGATCCCGCAAAGGGGCGGACAGCTGACCTGCCCGGGTGGTGGCTCCTACCAGGGTGAATTTCGGCAGATCCAGCCGGATGGAGTTGGCGCTGGGGCCTTTTCCCACGATAATATCGATGGCAAAATCCTCCATGGCAGGATAGAGAATTTCCTCCACCACCCGATTCAGCCGGTGGATTTCGTCGATGAAGAGGATATCCCCCGGATTCAGGTTGGTGAGCAGCGCCGCCAGATCGCCGGGCTTTTCGATGGCGGGGCCGGAGGTGACCCGGATGCCCGCCCCCATCTCATTGGCGATCACGCCCGCCAGGGTGGTCTTGCCGAGACCCGGCGGGCCGTAGAGCAGCACATGATCCAGAGGCTCGTTCCGCCGCCGGGCGGCTTCAATATAAATGGACAGATTTCCCTTTGCCTTTTCCTGGCCGGTGTAATCTGCCAATAGCTTTGGCCGCAGGCCGATTTCCCCGGCATCCTGGGGTTCATAGACAGGGGAAACAATGGGTTCGTCCAGTTCCTGTGAAAATTCCAAGCTCATAATCTTTTATCCCTTCATGACCATGGCCCGGAGGGCATGGCGCACCATCTCTTCGGTAGAGGCGTTGGGGTCTACACCCTTCAGAGCCTGGCTGATTTCCGCCGGGGAATAGCCCAGCTCCTGAAGTGCCGCACCCGCAAGGGCGGCATTGTTTCCCTGCTGGACAGGCATAGGCGCTCCGCTTCCGGCCGAAAAATCCAGCTCCAGGCTGCCGCCGCCAATCTTATCCTTCAGCTCCAGAATGATTCGCTGGGCAATTTTCTTGCCCACGCCCTGAGCGGCGGTGAGCATTTTCTCGTCCCCGGTCATCACAGCCAGCGTAAAGTTCTGCGGGCCGCCGGAGGACAGAATGGACATGGCCGCCTTGGGCCCCACGCCGTTGACGGCGGTCAGCAGGGAAAAGCACCGCTGCTCCTCCCGGCTGGAAAAGCCGTAAAGATCAAAGGCGTCCTCCCGGATGGACTCGGTGACGAACAGCTTTGCGTTCTGGTTCAGCTTCAACTGAGAAGCCGTGTAGGCCGTCACCCGGCAGCCGTAGCCCACGCCGCCGCAGTCAATAACCGCAAGACCCGGCTCTAAAAGCGCCACCTTGCCGGATACATAGTATAGCATATCAATTCCTCCGCATTAACGGCCATAGGCCTGAGCAAGCAAAGACGTGCTGGAACGGGCATGGCACAGAGCGATACCCACCGCGTCCGCCGCGTCGTCGGGCTTGGGAATGGCGGGCAGCTTCAAAAGCCGCTTGGTCATATCCTGAACCTGATGCTTGGTGGCGTTGCCGTAGCCAACTACCGCCTGCTTGACCTGCATGGGCTTGTACTCAAAAATCGGCACTCCCGCCTGCCGGACAGCCAGCAAAATCACGCCCCGGCTCTGTGCCACGTTGATGCCCGTGGTCACGTTGTGGCCGAAAAACAGCTCTTCGATGGCCACCGCCTCCGGCTGGGACACCCGCAGAAGCTCCGTCATGTCGTTGTAGATCACTTCCAGCCGCCAGGGAAAATCCGTATTGGCAGGCGTGGTGATAGCCCCGCAGTTGAGCATTTTGTACTGTCCCCGATCCGCTTCAATCAGGCCGAAGCCCGTAATGCCGTAGCCCGGGTCGATTCCCAGAATCCGCATTACAGGCCCCCTCTGGCAACGACCCAAAGCTGCCAGATCACAAACAGGAGAAACAGCACCAGGCCGATTCTGGCTCCCCAGACCTGCCAGCCGGGTCGCGGCTCATAGGGCTGCCGCTCCAATTCTTCCTTTTCTTCCATGGGTACTCACCTCTTGGGCATATCATAGCACATTTGTTTCAAAATTCCTAGTTTTATTTTCCTTGTTCCTTTTGAAAAGCTATGGTATGATATGCAAAAGCAAAGGAGAAGTGCCAATGTTGACATTATATAAAGAAAAAGCTCCCGTTTCGGGAGTGCTGTTTGACATGGACGGACTGGTGGTGGACACGGAATGGATGTACTCCCGGTTCTGGATGGAGGCCTGCCGGTTCTACGGCTTTCCCATGACGAAGGAGCAGTCCCTGCAAATGCGCAGTCTGAACCACGCCCTGGGGCAAGCCAAACTTCACGAGCTTTTCGGCGAGGGAGCCGACTACGAAACCATCCGCAAAAAGCGGATTGCGCTGATGGACACCTACGTCCTGGAAAACGGCGTTGCCCCGAAGCCCGGAATTTATGAGCTGCTGGACGCCCTGGACGAAAAGCACATCCCCCGGGCGGTGACCAGCTCCTCCCCTCAAGCCCGGATTCAGGCGTACCTGGAACCTCTGGGACTGTATCACCGGTTCGGGAGAATCGTCACCGCCTACGACGTGCCCCATGGCAAGCCGGAGCCGGATATCTACCGGAAGGGCGCGGAGGTTCTGGGGTTGGCTCCGGAAAAATGCCTTGCCCTGGAGGATTCCCCCTCCGGGATTCTCTCCGCCAGCCGTGCCGGCTGCCTGAGCGTGGTGATTCCCGACCAGGATCAGCCGGATGCCGACACCCTGTCCCGGGTTTATGCCGAGGCGGACAGCCTGGCAGATATTATCGGCCTGTTATAGGGTCTATCTGAAAACCGTCAACACGCCCAAACAGCGGGTCTTTTCCACCTGCTGGGCACCATTTTTTCTTGCAATACCCAGAGTATTCCTGCAAAAAATGGCTTCATCAGGCAGAAAATCCCTCGCCGCCTCTCATATTTCCGGTTTTTAGATAGGCCCTAAGGAAACGTCCATATCCGACCGCAAAACCATAGGTTTTCCGGTGATCGGATGAGAAAATTCCAACATTTTCGCGCAAAGCATCTGATGGCTCAGGCCAAGCCGGGCGGAGAAGGTCTGGGATTCCTCGCTTCCGTACTGGGGATCTCCCAGAATGGGAAAGCCCATATAGGCACAGTGCACCCGCAGCTGGTGGGTTCTGCCGGTAACCGGTCGGAGAGCCAGCTTGCTCCAGCCATCCTCCGTCTCCAGCAGCTGCCACCGGGTCAGCGAGGGCTTCCCTTCCGGGTTGACATAACGCAATAGGCTGGGCAATTCCCGGCGGGCAATGGGGGCATCGATAACGCCGCTGTCCCCTTCCGGCCTGCCGTAGACCAGGGCATGATAGGTTTTTTTCGCCCCGTTTTCCTGAAGCCGGGTGTGAACATAGGCGTTCTTCGCCAGCAGCACAATGCCGAAGGTGTCCCGATCCAGCCGGGTCATGGGGTGAAAGGCCAAATGCTGTCCGGTTTTCTGATAATACCCGGCCACAAGATTTGCCAGCGTTCCGGTGTTTTTCGCCCGGGATGGGTGAATCAGCATTCCGGCGGGCTTGTCCACCGCCAGAATGGCCTCGTCCTCATAAAGAATGGACAACTCCCCATCCTCCGCCGGATATTCCGGGGTTTCCTCGGGAAAGGCCACGGTAATGATGTCCCCGGGGGATACCGGATAATTGGTACGCTGAGCAGCGCCGTTGACCCGGAGAGCATCTCCCCATTTGAGCTTGTTCATGAGCCCGGTGGACATATTCAGCTCTCCCCGCAGGAAAGAAGAAAGCCGTCCTTCCCGGTTTGCCGTCCATTTTAGTTCCATCTGCACACCTACCTTTCTGCTTGCGCTTCCTTGGATGGTCTGGTGCGGGAGCACCCCGGCTCCCTTGTGTAAAGGGAGCTGTCATGGTCGTCTCACGCAAGGCCATGACTGAGGGATTGTCAAAATAGGTGAGTTCTGATCCCCTCAGTCAAAAATCAGAGATTTTTGCCAGCAGTACATTGTGGTATGACTGCCACCGGCAGTCATGGTAATTTTGATTCGCTGCGCGGAGCACCACCCTTGGTCAGCAAGGGGAGCCTTTGTGCTTCGCCATTGGTTCTCGGGATATCTCGGGGATTGCCACGCCAGTATGAGCCGGTTCGCAATGACCTGCGTGGTACGAACTGTCTACGCACATCCGCCACACCTTCTCCAAACAGAAAACGACCCTGCCGGAATTTCGGCAGGGTCAGATTTTCTTAGTTCAGAGCAGCCTTGGCCTTGGCCACAACTGCGGCGAAAGCAGCGGTGTCCTGGATAGCCATCTCGGACAGGCTCTTCCGGTTCATCTCGATGCCGGCCTTCTTCACACCGTTCATGAAGGTGGAGTAGTTCATGCCGTAGGGAGCGACGGATGCGCTGATCCGGGCGATCCACAGACGGCGGTAATCACGCTTCTTCTGCTTGCGGCCCTTGAAAGCGTAGTTGCCGGACTTCATGACCTGCTGCTTGGCCATCTTGAAGTGCTTGGACTTGGAACCCCAATAGCCCTTAGCCAGCTTCAGGGTAGCGTTTCTTCTCTTGCGCGTCATCATTGCGCCTTTAACTCTTGCCATTTCTCAGTATCCTCCTTCTGCCTTACTTGTAGGGAATCATTTCCTTGATGGCGCTGACATTGGTCTGATCAGCGTAAGCGGTTGCGCGCAGATGGCGGGTACGCTTGGTGGTCTTCTTGGTCAGGATGTGGCTCTTGAAAGCGCGGGCTCTCTTAACCTTACCGCTGGCGGTCAGGTTGAATCTCTTCTTAGCACCGCTATGGGTCTTCAGCTTGGGCATAGGTGGTTCTCCTTCCGATTCTCTTTGGTAATGAATGACTTACTTGCTATTCTTGGGGGTCAGGAAAATCGCCATGAAGCGACCTTCCAGCTTAGGGCTCTTCTCCATGCCGGCGATTTCCGCGCAGCTGGCGGCAAAGTCCAGAAGCAGCTTCTCACCAATGTTGGTATGCGCCATCTCACGGCCGCGGAAGCGGACGCTGACCTTCACCCGATTGCCGTCTGCCAGGAACTTCTGAGCAGCCTTGATCTTGGTGTTCAGGTCATTGGTGTCGATGCTGGGGCTCATGCGGATTTCCTTGATTTCCACAACCCGCTGGTTCTTTCTGGCATCCTTCTCCCGCTTCTTCTGATCGTAGCAGAATTTGGAATAGTCCATGATTTTGCAGACGGGGGGAACCGCGTTGGGAGAAATCTTCACCAGATCCATGCCCTGCTCCTCTGCCATGGCGTTTGCCTCGGCGGAAGAAACGATGCCCAGCTGGGCGCCGTCGGCACCGATCAGGCGGACTTCCTTGTCCCGGATCTCCTCATTGAGCTGATGGTCTAACTTTGCGATGGTAAGCACCTCCAAATAAACAACAAAAAGCGGATGCCCGAGCATCCGCATCATTCCTGGTTCTCCCGAAAGAGAAAGGGAATATGAACCGTTTCGCATAGCTTACGGTGAGGCGGATGTTCAGCCTTCTTGATTACCTGTGCATTTTAGCACAGCTATTCCCCGTTGTCAAGGGGTATTTTCTATATTTTCTGTCTGCTGAATATCTTATGCCCTGGCAGGTTAGAATGATTCCAGGTTTCCGACAACGGTTCCCGGCGCGCCTGTGAAGGCGGACAGAACCTCCAATTCCAGGTTTTTCTCCTTGGCCAGCAGCACCGAACGGTCATGGAGCACCTGGGCTCCGTTTTCCACCAGCGCCAGCATGGTGTCGTAGCGGATTTGCCGGAACCGTCTGGCATCGGGAAACAGTCTGGGATCCCGATCATACACCCCGTCTACATCCGTAAAAATCTGGCACCGATCCGCCCGGAGCCAGGCCGCCAGCGCCACCGCCGTGGTATCCGAGCCGCCCCGCCCCAGGGTGGTGATGTCTCCGTCCGGGGCCACGCCCTGAAAGCCCGCAACGACTGCGATTTTCCCCGCCTCCAGCTCCCGGAGAATTCTCCCGGTATCCACAGACAGAATCCGAGCATTCCCATGATTTCCATCGGTATGGATTCCCGCCTGCCAGCCGGTAAGGCTTACCGCCGGGCAGCCCATGGCACCGATGGCCATGGCCATAAGGGCTGCGGACATCTGCTCTCCGGCGGCCAGATAGGCGTCCATTTCCCGGACGGCTCTGCGGCGGTTCAGCTGGGAAGCCCGCCGGATCATTTCATCTGTGGTGTCACCCTGGGCAGAGACGACAATGACCATTTGATTTCCCTGCCGGGAAAGCTCCGCCGACCGTCGGGCCGCCGCCCGAATCCGTCCGGCATCCGCCAGGGACGTTCCTCCGTACTTCTGGACAAGAAGCATACTCCTCCCTCCCGGCACAGCCTATGTCAAGGAAGGGCAGAATGTGACGAAAGGGCAGACGAAAAAAGGAGGCATTGCCCAAACACGAAAGAGAACCCCCCCCCCGAAAACGCCTGTCTTGGGCAATGCTCACATCGCCCCCAAGTGAGAAAACGGGCTTTTGGTTCTTGCCTTTCATAAACGCTTTGGCTCTGGTCCCTCCGGGGGCAATGTTCTTGTCCCGGCAAGAACATTGATAAGAAGCCGGCTTAAGGGGCGCTGCCGAAAAGCCGCCCCCTTAAGAATCCCCCGGCCGCACCGCCGGAAGTGCTTCAAAATGTTTCGGGTCTTAGGGTTTTATTGAAATGGAGACTTTTTCGCAAAGAAACGGAGGGGCATTTCTGCCCCTCCTGGGATATAGGATTCTCAGCCTGCCAGAACTTCCGCCTTGACCACGCCCCGGGTGGCGCTCAGCTGCCGCAGCATCTCCTCCAGAGTCACCGTCAGATCCATGGTCTCCGCGGAAATGGTGACCACCGCCGTGCCGTTGGTGGGCACGATGGAATTGATGGTGATGATGTTGGCCTTGGTATCGGCAAACACCGCCAGAATGTGGGACAGCAGTCCCGGCTCGTCGTGGAGCAGCAGCTGGAAGGTTATGATCCGGCCGGTCATCATATTCTGAAAGGGAAGCACCGCGTCCCGGTACTTATAAAAGGCGCTGCGGCTGATGTCCGTCATTTTCGTGGCTTCGTTCACCGTAGCCGCCTCGCCGGTGGACAGCAAACGTTTTGCCTCCGCCACCTTCAGAAATACTTCCGGCAGTGCGGATGCTTCCACAATGTAGTATTGGGGTTTGGTTGACATGTTCGACCTCCTGATATGCTCGTTCTCGACTGAACGACATCTGTTCTCCATGTAAGCTATTGTAACACACATTTTGAAAAAAGCAACCCTTATCTTCCCATCGAAAGGAGCTTCCGTCATGGGCTTTCCCCGAAAAGACATTCTGACGCTTCTGGCCGGCTCTGTCCTTCTGTGGTTGGCAGTCCGGTTTCTGCTGCCCCTGATCCGGCCTTTCCTGCTGGGCCTTGTCCTGGCATTGGCGGCGGAGCCCATGGTACGCTTTCTGGAAAAACGCCTCCGGCTGCCCCGGCAGGCCGCCGCCGGTCTGGGCGTGAGCTTGGCCTTCTGCTTTCTTGCTTTGCTTGTGACGGTGCTGTGCGCCGCGGCGGTGCGGCAGCTGCGCTCCCTGGCGGGAATCCTGCCCGGCCTGGAGGATGCCGCCCGTCGGGCGCTGGAGCTGACGCAGACCAACCTGCTGGCCCTGGCTGCCCGGGCTCCCCGGAATCTGCGGCCTGTGCTGACGGAGCACCTGCGTCTGCTGTTTTCCGACGGCAGCACCCTGCTGGGAAAGATCACCGCCTGGCTTCTGGGGCTGGCAGGTGGAATTCTGGGCCGTCTGCCGGACAGCGCCCTGGGCTTTGGGACAGGTATTCTGTCCGCCTTTCTCATTTCTGCCAGGCTTCCCAAAATCCGGCTGTGGCTCCTGGGGAAGATTCCCCGGGAGCGGCTGAATGTCCTTCTTGACCGATTCCGGCGGCTGCGCCGGATGCTCCTGAACTGGCTGACGGCTCAGCTGAAGCTCATGAGCGTCACCTTCTGCATCATCGCCGGAGGACTGACTTTGCTGCGGATTCCCAGGAGCCTTCTGTGGGCTTTCGTCATCGCTTTGGTGGATGCCCTGCCCGTCTTCGGCACGGGGACGGTGCTGATCCCCTGGGCGCTGGTGTGCTTTCTGCAAGGGAACCGGGTTCTGGCTCTGGGCATTGCCGGAACCTACGCCACCGCCGCTCTGACCCGCTCCATTCTGGAACCCAAGCTTCTGGGCCGTCACCTGGGGCTGGATCCGCTGGCCACCCTGGCGGCCCTGTATATCGGCTGCCGTCTGTGGGGCATTGCCGGGATGATTGCCGCGCCCATGATCACCGTGGCCCTGCTGCAATTGCGCCGTGCCCCGGGAGAATGAAAGAAAATTCCATCTTCCTATTGTACATTGTCCGGTTTTTTGTTATAATGTAAGGAAAATGCTTATTACTGGATGTGTGCTAAGGTGAAATACGGAATTTGGAATGAGAAGAAGCCGGATATGGCTTCGGTGAACGCCCTGGTAAGCGCAGGCTACGCCCCATTGTCTGCCATGGTGCTGGCCGCCCGGGGCATTCAGAACGGTGCCCAGGCAAAGAACTATCTGGATCGCAACGCCCCCCTGCCCGACCCTTTTTTAATGACGGATATGGCTCTGGCCGCCGGGCGGGTGGCGCTGGCCATCGAAAACAAGGAAAAAATCGCGGTCTTCGGCGACTATGACGTGGACGGCATTACCGCCACCTGCCTGCTGACGGATTTTCTCCGCCGCCACGGGGGCAGCTGTGTCAGCTACATCCCCGGTCGGCTGGAGGAGGGCTACGGTCTGAACGCCATTGCCCTGCACCAGCTTCACGACGAGGGGGTTCAGCTCATCGTCACCGTGGACTGCGGCATTACCGCCGTGGCCGAGGCTCAGCTGTGCAAAGAGCTGGGCATGGATCTGGTCATCACCGACCACCACGAATGCAAGGATGCCCTGCCCGAGGCAGTCGCGGTGGTTGACCCCCACCGGCCGGACGGCGGCTATCCCCACAAGGATCTATCCGGCGTGGGTATCGCCTTCAAGCTGGCCTGCGCCCTGTGCGGTGATGCGGAGGCGGTGCTGTCTGAGTACGCCGACATGGTGTGCCTGGGTACCGTAGCGGATGTCATGCCTCTGCGGGGAGAGAACCGGGTCTTTGCCGCCCGGGGCCTGGAGCTGCTGGCTCACACCAAGCGCCCCGGCATTGCCGCTCTCATGGCCGAGTGCGGCTGCGACCCCAAAACCGTCACTTCCTCCACCATCGGCTTTATGCTGGCTCCCCGCATCAATGCCGCAGGCCGGATGGGACAAATTGATCTGGCTCTGAAATTATTTCTCACCGACGATCCCCAGGAAGCGAGCGATGCCGCCAAAGCCCTGTGCGCACTGAACCGGCAGCGGCAGGCGGTGGAATCGGAAATTTACCGGCAGGCGGTAGCCATGCTCCCCGCCGGAAAGCCCCCGGAGGCCATCGTCCTGGCGGACGAAAGCTGGCATCAGGGAGTCGTCGGCATTGTGGCCAGCCGGATTGCCGAGGAATACGCCTGTCCGGCTTTTCTCATCTGCCTGGACGGCGACCACGGCAAGGCCAGCTCCCGAAGCCACGGCGGCTTCAATCTGTTCGCCTCCCTGAGCACCCTGTCCCCATTGCTGGAAAGCTACGGCGGTCATGAGCTGGCGGCGGGCTTTACCATCAGCCGGAAGAACATTCCGGAATTCCGCCGTCAAATTTGTGCTCTGGCTGCGGACTACTACCAGGACGACCTGCCCCGCACCAGCCTGGACATTGACTGTGCCATTGACCCGGAGCTTCTGACCATTCCGGGCATCGATTCGCTGAAGGTGCTGGAGCCCTGCGGCAACGGCTGCCCCAAGCCGGTGCTGTCCATGACCGGTCTGACCATCGACCGGATCAGCATGGTGGGCGGAGGCCGACATATGCGTCTGCGGCTGCGCAAGGGCCATTTCACCTTCGGAGCCATCTACTTTTCCGCCAATCCCCAGAGCGTTTCCATCGTCCAGGGAGACTTAGTGGACGTGGCTTTCAATCCCCAGGTCAACGAGTACCGGGGCGACCGGATTGTCCAGATGAATGTGCTGGACATCCGCCCCAGCTGCCGGGCCGAGTGCTCCCCGGAAACCTCCCTGTACCGGGCATTGCAGAAGGGGGAACCTCTGTCCCGGGAAAATACCGCCTGTCTTCCCGACCGTGCCATGCTTGCCATGGTCTGGCGGTATCTGGCCGGTGTAGGAACCGAGATACAGGAATCTCCCCTGTGCCTGTGTCGGAAAATCGTCCGCTGGGCGGGCAAGCCCCTGAGCCTGGGACAGCTGAGCATCTGCCTGGATATTTTCCGGGATGTGGGCCTGCTGGAAATCACCCGGCTTCATAAATCCATCACCATCCGGCTGACCCCCGGAACGGGAAAGGCTGACCTGACCACCAGCCAAACCATGCAGCGGCTGCTGCGCGCGAAAGAGAGCTGAAGAAAATGGAAACCTTTGAAGAACACTATGCCGCCATGGAGCGGGCCATCAACAAGCACATTCCCGGGGCCGACTGGGCGCTCATCAACAAGGCCGTGGATTACGCCAGTACCAAGCACCAGGCCCAGACGCGCAAGGACGGCTCCCCCTACATCATTCACCCTCTGGCGGTGGCACAGATCGTGGCGGAGATGGGTCTGGACTGTGACGCGGTGCTGGGCGCGCTGCTTCACGACTGCATCGAGGACACCGACGCTTCCCACGAGGACATTGAGCGAATCTTCGGTTCCACCGTAGCGGAGCTGGTGGAGGGTGTTACCAAGCTGACCCGTGCCAACTTCTCCACCTCCGAGCAGGCCCAGATGGAAAATCTGCGCAAGATGTTCATGGCCATGTCCAAGGACATCCGGGTGGTGCTCATCAAGATCGCCGACCGGCTTCACAATATGCGCACCATGCAGTACCAGACCCCGGAAAAGCAGCTGAAAAAATGCCGGGAGACCATGGATGTTTACGCGCCTCTGGCGCACCGCTTGGGTATGCAGAAGATCAAGTGGGAGCTGGAGGACATCGCCCTCAAGTATCTGGTGCCCGATTCCTACAACGAGATCATGAATTACCTCAATGCCCACAAGGAGCAGGATGAGGTGTTCATGCGCACCATTCAGGATAAGATCACCCAGCGGCTTTCCTCCGTGGGCATTCACAACAAGACCTACGGCCGAATCAAGCATGTGTACTCCATTTACCGGAAAATGCAGGCTCAGGGCAAGACCATCGACGAGCTTTACGACATCTACGCCTTCCGGGTCATCGTGGACACCATTCCCGACTGCTACAACGTGCTGGGCCACGTCCACGACCTGTTCAATCTGGTACCCGGCCGGTTCAAGGACTACATCTCCACCCCCAAGCCCAATATGTACCAGTCCCTTCACACCACCGTCATCGGCTCCCAGGGCATTCCCTTCGAGGTGCAGATCCGCACCTGGGACATGCACGAGACTGCGGAATACGGCATTGCCGCCCACTGGAAATACAAGCAGGGCACCGGCGCCGGTACGGAAAAGGACTTCGAGTGGGTTCGCCGTCTGCTGGAAACCCAGCAGGATTCCGATGCCGAGGAATTCGTCCAATCTCTGAAAATCGACATGTTCAACGATGAGGTCTTCGTCTACACCCCCAAGGGCAGAATCGTCTCCCTGCCCGCAGGCTCCACCCCCATCGACTTTGCCTATGCCATCCACTCCGGGGTGGGCAACGCCATGATCGGCGCCAAGGTCAACAACCGGATCGCCAACATCGACACCAAGCTGCGCAACGGCGACATTGTGGAGGTGCTCACCTCCAAGGCCGCCAAAGGACCCAGCCGGGACTGGCTGACCATCTGTAAGTCCAACCAGGCCAGAACCAAGATCAAGCAGTGGTTCAAGCGGGAGAAGCGGGATGAGAACATCGTCCACGGCAGAGCCTCCTTCGAGGCGGAGATGAAGCGGGTAGGTCTGCCGCTGAATGCCCTGTCGAATCCCGAACTGGAACCCCATTTGCTGCAAAAGCTGTCCTTCGACAGCTGGGACGATATGTACGCCGCCATCGGCTACGGCGGTCTCACCGCCACCAAGGCCGTTGGCCGCATCCGGGACGACGTGAACAAGGCCGTCAAGGCCCAGACCACGGAAAAGCTTCCCGGTGCCCCTCTACGCCTGAAGCCGGACTCCGACGCGGAGCTTCTCAACCGCCACGCCGTCAACGGCATCATCGTCGAGGACATCGACTCGTGCATGATCAAGTTCGCCAAGTGCTGCGCCCCCGTCCCCGGGGATGCCATCGTGGGCTTCATCACCAAGGGCTTCGGCGTTTCCATCCACCGGGCGGACTGCCCCAACGCCGCCGCCCGGGAGGATCCCAAGCAGGCCGCCCGATGGGTGCGGGTTCGCTGGGCTACCCAGGAAGAGCAGCCCTTTGAAACCACCCTGGAGCTGGACTGCATCACAAGAGACGGTCTGGTACTGGATGTAGCCACGGTCATGAGCACCGCCCGGGTTCGGGTGAAGGAAATGAACGCCAAGGATTTGCCCGGCGGCCGGAGCACCATCACCATTCGCTTCGAGGTGAAGAACGTGGCGGAACTGGATTCCATCCGCGCCAAGCTTCTGAGCATCCGGGATGTGACCAACTCCCGCAGAGGACAGAATTAAAACAGATTAGGAGAATTTGCTATGCGAGCAGTATTGACCCGGGTAAAATCCGCCAGCGTGACCATTGACGGTCAGTGCGTGGGCAAAATCGGTCAGGGCTTTCTGATTCTGCTGGGGGTTGGCCCCAAGGACACGGAAAAGGAATGCCGGTATCTGGCGGAAAAGGCTCTGGGGCTGCGGATTTTCGAGGACGAAAACGAAAAAATGAACCTGGGGCTGGAGGCCGTCCACGGTCAGGTGCTGGTGGTCAGCCAGTTTACCCTCTACGGCAACTGCCGGAAGGGTCGCCGACCCAGCTTCACCGAAGCCGCGCCTCCGGAGCTGGGCAACCGGCTCTATGAACGGTTCCTGGCGGACTGCGCGGAACTGGGATTCCCGCCCCAGCATGGCCGCTTCGGCGCGGATATGCAGGTGGAATCCGTCAACGACGGCCCTGTGACCATTCTGCTGGACACCGACCAGCTGATGGACACCCCCAGACGATAAGGAGGCAGCTATGCTGGAAGTCAAATCCCTGACCCTGGGCGCATACCAGACCAATTGCTACATCATCCGTGACAGCGCTTCGAGCCGCTGCTGTCTCATCGACCCGGGCTATGACGCGGATACCGTTTTGGACAAGCTGACCGAGCTGGGGCTGACTGTGGAGGCCATTTTGCTGACCCACGGTCACTTCGACCATGTGGGAGCCGTCCGGGAAATCGCCGCGGACACCGGCTGCAAGGTATACCTCTGCGCCGAGGATCTGAGTCTGCCGCCCCAGCTTACCGCCGGAAAGCTCTACTATACCGACACCTACGGCGAGGGCACGAAACTCCACCTTGCCGGTCTGGAAATGACCGTCCTCCACACCCCGGGTCACACCCCCGGCTCCGTGTGTCTGCGGACGGAAGGGGCGCTCTTCTCCGGAGACACCCTCTTTGCCGGAAGCTGCGGCCGCACCGATCTGCCCGGCGGCAGCTGGGAGCAGATGACCGCCTCCCTCAAGCGGCTGGCCGCCATCCCCGAAAATCTCTGGGTACTTCCGGGTCATGGGGAAACCAGCACCCTGGACAGTGAAAAGAAATACAACCCCTATCTGCGCTGAGAGGAGCCTCTCATGAATCTGACACTCATCGGTCACGAGGACCGTTACGCCGTGGAGCAGCTGCAAATGGCTCTGTTCCCGGAAAACCCGGAAGGAACGGCGGTATCCGCCCTTTTCCGGGGAAAAACCTGGCTTACCGCCACCGCAAAAATCACCTTAAACGGCAAAACCGTTTCCGCCGCCCGGCGGCTGAAGGCCGACGAGGAAACCGTCCGGCTGCGCAGACGCATTTTGCAGCAGAGCTACTACTTAGCGGCCATCCAGCTGCTTGACCGGAAGCCTGCCTGGGGCGCTCTCGCCGGTGTGCGGCCTACGAAAATCACCACGAAGCATCTGTTGGAGGGCGGCACCCCCGCTTCCGCCGACCGGCTTATGCGGGATGTGTATTATGTCACCCTGGAGCGAAGGCAGCTGGCAGTGGACTGCTCAGAGTCTACGGTCAAGGCCGTATCTCTCATGGACAAGGATGACCTGTCCGTCTATGTGGGCATTCCCTTCTGCCCTACCCGGTGCAGCTATTGCAGCTTCGTCAGCCGCACCGTCGGCAAGAAAACCGAGCTGCTGGACAAGTACCTTGCCGCTTTGGAGCGGGAGATTCAGGTCACCGCCCGGCTGATGAAGGAAAGCGGGAAACATCTTCTCACCCTTTACATCGGCGGCGGCACCCCCTCCATTCTGTCCACTCCCCAAATGATTCATCTGCTGGATACTCTTCGGGAGTCCTTCGATTTTTCCCGGTGCATCGAATTCACCGTGGAGGGAGGCAGACCGGACACCCTGGATCTGGAAAAGCTTCGGGCTATCCGGGAGCACGGAGCCGACCGGATGAGCATCAACCCCCAGACCATGGAGGATTCCGTCCTCCGGGCCTGCGGCAGACCTCACACCGGGGCAGACGTGATCCGAGCCTACCGTCAGGCGGAAGAAGCGGGCTTTTCCGCCATCAATATGGATTTGATTGCGGGTCTTCCCACGGATGATTTTGACGGCTTCCGCCGTTCCCTGGACGCGGTGGCTTCCCTGAACCCCGCCAACATCACCGTTCACACCCTGGCTCTGAAAAAGGGTGCCGACCTCTTTGAAAAGCGGGAGGGGCTGTCCACCGCCGAAGAAGTCTCCCGGATGGTGGACTATTCTAACGCCACCCTTCGGAATCTTTCCTATAAGCCCTACTACCTCTACCGGCAGAAATATATGTCCGGCAGCTTTGAAAACGTAGGCTGGAGCCGGGAGGGCCTTGACTGCCTGTACAACATCTACATGATGGAGGAGCTGCACACCATCGTCTCCCTGGGCGGCGGGGGCATGAACAAGGTGAACCTGCCCGACGGCACCCTCCAGCGGTTCCACAACCCCAAATTCCCGGAGCAGTACATCGAAATGATCGATTCCGTCTGCCGCCAGAAGGAAGAACTGTTTACCCTATTGTAAAAGAAAGGTTGTTTTCTTTGGATACACTGATTTCCAACGTCACCGCCGTGACCATGAATCCCCGGATGGAAGTGATTTTCGGGGCCTATATCGGTATCGAGGACGGCAAGATCGTCTCCATCCGCCGTTCTGCCCCGAAGGAGCCGCCGAAAACCATCATCGACGGCACCGGCATGGTTGCCATGCCCGGCCTCATCAACTGCCACACCCACCTGGCCACCGCCAGTCTGCGCAGCTATTCTGACGATCTGGGCAACACCCAGGCTCTGGAAGCGCTGCTGCAAAAGGAGGCCAAGATGGATTCCCGCAGTGCCAGGGCCGCGGCTTTGCTTGCCATTGCCGAGTGTCTGCGCTTCGGCGTGACCTCCGTTTCCGATCTGTATTACTACCCGGATGCCACCGCCGAGGCGGTCGCCCAGGCGGGTATCAAGGCAAATCTGGCCCTTTCCTCCTACCGGTTCATCGACCCCAACGAGGACTTCGACTTTGAAACCGACGAGCAGTGCCGGGAGCTGGTACGGGTAGTGGAAAAGTGGCACGACTTTGACGACGGCAGAATCAAAATTGACGCGGGCATCTACGCCGAGTACACCAGCAACTACCGGCTCTGGGAAGGTCTTCTGGGCTACGCCACGGAAGCAGGTCTCGGAATGCAGCTTCATCTGGCCGAAACCAAGGGCGAGGTGGAGTCCTGCCTGGAGCGCACGGGCATGGGCCCCGGAGAGCTGCTGAACTGCCATAACCTCTTCTGCGTGCCCACCACCGCCGCGGGCTGTACATATCTGGAACCCGAAGAGCGTAAGCTTTTGGGAAAGCACAAGGTCACGGCGGTAACTACCCCCGTAGCCGCTGCCAAGGCCGGCTGGGCAGCCACTCCCATCCTGGAATCCGTCAAGGCCGGGATGAACGTGGCGCTTGGCACCGGCGGCGCGGTAGAGTGCGGCAATCTGGATTTGTTTGAGGTCATGCGCTACGCCGCCATGGATGCCCGCCGGGAAAGCGGGGACAGCGCCGCTCTGCCCGCAGCCGCCGCCCTGATGATGGCAACGGTCTCCGGCGCCCAGGCTCAGGGACGAGCCGCCCAGTGCGGTATGCTTCAGGAGGGCATGGACGCGGACATCATTCTGGTGGACTTCACCGCCCCCCATCTGATGCCATGTCACAATGTACTGAACGGTCTTGTCTGGTCCGCCAAGGGCGGCGACGTGGCCATGACCATGGTTCGGGGCAAGATTCTCTACGAAAACGGCAAATTCCCCACCATCGACCTGCGTCAGGTGGTAGAGGAACTGACGAACTACGCCATCCCGAAACTCTTCGAGGAGAATAAGGACTAATCCAACGAAAGGAAGCTTTCTATGTCTGACGCTCAGAAAAAGCAGAATTTTCTCCACGGCACCGCTCTGCTCGCCATGGCCACCGCCATCGTCAAGGTCATCGGCGCCCTGTATAAAATCCCCCTGAATGCCATCATCGGCTCCCAGGGCTTCGGCTACTTCAATACGGCCTACGACATCTACAATGTGCTGCTGATGATCTCCACCGCAGGCCTGCCGGTAGCCATGAGCCGGATGATCTCCCAGGCCAGCTCCCTGAAGCACTATAGTCAGGTGCGGCGGATTTACCATACCGCCCGGGGCATTTTCCTGGGGCTGGGCATTGCCGGGAGCCTGCTTATGACGGTCTTCTGCCGGCAGCTGGCAGCCTTCCAGAACCAGCCCGATGCCTGGGCGGCCATCGGCTGTCTGGGGCCCTGCGTGCTGCTCATCTGTCTGATGAGCACCTTCCGGGGCTTCTTCCAGGGGCAGAGCAACATGATCCCCACCTCTATCTCCCAGGTTGTGGAGGCGGTGGTAAAGCTCATTGTGGGCATGGCCGCGGCGCTGATTCTCCTGAAAACCACAAGAAGCGTGCCTCTGGCCGCCGGCGGCGCCATTCTGGGCGTCACTGCCAGCTGTCTGGTGTCTTCCGTGTATCTTTACGTCTGTTTCCGGAAAAGCTATGCCTACCTGCCCGTCACAGACGACAGCCCCCGCTCCTATGCCGACACCGCCAAAGGACTGCTTCTCATCGCCGTGCCCATTACCGTAGGCTCTGCCATTTTGCAGTTCTTCACCATGATGGAGACGAAAATCTACATGGGTCAGCTGCTGAACCTGGGCTATTCCCAGGGAGCGGCGGACACCATGCGGGGCATTTACGGCATGTGCCTGACCATCTTCAATATGCCCTGCGCCTTCATTACCCCCATCACCATCAGCATCATTCCCGCCATCACCGCCCAGCTGACCCTGTGCAATTATAAAGAAGCCAAGGCCACGGAGGAGTCCGCCGTGCGCATCACGGGTCTCGTGTCCATGCCCTGCGCCTTCGGCCTTGCCCTGCTTGCCCGGCCCATTACGGCATTGCTTGGTCGGTTTTCCGGTGCCGGCCTGGATCTGGCGGAAAAGCTCATGTTCGTCCTGGCCGTGGCCATTGCCTTTAACGCCATAGTCATGGTCACCACCGCCATTATGCAGGCCCACGGCCATGCGGGCCGCCCTGTGACCAATATGCTCATCGGCGGCGTGCTGAATCTGATTGCCGTGTATGTGCTCACCGGAAATCCGGATATCAACATTCTGGGCACTCCCATCGGCATTCTGGTGTGCTATGTTTCCATCAGCATTCTGAACCTGCTGTCCCTGCGCACGCTGATCGAGGAACCGCCCGCCGTGGCCCGGAACCTGCTGCGGCCCTTCCTGTCCGCCGCGCTCATGGGGCTGGGTGTCACCGTCTGCTACAAAGGGCTGATGGCCCTGGGGGTGGATAGCCGCCTGGTGCTGTGCGCCCTGCCCGTTGTTGTAGGTGTCGCCATCTACGCGGTGGCTGCCGTCCGGCTCAGAGCCATCACGAGAAGCGACTGCCTGCTGCTGCCCAAGGGGCAGAGAATCGCGGATTTTCTGAAATTATAAGGTGAACTCCGAAAAAATACTTGCATTTTTCGACAAGTTATGTTAAGCTAGTGAAGATTTTTCCGTAGAAAAGAGGATTAGGATTATTATGAATAAAACCGAATTGATCGCCGCCTGCGCCGAGAGCACCGGCATGAGCAAAAAGGATTCCGAGCGTGCTCTGAACGCCATGATTGACAGCATCACCGCCGCACTTGTCAAGGGTGAGAAGGTGCAGATTTCCGGCTTCGGCATTTTTGAGACCAAGGATCGGGAGGCGCGCATTGGCCGCAATCCCCATACCAAGGAGACCATCGAGATTCCCGCTACCCGGGTGCCCGGTTTCAAGGCCAGCAAGGCTCTGAAGGACAGCGTAGCCAAGTAATATGCGCCTGGACAAGTACCTGAAGGTTTCCCGGCTCATCAAGCGGCGCACCGTTGCCAACGAGGCCTGCGACAACGGCAGAATCAGCGTCAACGGCAGAGTGGTCAAGGCCAGCTATGACGTAAAGGTGGGCGACCGGATTGAAATCGCCATGGGCAGCCGGACGGTAGCCGTGGAGGTTCTGGCGGTTTCCGAGGTGGTTCGCAAAGACGACGCTTCGGGAATGTACAAGGAAATATAAAAAGTCCCTGGTATCTGAGGCAATCAGATACCAGGGACTTTTTACAACTGAACCACGTCATTGCGAGCCAGTGCTCACACTGGCGTGGCAATCCGTTCTCCAAAGCCTTCCCCTCCGGGGTGGTGCTTTGCGCAGCGAATTGGAATATCGATGATTGCCAGTGGCAATCATACCATAATTTGTGCTGCCCAGTACTCTCACTGGGGCTGAGGAGATCAGAACACTCTTATTTTGACAATCCCTCAGTCAAAAATCAAAGATTTTTGACAGCTCCCTTTACACAAGGGAGCCGTGGGGTGCTCCCGCACCAATGCGTTGTTCGATCGTTTCAGTAAAAATCCGGGGCGACCTCATCCGGCTCTTTGAGCCACCTTCTCCTCTCAGGAGAAGGCCTTAACAGCAGAAGAACATCCCCCGACCGCCGCAGCAGAAGAGGTTGGCAAGATAGCACAGGCACAGATTGGCGCAGGGATAGCCGCCCATGGTAAAGCCCTGGAAGTCTCCCGCGCTCTGCCGGTAGGCCGCGCCGCCGTGCTCCATCCGGTTCAGGGCATCCAGATACTCCGGATTCTGGGGCTCCATGCTCACCGCCCGGCGGATGTGCTCCAGAGCCGTTACCTGGTTGCCCAGGGCATCGTTGGCAACGGCGCTGAGGTAGTACCACCGGCCGTCCCGCTGGGTACAGTTGTCCAGGGTATTCAGGGCCTCCTGATACCGGCCGAAGCGGATATACTGGAAGGCCGCCTGCTGATACTGATCCTCCGGCTGGGCACCGTAGCCCTGGTAATTCTGATAGGTCTGCTGGCGGTAAGCCCGGAAGGGATCGGCATCATACTGGCTCTGGGCCTTCTCCGGGTTCTTGATCTGCTCGTAGGCCGCGTTGACCTCCTGCATCCGCCGGGCGGCCTCCTGGTCGCCGGGGTTCAGATCCGGGTGATATTTCTTTGCCAGCCGCCGATACGCCTGCTTGATTTCCTCGTCTGTGGCGTTCCGGTCAACGCCCAGCACCTTATAGGGATCCTCAATCATGGCCTTCCTCCTCTTTTTTCTTTCCTCGGTGATAGCTGACCCACACGCCGCTGTAGAGAATGTTGTCCAGGAGCGCCTTGTCCTGAACCAGGGGCAGCTTTTCAAAATTCTCCGTGCACCGACCCATGGTCAGCACCAGATAGTCCTCCCAGACCCGAAGGTTCTTTTCCTCGCCTTTTGCCAGGAAGGGATTGTATTTCCCCTGCTTTTTGTCCTTATCGTAGTCCAGTTCCGCATCCAGCAGGTACACAAACCGCCCCAGGGCGTTGCCCATCTGCCGCAAGGTATCCGTCCACATGTCTTCCCGGAGATAGAACAGCTCGCCCATCAGCTCTCCGAAAGCCCCTGCGGGCTCGTCCGGATTGGGACAGTTCTCCGCCTCCAGCTGAGAAAGCCTTTCCAGGCACCGGCGGATGGCCTGACACTGCCGGGGCCAGTCGGCTTCGATTCTGGGCAGATGCTCCGCAAACCGGTCAGCCATCCATTTGGCGGACTTTTTGCCGTCGTCCTGCCAGTCATCCAGGCAGTTGTAATAGGCCAGTGCCACGTTCATATCCGCCGCGTAGCGGATGTAGGGGCCGTCCACCCATTCCCGCCGGGTCAGAGGGTGAAGGAGGCAGGAATTTTTGTCTCCCCTCTCCTCCGGCTCGTAGAGGCTCATGAGCAGCAGCGCCAGAAAGGCCATATCATAGCTCAGTCCCAGCCGAGCCAGCTGTCCGGACTGCTCCCGGATCCGTCGACAGATGCCGCAGTAAACCGCGCCGTAGCGCTTCTGCTGCTCCTTCGTCAGCTCCCGAAGGCTTGCCGTTACATAACCAAACACGGGGATCCCTCCTTTTTCGAGGTATTCTATCAGGAATATGTGAACAGTCCGTAAACGCCGGAAAAAGTTAACATTTTTTCCGGCTGCTCAGCCAGTGATTCAGAGCCCCGCCGTAGAACAGGATGCTCAGGCAGCAGTAAAGCCACAGCATTCCCAATGCCAGGGCATAGACGGAACCGTAAATCAGGGAATATCGGTTGAAATGCTCCACATAAATGGAGAACAGATCCGAAAACACCAGCCAGCCTACGGAGGACAGAATCCCGCCGGGCAGACTGCTCCCAAAGCCGTTGCGCCCATTGGGCAGCACCATATACATCAGGGTAAAAATCAGACTCTGCAGCATCAGCAGCAGAAAAAACCGCACATCCACCAGATCCACCAGGAAGATTACCACCGGGTTATCCACCATGGAAAGCCACCGGAAAACGGCGTTGCCGAACACATGGAGCACCAGGGTCAGAATCAGCACAATGCCAAACAGGAAGGTATAGATCACGCTGATGCCCCGGGTGTACAGGTAGCCCCGGTTTTCCCACACGTCGTACACCGCGTTCAGTCCCCGAAGAAGTCCGTACACGCCCCGGCTGGCAGACCAGAGGGCAGTCAGGGCGGACAGCCCCAGCACCGTGCCGGTAGAATGGAGCCAGGCACTGTATACCATTCCCTCTACCGTCTCCATCAGCGCCGGAGGAAGAATCTCCCCCATCATATCCACCAGAATTTCCACCTGCAAGCCCGCAAAGCGCAGCAGGCTCAGCAGCATCAGAAGGGCCGGAAAAACCGCCAGAATGATAAAGTAGCCGGCGTAGGCGGCATGGAGGGAAATCTGCTTTTCCCGAACCCACAGATAGGCCTCCACCGTTTTGCCGATCAGGCCACCCTTCGGAAGCTTCTCCACTCCACGTCTCCCCTTCCATGGCTGCGAATAACGGAAGCCCGCCGCCGATTCCGGCGGCGGGCTGTGATACCTTATTATTCTACGGCGCAATCCGGCAATTATGCCGCTGCCTAACCGAAATCATTCGGCGGAAATCAGGTAATAGTACACCGGCTGACCGCCGCTGAGCAGATTCACGTCCGCATCCGGGCAGATGTCGGCAAAAATATCCGCGGCCTTCTGGGCGTGCTTTTCCTTCACGTCCTCGCCGTAGTAGATGGTGACGTATTCCTTGCCGTCGTCCCGAACCTTCTCGGCCAGGGACTTCAGCAGCACCTTGATATCCCGGCTGGTGCCGAAGAGCTGACTGCCGTAAAGTGCCAGATAGTCGCCCTCGTGGATGTCATAGCCGTCAAAGTCGGAGTTCCGGGCGGCATAGGTGATCTGCATGGTGTCCACATTGCCCAGAGCCTGGGTCATGGCATCGGTGTTCTCCTCCACGGCTCCCTCGGGACTGAAGGCCAGCATGGCCGTCACGCCCTGAGGCACGGTCTTGGAGGGGATGACCACCACATGCTTAGGGGTCAGGGCATCCACCTGCTCGGCGGCCATGATAATGTTCTTATTGTTGGGCAGAACGAAAACCGTCTCGGCGGGCACCTTGTTTACCGCCTCCAGAATGTCCTGGGTGCTGGGATTCATGGTCTGGCCGCCGGAGATGATCTGGTCAACGCCCAGATTCAGGAATACGTCCGCAAGGCCTGCGCCGGCACAGACGGACACCACGCCCAGGGGCTTCTCGGGCTCGGCGATCTGGGGAGCCAGATCCTTCTCGTTCATGACCTTCTCGGTGTGCTGCAGGCGCATATTCTCCACCTTCACGGTGACGAAGGAGCCGTAGTGAACGGCCTCGCTCAGAGCCTTGCCGGGGTCATTGGTGTGAACATGAACCTTGATGATCTCATCGTCGTCCACCAGCACCAGGCTGTCGCCCAGCTGGCTCAGGAAGGCACGAAGCTCCTCGGGATCCTTGTCGTTCTCCCGGCTGACGATGAACTCGGTGCAATAGGTAAAGGTAATATCCTCGGTGTTGAAGTCGGAGAAGTCCGCAGCCTCTTTCACCGCGGCAGCTTCCCCGGCGGCCTCGGATACCACATCCTCGCCCTGAATGGAGGACAGCATGGCCTCCAGGGCAGTGAGCCAGCCCTTTCCGCCGGCATCCACAACCCCCGCCTTCTTCAGCACGGGGTTCTGGTTGACGGTGTTTGCCAGGGCAATCTTGGCCTCCTCCACGGCGGCGTTCTGAACGAATTCGATGAAGTTATTCTCCTGAGAGGCCTCCTGCGCCTTGGCGGCGGCCAGTCGGGAGACGGTGAGAATGGTGCCCTCGGCAGGCTTCATAACCGCCTTGTAGGCCGCGTCCACGCCCTCCTGAAGGGCCTGCGCCCACAGAACGCCGTCGCAGTCGGTGCATCCCTTGAGCTTCCGGGAGATGCCCCGGAACAGCAGGGACAAAATCACGCCGGAGTTGCCCCGGGCACCCCGGAGCATGGCGGAAGCGGCAATTTTCGCGGCAGTGCCCAGATCCGGGTCATCCGCCTTGCGCAGGTCTCCGGCGGCGGCGGTGATGGTCATGGACATATTCGTGCCGGTATCGCCGTCGGGCACCGGGAACACATTCAGCTCGTTCAGGGCCTGCTTGTGGTTTTCAATGGCGGCTGCCGCGCTGATAATCATTCTGCGCAGATCCGCGCCGTTGATTGTTTGTTTCAAGATTCTTTCCCTCCGATTCTTAGCCGATCATCATGGAGTCCACATAGACGTTGACTTCCCGAACCTGGGTGCCGGTGCACTCGGTGACCTGATGGCGCACTTCCTCGATGATGGATGCGCCGACGGCATTCATATTCACGTTGTCCACAATGATGTGCAGGTCGATGGAAATGGAGCCATCATCGTTGAAGGTGACCTTCACGCCCTTGCCTACAGACTCAATGCGCAGCAGATGATAAGCGCTGTCGGTCAGACTCCGGGCCGCCATGCCCTTGACGCCGAAGCAGTTGGTAGCGGCGGTTCCTACGATATCGGTGTAGACATTGGTGCTCACATTGACGCTGCCGTTTTCATTTTCGTGACGTACCATATTACAACCTCCAATATTTTCGTAATGTATCAGGGAAGCTCTGATTCAATCGGCAAGAGCCGACAGCGAGAGATTTTTCTTTAGCCGAAGGCTTCAAAAGCGGAGGAATACTTTGTGTACCCGCAAGGGGTATGCCGCATCCGTAAGCCAGCTTACGCCGGCTACGGCTGCGCTATATTTCCCGCTTTTGAAGCCGCACGGATAGAGGAAAAGATCCGCTGCCCGGCCGATGGCGATTTATTCAGAGTTTCCCTAAAAAATCAGATCATGCTCTCTTCCCAGCAGGAAGGTGCCTCCAGACCCATCATCTTCACAATGGTGGGAGCCACGTTGGCAAGGCCGAAGTGACCCTCCTTGATGTGCCAGTCGTGATCCTTATCATAGATGATGAAGGGGACGGGGTTCAGGGAGTGGGCGGTACGGACGGAGGTCTTGCCCTTCTTGGTCTCAGTCATCTGATCGGCGTTGCCGTGGTCGGCGGTGATGAGCACGGTGTAGCCGTACTTGTCGGCGGCCTCCAGGACGGCCTTCACGCTCTTGTCCACGCACTCCATGGCGTAGACTACCGCCTCCATGACGCCGGTGTGACCCACCATGTCGCCGTTGGGGTAGTTGCAGCGCAGGAACTGGAACTTGCGGGAGGCCATGTTTTCCACCATCTTCTCGGTGATTTCCTTGGACTTCATGGCAGGAGCCTGCTCGAAGGGAATCACGTCGGAGGGCACTTCCTCATAGACTTCCAGGTTCTCGTCCACCTTGCCGGAGCGGTTGCCGTTCCAGAAATAGGTGACATGGCCAAACTTCTGGGTCTCGGACAGGGCGTACTCATGGATGCCCGCCTTGCACAGAACCTCGGTCAGGGTGTTGGTGATGACGGGAGGCTGCACCAGGTAGTGCTCGGGGATTCTCAGATCTCCGTCGTACTGGAGCATACCGGCAAACTTCACGCCGGTGTAGTCTCCCCGGTCGAAGTGGTCAAACGCCTTCCGGTCAAAGGCCAGGGAAATCTCCTGGGCCCGGTCGCCCCGGAAGTTGAAGAGAATCACGCTGTCGCCGTTGGCGATTTTCGCCACAGGCTGGCCGTCTCTGGCAACGACAAAGGCAGGCAGATCCTGGTCGATGCAGCCGGTCTCCGCCCGGTAGGTCTCAATGGCCTCCTTGGCAGAGGCAAACATTCTGCCCTTGCCTTCCACATGGGTCCGCCAGCCGGCTTCCACCATGGGCCAGTTGGCTTCGTAACGGTCCATGGTGATCTTCATACGGCCGCCGCCGGAAGCGATGGCGTAGTCGCAGCCGTCGGTGTTCAGCTCGGCCAGAACCTTTTCCAGCATGTCCACATACTCCAGAGCGGAGGTGGCGGGCACGTCACGGCCGTCCAGCAGGATGTGGCAGTAGGCCTTCTTCACGCCCTCTTTATGGGCCTGGCGCAGCAGGGCGATCAGGTGATGGATGTTGGAGTGGACGTTGCCGTCGGACAGCAAACCCAGGAAGTGCATGGCCTTGCCGCTGTTGGCATTGGCAATCAGCTCCTTCCAGGTCTCGGAAGCGTACAGGGTGCCGTTTGCGATGGACTCGCCCACCAGCTTCGCGCCCTGAGAATAGATCTGGCCGCAGCCCAGGGCATTGTGGCCCACCTCGCTGTTTCCCATATCCTCATCGGTGGGCAGACCAACGGCAGTGCCGTGGGCTTTCAGATAAGTATGGGGGCAGTTGGCAATCAGCCAGTCCAGAGTGGGGGTGTTTGCCACCTTGACAGCGTCGCCGCTGCCGCCGTCGCCCTTGCCGACGCCGTCCATAATGACCAGTACAATGGGTTTTTCCATGATTTTTGACCTCCAAAAGCGAGTTTTCGCATAATTTTGCATCTTATCCAGTTCCCTTATTTTACATCATTTTCGCAGAAGTTACAACTACTTTTTTATTTTTTCCGTTCCAACCAAAAAAGCCTCCGGGAAATCCCCAAAATGGGTGATTTTCCCGGAAGTTGTTAAGCATTTTTTAAGACGCTCATACTGAACTCCAATTAGGGTCTATCTGAAAACCGGGAATATGACCAACAGCGAGGGATTTTCCGCCTGATGAAGCCATTTTTTTGCAGGAATACTCTGCGTATTGCAAGGAAAAATGGTGCCCAGCAGGTGGAAAAGACCCGCTGTTTGGGCGTGTTGACGGTTT
>ENA-UOJC01001013-UOJC01001013.1-human-gut-metagenome-genome-assembly--contig:-C104-NODE-1013-length-42430-cov-12.171988_pt1 | contig 42430 bp, 45 predicted proteins | sample MGYA00242339_ERZ723886 | MGnify/ENA metagenome assembly ERZ723886 | reverse complement strand
GTAAGTTTCTGCCATACATTCATAAAGGTTTTCTTCCCCGAAAGGCCACATGCCGGCTTTTCTATAATAAGGAAGGTGGCTGTGTAACATAAATACGAATTGTCCTACTGACATTTGTGCCTCCATATCTCTCTTACTTGAATTATTATTTACTATAATCCAGTTCTTCTTAATTAATATATAGCACAAACGGGTAAAAAATATAATCCTTAAGAACTAGTTCTTATGAATAATGTTACAAAAGTTAAAATATATTCTTTATATTAGTTTTACATATTATTTGTCGGATAAAAGTTTATTAAGAATCTATAACATTTCTCTGGAATACTATAGGAATATTATTATCCTGAGCAAATTGTAAAAGTTTGTCGCTCAGCATATCTTCAAGTTTTCCATCCGCACTGTTATCTCTTATGTATAATGCTTTGATTTCAGGATTATAAACATTAATTTCATTAAATCCTTTTTTAAATTTTTTGCCGTTTATTTCTGCCTGCATTGTTAATAAATCATCAGTACTTTTATCCAATGCGTTTTGTATTTGTTCGGTGCTGAACTCTTTACCGTTAACCGTTAATGTTCCGTTATCCGACATATTTTCTAATTGTTTTGCCGTCATTTTTTTGCCTTTGAACATATTAGAAAGTGCTACATAATCTTCATCGGATATTTCTACGCCGCCGGCTTTCATGTTTTCAATGAAACGGTCTTTTATAAAGGTGTCTGCGGAAGATTCAGTTTCTTTTAATTTAGATTTTGCAAAATTTGTCTTATCTTTTACGAAACCTGTACCTGCGGCATAATTAGAGGCATAACTTACTGCTCCCTGATCATAGTCAAGAAGGATACCTATTTGCATGTCACCGTAAAGATGGTTTGTACCGTCAGTCATGGTCGCGGAAAGATTTAAATCTTTGCTGTTCATCATTCTTCTTACAGTCATTTGCGGGCTTTTATTAATATCGTCATTCATATGTACTGTCAGACGTAAATTGTCTGCTGTTGTTCCCGCTTCAAAGCCATAGTTATCCAGATGTGACATAACATTAGCATCAGTAAGATCAATTACTTTAACATTATACTCCCTTCCGTTTTTGCTAATTGTCTGAGTTGGGATTTGTTTAGGATTGGTAAGGTGTGACTGCTTAACCATAAAGTTTCCGTTTGCTTTTGCCTGATTAACAAATCCGTCCATCTGAGACAGTTCTTCATCGCTTATTCTTTGCGGATTTTTTACATCATTAAGTATTTTGAATGTTTCATAATCTCCGTCATGGTATAGTGCAGCTGCACTCTTTTTGTCAACTTGATTGTCCAGACAGTATTCAATATCGCTTATACGGCGTTTTATTGATATAGGAACTTTATTTTTTGAATAAAGCGAACCTGCTTCAATTCCATTATCTTTTAATATTGATAATTTTGCCATTGTTTTATTGACATCACTCAAATTTGCATAATCAGGGTGATTGACAAGAGCTTGAAGCTGGCTTAAAGTTTTTTGTTTTCTCGGATATTTTGCAAATTCCGGAAACTCTTCAGCTATTCCGTCAATAAAACTTTGTCGGACTTCCGGATTGTTTAAATCCGCATTTTTTAGATTTGCTTCAAATTTTGCATTATTAGACATGATTCCATGTTTGAAATCTGGTTTATTTGTATTTCCTGCAGATAGTTCAGGTTGAGTTTGAGCTTTATCTGCAGTTGCATTTGTTTGAGAAGTTTCGGTTTGCACACTTTCGGCTGGCTTTGTAGTTATAGTTGAAGAAGCCGCCGATTGAGCCTGTTCAGACATATTTTGTACAGCCGGAGTCTCAGTAGTCTGAGAGGTGCTACTGTTTGTTTGGGTGGTCGTAGCCGGTGTATCTGTTGTATGCGGAGGATTACCTGTCGTTTGAACATTAGCCGGTGTGGTATCAGGAGTCTTAATGGTTGAACCTCCAGCTTCTGGACTTATGGAATTTTTTATTTTTTGTCCAACTCTTGTTAATGCTCCGGATTCTGCTGCAATACCGACGCCTCCGAGAGCTGCATTAAGTGCGGTGCCTGCAGCTGTAACCTGCCCGGTTTCCGCATATTCCTGAGCTGCACCAATAGCCGTATCACCTGCTGCACCAACGGCAGCTCTTCCTGCTTTTGCTGCTGTAGTTGCTCCTTTAATAGCCGTGCCTGCAATTTTTCCGACCGCACCGCCTGCCAGTACTGATGCTCCGTCCCAGGCTGCATTTTTCATTATTTCAGTCATTTCTCCATCTTGCAGACCTACATCTGAGGACAGACGGTCAGAGACGTTAATGGCAGCACTTGATGCTGCGGTTCCTGCTGCTGCGACTCCGACAGCTGCAAGTCCTACCCCTCCTGTTGCAACACCAACGGCAACGCCGGCAGCAACTGTTGCTGTTCCTTTAACAATAACTGCTCCGGTATCTTGTGAATTGTTATAATTTTGTACTCGTTCTGTAATATTGTTTTTTGTCCCGAATGCTTTTTGATAATTTTCTTGCGTAGGATTATTTACATAATCAGCCATTGCATTTTGATTGTAATCAATCCCGTAAATTTCTTTAAATTTCGCATTAAACTGAGCGTCACCCTGCTGTGCCGCTTTTTGCAAATCGGTTATATTTTTATTGTAGGCTTTCAAATCTTTTCGGACTCTCCATGCCTGATTACCATCTTTTTGAGCCCAGCCCCATAAATTACTTACCCCGTCGGCAACATCTGCAGCCCAGCCGTCTTTTGCAAGCTGTGCGTCAAAAGCTTCCTGAGCATTATCCATTTGTGATTGCATAAGCTGAATTGTAGTATTCTGGGCAATTTTGTTGTTGTGTCGTATATTATCAACAGTATTGCTCTTAATAACATAATCTTTATTTAACAGAGTTCCGTCTTGAGCCACTACCTGAAAGTTTCCTTTTGAATCTTTTACGATAGTTCTTCCGTTTGTTGCAGCACCTACCACAGTATATTCATTGCCGTTTCCAGCTTTAAATTTCCCGCCGGCCCCTTCGGTATTTTGAAGTCCGAGTGCCTGTAATTCTGCATTTTGTTTCTGTTGCAGAGTTTGTGCTGGAGACGGTGTATTTTTTGATGTTGTATTTTTATTTACGTTATTGGATTGGTTATTATTCTTTTTTGCATCAAAGATTGTTTCGTTTCTACCTGTGTTTTGTGAAGGTAAATTCGTTTGGCCTGCTGACCATGAGTAACCGGAAGACTGAAAAATGGACGCGGTTTGTCCGCCCTGTTGTTTAATCATGTCAACAACAGCCTCGTCAGATATGATTGAAGCTATATTATTTTGTTGTCGATAAGTTTGTATTGCCTGTTGCTGTTGAGGCGTGAAACTCAACGGTGCCAATGAACTATCTCCTGTTAGGTGTATTTCGCTGTTTTATTTAACGGTTCATTATGCATAATTCTTTAGAATTAGTTAATATAATTTTACAATTCAGGTTTATATTTTAACAAAATGCTTGCAAATATAGTGTCTTTTTTTTATTATAAGTTTACTCACATCCTCGAGTATGGTGCCGTCATTAAGCACCGCAAGATACAGAAAAGGAAAAATTTAAAATGGCAAATATTAAATCTGCTAAAAAAAGAGTACTTATTGCTGAAAGAAACAGAATCAGAAATGTTGCTTTCAAAACTTCTATTAAAACTGCTTTGAAAAAAGTTTTGGAATTGGCTAAAGGGGAAGATAAAGAAGCTTTAAATGCAGCTTTATCTAAAGCTTACCAGTTATGTGACAAAGCTGTTTCTAAAGGTATTCTCCACAAAAATACCGCAGCAAGAAAGAAATCAAGATTAACTAAAGCCGTTAATAAATTACAGGCTAAATAGTTTTTTTGACACTTTTTTATGAACCTCCGTAAAAACGGAGGTTCATTTTTGTGAACTTATATTAAATACATTAAATTATGTATGGAAAAAAGCCGGAAAAAGAGTTAAAATATAATTAAGATGATAACGTTTTCTGTAATATTATTTTTAATAGTCTTATTGGTTTCATGGTTTATATTTTTATTCTGTAAGAGAGTGATTTATAAGCTTAATAAACGTGTGCTGGCGAGAAATATGGCTCTTGTAAAAAACGGGCCGTATATGGCTAAGTTTGATGAATTGAGTGAAGCTGAAATTCGGGAAAAGTTAATTTTTCCGTTCTTTATGGTTTTAGGGTATAACACATATGATATGAGAGAGTTTCAGAGTTATATAAACCGTGCAGCTTTTTATCCTGATTATGTAGTAAAAAAATGGGATAGCAGCAAATTATGTAAGAGAGCTCTGTCTATAAAATATATTCCGTTTAAGGACAATGCGGTAGATTTTGATAAAAAGATTTTTGATGATTCTGCTGCAGGCTGTAAACTTGACGAATTAATGGATAAACTCTATTTTAAATCTGATTATTATGTTATTACAAACGGTTATTTATATGTTTTCTTTAATAAAAAACGCAGAACGGGCAGCAAAAATTTTGAATTCTGTTTTAATCTGAAAAATTATTCCAAAAAAGACGCTGCTCAACTTGCATTTTATTCAAAACAATACCTGTTTTTAGAAATTTCGGATGTTTATCGCCCGTAGTTAAAATTATGTAAAGATACTGGTAATTATTTATTTTGTGAGTATAATAATTCTATTATCAGGCTAGAGAATTATTGAAACACAGGTATTTAATTATGCAGGAAATTTTAGAGAGAAAACAGATTAAAAATATTGATTTTAATATAGATTTGGCACAGAGTTTCGGAATATATAAAAATAATGCGGAATTTTCTCTGCTGGATTATGCAAGTTCTGTTAATATTTCCTGCGGGTTTCATGCAGGAGATCCGATGACTATAAAAAATGCTCTTTTAAAGGCCAAGGAAAAAGGCGTGGTTGTCGGAGCACATATCGGTTATGATGATATTCAGGGATTCGGGTATCGTCCGGTTGAACTTTCCGCCGATGAGCTTGAGGCTCTTGTTATTTATCAGGTAGGTGCTTTAATGTCTTTTGCCAAAACCATGAATATGGAAATAGAACACGTTCGTCCGCACGGAGCTATGTACAGAAGAGCTGCAGAGGATTATGTGTTTGCTAAGAATATAGCAAAAGCAGTTAAAAAATGTTCACAGTGGCTGGTATATTATGGAGCTTCAGGTGATGTAACCGCTTCTGTTGGAGATGAAGTTAACATTCCTATTGCTCATGAGGTGCATCTTGAAAAAACATATAACACTGACGGTACAATAGATTTTGAAAGAAAAGACAATGAAAATATCTTTGCATCAATAAACAGATTAAAAACTCTTCTTGCAACATCTCAAATTGATAATGTAGCAGGCGGTAAAACTTGTGTTATTGCGGATACAATTCATTTTTCAAATAAGATAGCAAACGCTCAGGCTTTAATTAAACAGTCAAAGGACTTAATAGTTCCGGTTCCGGTTAATTATAAAAATGCGTGTTTGTCCGGATGGGTTGAGTAGGTGATGAAGATAATGAAAAATTTCAGAAATAGTATGAAAATGCCAAAGGAAGCAGGATGGCTGATTCCGGGTTTACAGGTAAAAAGATGGTTTGCACTAATTTTTGTCGGTGCAGTCTTTATGGTTCTCGGATTTTTGATGTTATGCGATATCAAGCCGATATTTTACACTATGGAATTTATACGTAAAATTGCAAGTAATATTTCCACAGAGTGGCTTGCTCTGGCAATTATAATGTTTGGCGGAGCTATATTTTTTAAAGGCTGGCAAAAAACAAACCTTTCAATTCTGGATTTACATAACGGAAAAGATCAGGAAACTATACTGGAGGCTTTGTATAGAAGAAGAAAACTTAACCGCGGCCCTAAAATTGTTGCAATCGGCGGTGGAACCGGTTTATCTATGCTTTTAAAAGGTATAAAGCATATTACTAATAATATTACGGCTGTTGTTACAGTCGGCGATGACGGCGGAAGTTCCGGAAGATTGCGGGAAGATATGGGAGTTCTTCCTCCGGGTGATATCAGAAACTGTATTGCTGCACTTGCCGATGATGAAGATCTTATCACAAAATTATTTCAGTACAGATTTAAGTCGGGTGAGGGGCTTGAAGGTCACAGTTTCGGAAACTTATTCTTAACTGCATTATGTGCAATCACAGGTGATATGGTTCGTGCGGTAAAAGAATCTTCAAACGTTTTATCTATTAGAGGGCGTGTGCTTCCTGCAACTCTTGATGATATGAAGCTTGTTGCTGAAATGGAAGACGGTAGAATTATTCACGGGGAATCCAATATTCCGGAAGCTCACGGCAGAGTAAAACGATTATACACTGATCCTGTACACTGTAAAGCTCTGGAAGATGTTATTACGGCAATTAAAGATGCTGATTTAATCATTATGGGACCCGGAAGTTTATACACAAGTGTTATTCCTAATCTTCTCGTTGAAGAGATTGCAAGAGAAGTTGCAGCTTCAAATGCCAAAAAGATTTATGTCTGCAATATTATGACTCAACCTGGAGAAACTGATAATTACAAAGTTTCTGACCATATTAATGCTTTAATGCAGCATGCTAACAGCAGAAAAATTCTAGATACCGTGCTTGTAAACGATTTTATTCCGTCAAATCTTGCATCAAAATATCAAATGGCAGGTTCTTATCCTGTTAAAGTCGATGTTGAAAATGTCAGAAAATTAGGTGTTTCGATATTTTCAAGGAAATTAATTGAAGACAGCAAAGAAGGTTACGTACGGCACAGCTCAAACAGAGTTGCAAGAGCTATTCTGTACTGGTATAAAAAAGAACATAAAGGTGTTAAATCTTCCTTTTTTAATCATAAAGAAGCTGTAGCAGAAAGTTCAAAATAGTATGACAAAGAAAATAACGGTCAATACGATTAAGAAATACAAAGCGGAAAATGAAAAGTTTTCCGTTTTGACTGCGTATGACTATTCAACAGCAAAGTATATTGATGAGGCGGGTATTGACGTAGTACTTATCGGTGATAGCCTTGCAATGACGGCGTTAGGATATGAAACAACCCATGCAATAGGTGTTGATGAAATGCTTATTTTTACAAAAGCTGTTGCAAAAGGAGTTACTCATGCAATGGTTGTGACAGATATGCCTTTTTTAAGCTACCATACGGATATTGCATCTGCAATAAGTAATTGCGGATTGATGATTAAAAACGGGGCAAATGCTGTCAAAATTGAAGGGTATGGAGATTATATTACTGATGTTATTAAACGTCTAACGCAATCCGGAATTCCGGTTGTCGGGCATCTCGGGTTTACTCCGCAATTTGTGAACACTCTTGGCGGTTATAAAATTCAGGGAAAAACACCTGAAGCTGTGGAAGAAATTTTAAGTCAGGCAAAACAGCTTGAAAAAGCAGGTGTTTTTGCCGTAGTGCTTGAAATGGTTCCTGAATCCGGTGCTAAATATATTACGGAAAATCTCTCAGTGCCTACAATTTCATGTGGTGCAGGCAGATATTGTGATGCACAGGTTCTTGTTTGTGATGATGTGTTCGGAAAATTCTCTGATTTTAAACCAAAATTTGCAAGAAAATATGGTGATATGAAATCCCTTATTCTGGAATGTGCTAAAAAGTTTAATGAAGACGTAAAAGCAGGCAGATTCCCTTCAGATGAAGAAGTATTTTAAAAATTAAAAGGAGTATAAAAATGATTAACGGAGACGATTTCTTAACATTTATTGTAATGGCATTATTATCCGTATTTTCTCTTCTTGGAGTTATTTTGATAATTATTAAACATATTCTTGCATTTATTAAAACGAAAAATTTCAATTCAGGAGTAGTTGAATATATTTTTATAATTGTTTGTTTGGTTTTTCAATATTTGGCTCTTCCGTGGTGGCTTACAAGTGCAGCTTTTAATATGAAAGATTATGCAAAAGCTGAATGTTTTTATAAGGCTGCGGTAAAAACAGCATTAATACCGTCAGTTAAAGCTTTTGCTTATGAAAATCTGGCTTATTATTATGGAATTAGATTTGAGGGGCAAAAATCGATTGATGCATTTGTTAAGTCAAATGCAATTAAACCGAATCCGGGTAATAATGCTAAATTATGTCTTTTATATTCTTTTAAGGGTGATACAGAAAATGCCATAAATTCTTGTCTTAATTCGGAAAGTTATCGCCTCGCAGCTGTAAATTATTCTATGACAAAAAATTATAAAAAAGCCCTCGAAACTTTAAACAAGAGGTTTGATGAAAATCCGGGATGCTGGGATTATGCCGTGAGAGGATATATTTACGGGAAAGCAGGAGATAAAAATGCTTTTAAAAAAGACACGGATAAGGCTCTTGAGATGTGTCCGGATTATAAACAACTTAGAGACTTTACGAAAAATCCGGATTACTATGAAAAGTTATTTGCCAAAAATAAGAAAAAATATAAATTTTAATATCAGTACAATTTCATGATATAATCTTTTTAAAAGAAAGTGTGGAGAGAGAATGTTATTACATACAATAGCTGAAGTCAGAGAGCAGGTTAAAGAGTGGAAAAAACAAGGTTTGACTGTCGGGCTTGTACCTACAATGGGTGCTTTGCATAACGGACATAAGAGCCTTATTGAAAAAAGTGTAGCGAAATGTGACAAAACGGTTGTTTCTGTTTTTGTTAATCCTATTCAATTCTGCCCTGGTGAAGATTTGGATAAATATCCCAGAACTCTGGATGAAGATACAAAACTGTGTGATACCATAGGTGCTGATATAGTTTTTGCACCGTCGCCTGCAGAAATGTATCCGGATGCACAAATGCTCAGCAATGACTTTTTGACTTATGTTATTCCGCCGTTTTTCTATGTAAATAAGCTTTGCGGAAAATCCAGAGTCGGGCATTTTGACGGTGTTTGTACCGTTGTAAACAAACTGTTTAATATTGTTCAGCCTGATTTTGCTTTTTTCGGAGAAAAGGACAGGCAGCAGTTAATAATTCTTAAAAAAATGGTTAAGGATTTGAATATTCCGGTTGATATAATTCCATGCCCTATTGTAAGGGAAGAAAGCGGACTTGCACTCAGTTCCCGTAACAAATACCTTAGTGAGAACGGTAAGAAAGAGGCTCTTGTTTTAAGTAAAATTTTGAATAATATAAAAATATGCTATAATAAAGGCATAAAAGATATAAACGCTTTAAAGGAAACAGCATATTCTATGTTGAATGAAAATCATTCGCTTGAATATCTTGAATTTAGAGACAAAAATAATCTTGAAGAAAAAGAAACTGCTGATTCCGATACAATAGTTTTTATAGCTTTGAGAGTGGAAGATGTCCGTTTAATCGACAATATAGAATTATAATATGAGGAATTTCGATGGTTAAAGTGTTGGAAAAACAAAGACAATTATTCAAATTGCTTGAACAACTGCTTGTCTTAATTCAAATAGTAACAATATTTACAGTATTTATTGTTTCTTTATACTGGTTTCTTGAACTTATCGGAAACGATTTTCTAAGTTTTATGGATCCTTTTATAAAATCCATTAAAGATGTGATGATGGCTCATTTTGCTGAAGAATTGAAAAAAGGACAGGCAGGGTTGGATGGTTCCTTATTTGTTTTTATAGCATTGCTCGGGGTTACTTTATATGTAGTTTCTCAGGTGAAAATTTTCGCTAAATATAAGGTTACGTCAATCGATAAGCGGCTTATTGTTAAACGTCAGCAAGAAGAAGAACGTTTTAACCAGGAATTGAAAGCTGAAGCTAAAAAACAAATTATGGAATATCATAATATAGTTGTTTTAATCCATGTGACATTAAAAACCCTTTTGAAGGACATTTATCAAACTCATAATGATGTTAAAAATATTGATAAAAAACAGGAAGAAATTGTCATTGTTGCATTGTTTAATATGCTTAAAAGTCTTCCGGGATGCAGGTTTTCAAAAGACGGCAGAACCCTTATTATTACATCTCAGAAATTTGATATGGTCGATACAATTCTTGCTACAGTCTCAGATGCAATCAGTAAGTTGAAGGCCCAGTTAAAACCTAGAAAATTGACAATTTCGGCTAATATGGCCATAGATGTTTATCCTGACAGCGTAAAGGTTAAGGATATTTATGCAGATATAAAAACTCTGTTGCAACTTAATATGCCTGATGAAATCCTTTGTTACGGTAACTTCTGCAACAGATACCAGTATGTTAAAAATCCGAAGTTTACTGCCTATTTAAAAGGTACTTACGAAATTACTGAAGATGAAAATGTCTGGTCGTTGGTTAAGAAAGATTAAGTTTTTTATTGATTTTAAAAATTTTTCTGATAAAATAAGATTTGTAAACCGCAGACAATTAGTCCGGGGTTAGGCAGAAATAAGATGAATGCAGGCAATATAAAGTAACTTGTAAGTCTTATTTTAAAAGACATAAAGTCTTTAAAATGCCGTCCGGTTAAATGCAGAAGACAGCTAATCGAGGTTACACAGGTCAAATATAATAATAGCTTATATGTCTCGTGTAATTTTGCGGTTCCAAATATTAGAATTGCAAAATTTTTGTATTTGGACATATTAAGGTCGATAAAAAAGTTACAATCAAAGGAGCAAAAATGTCAACAAAAGCATTTAAACAAGAAAAAATAGATGCAATGAAGGAAAACTTCGAAAAAGCTCAGGTAGCACTTGTAACTGAGTATAAAGGTTATACCGTAGAAGAAATTACAAACCTCAGACGCAATCTTCAAAAAGAAGGCGGCGACTATATGGTTACCAAAAATACTCTTGCAAAAATAGCTTCTAAAGGGACTGCTTATGAAGCTATTGCTGAGTTGTGCAAAGGACCTATTGCAGTGGCATTCGGTTTTGATGATCAGGTAAGCCCTGCAAAAGTTGTATCTAAATTTATTAAAGACACTAAAAAAGGCGAAATCCTCGGTGCAGTATTGGAAGGCAATTTATTGTCAGCAGATGAAGCTAAAGCACTTGCAGCTCTTCCTTCAAAAGAAGAACTTTACGCAAAAATGCTCGGCTCTATCAATTCCCCTGCTTCAGGTATCGTTGGATCTGTCAACGCAGTTATGGCATCTCTTACACGTGCCGTTGCAGCTGTCAGAGATCAGAAAGAAAAAGCCGCAGCTTAGTTTTTGCTTTCTGCGGATGATGATTTGATTTAGCAAATCATCAAAATTAATTAAGTACAAAATAAAAAACTATAAAAGGAGAAAATTAATGAGTAACGTAGAATCAATTTTAGAATCAATCGAAAAATTAACTTTATTAGAAGCAGCTGAATTAGTAAAAGCTATGGAAGAAAAATTCGGCGTATCTGCAGCAGCTCCTGTAGCAGTTGCAGCAGCAGCTCCTGCAGCAGCTGGTGAAGCAGCAGCTGACGAAGCTACTGAAGTTAGCGTAATCCTTGCAGCAGCTGGTGCTAACAAAATTGCTGTATTGAAAGAAGTTCGTGCTATCACAGGTCTTGGCTTGAAAGAAGCTAAAGATTTAGTTGATGGTGCTCCAAAACCTGTTAAAGAAGGCATCAAAAAAGAAGATGCAGAAGCTATCAAAAAACAGCTTGAAGCTGCTGGTGCTACTGTTGAAATCAAGTAATTGCTTTCTTCAAAAATTTGAAAAATCCTCTGTCATTCAGGCAGAGGATTTTTTTGATGTGCAATAATTTGATTAATACTAAAATTTAAAGTCAAATAAATCTTTTATATCAATATCAAATGCTTTTGAAATATTTTCAAGATTTTTTACGGTTATATTACTTTCTCCGCGTTCAACCATGCCGATAAAATTTCTGTTTAGATTCGCAAGTTCGGCAAGCTTTTCCTGTGACATCTTTCTTTTTTGTCGTTCAATTCTTATTTTAAACCCAAGTTTTTGAGTAATGTTAAAATCGTCCATATATACTATATTAATAACTATTATATTGACAATCTACCCAATATTATATTACTATTACCTAGTATATTGGTCTAAATCGCACGTTTAGATTTAAAAAGAGAGAGGTTAATTGAAATGAAATTGAAAACAATTTTAATTTTTTTAGCATGCGTGGCTTTCTTTATGGTTTCTTTAAATATGATGAGATAAAATGCCATACCAAAAGGTGAGCCAACCGGAAGATACTCTTGTGTATGGGAGTCCGGAGGAACTTATTATTCTTTTGATTATAAAGTTGGAGAAACTGCAGAAGAATCATGCGAGTGGAAAAAAGATTTCGGAGAAGACAGCTATAACAAATGTCTGGATGATTTTAAAGCTACTGAAGAGGCATATGATGCCGGTAAGTGTAAACCTATTTACAAACAAACTCATAAAGATGGGGATAGCAGCTGTGAGGTTGAGTATGCAGAAGGAGGTTATTTTGCAATCAGTTGTACCGGCTCAAATTCGGAAGAATTAGAAGCAAAAGTCAGAAAGATGTATAAACAATAGTAATAGAATTTCTAGTTATGTAAACACAGTTTTGAATACTCGCAAAAACGGCATGAGTCAGCTTTTTGCGGGTATTCTGTTTCTTCCGTAATTTTTTTGCATATTTCTTGGAGTGCTTTTTTGTAAAAAGCTTTTTTGTCCGGAGTTAATTCTATTGTAGCATTTTTATTATTTTTTAAATCAATATAAATAAATTTTAGGGAATTATAGGTTTTTAACTTTTTATCTGCACACATCAGATAGATCATTGTTTGAAAATCAACTTCAGGATTTTGAGGAATTGAACCTGTTTTATAATCCAATATAAAATAATCTTCACGGTCACGCATGAGTGCATCAAGACGTCCTCCAACCCAGAAATCTCCGATTTTGCATGATAGATTGTATTCTGAATTAACATAAGTTTTTTTGAAAAATTCGTTTTCAAAGAGTTTTTGCCATACCGGTTTTTCTTCATCATCAAGTTCATTAATCATATTGGAAATGTCCGCACCGCGAAGGTAATAATTTGCAAGTGCGTGGATTTTTTTACCCTTTTCAAAGAAGCTTGCTGGCTGCGGCATTGAAATATTTTGAATATATTTAAAATAATATTTTTTCGGACAACTTATGTAAGTTTTCAGCATATTTGGTGAAAAGTTATTCATTACAAACCTCCACTACGTCAAAAATTGAGGATGGTTCCATATCAACGATTTTTTCAAAAGATTTTACTTTTCTTGATACCGTAAAATATAATTTTAATTTTGCTCTGGTAATTGCTACATATAAAAGTCTCAAATTTTCTGCAACAATTTCCTGTTTCATTTCGAATTCATTTTTTTGTTTATAATTCGGATTGAGGCATTTGACGTTTTCCATAAAGTCTGATGATTTGAGTTTAATTTTTTCAAATTCAAGCGGCAGATTTTTCTCTGACATTTCCGGCAGGAATACATAATCAAATTCGTCGCCTTTTGATTTGTGGAGCGTCATAATCTGTACTTTACCCTCAAGAAAACCTCTGTCGTTTTCATCCTCTTCCGAGAAAAATTTGAAACCGCTCAGACTGTTTCTTTTTGCAAGTTCAGCGAGTCTTGCAACAACTGTTTCAAGATTTTTTGCAGTTGCACTCAATCGTTTAACAAGAATTGCAATAAGATAAATATTTGATTTTTCAATTTCACTTGTAAAATAGTGAAGTCCTATTTTGATGACAAGTTCATCCGGTGTAAGATGCGGTAAATAGAGCCAGTAGTCAAAATCCCAGTAAAATTGACAAAGCGATGTGTTGTCTATATCGTCAGGATTTATTGTAATAAACGGTTTTTCACTTTTTTTAATTTCAAGTCCGAGACGTTGTTTGTAAAAACCGAGTTCGGCAAGGATTTCATAACTTTCAGCAACAACATTGTTATCAAACGGTTTTAAAATCAAATTTAATACTGCAAAAATCGCACGAAAAATGGATTTCTGCTCAAGGCATTCGCTCCTTGTAATACTTTTTAACCCGCTGTCATTGATAAAATTCATCCACTGTGCTACCTGAAAATTATTTCTTAAAAGGATTCCTACCGTTGCTTTAGGATTTTTTCTGAATGCATTTTTAATTTCTCTCAAAACAAAATTCCGTTCTTCCAGCGGTTTTTCAAAAATATGACCGGAAACGGAATTTTCACTGACAGGGTTTCTGCCTTCAACAGGGTTCATAAGTATGTGAAAGAATGCATCTTTACTTTCTTCTTTTTGTTCAGCGGATAAAAGAAGTTCGTTTGCAAGTTTCCATACACCTTCACAGCATCTTTGAGAACAATTCATGCTGACGTTTTGGCTTTCTTCTATAAATTTTCTAAAACCTTTGACATCCGCATTTGTAAAAGTTGTTGTAATCGCCTGATTTATGTCTCCGCAACGGATGAGGTTTTTGTGTTTTGCACTTAAGATATTAATCAGCCGCTGCTGCACGGAAGATGAATCCTGAGCTTCATCTTCTATAATATACATACAAATATCCTGATAGTATTCTCTGATATCATCGTTTTCCTCCAGAAGTTTCACGGAAGAAATCAGCATGTCGTCGTAATCTATGAGATTTAATTCATGTAGGATATTTTGATATCGTTCAAAGAACAGTTGAAACTTTTTCAGTTTGTTATCAGTAATTTCTGATGAGAAATTTCCCTGACCTATTTTGAATACTGATATAGCTCTGTCAAATTCGTCCAGTTCTGTTTTCTTAAGTTTTAAATCGGCAGAAGCTTCTTTTACTATTCTGGAACGCTGGGTATCATCGCAGATATCAAAATCCGAGGAAAGCCCAAGCCTTTCGAAGTTTCCGTTTTCTTTCAGAATTCTGAGTGCAAGCCCGTGGATTGTGCTTATATTTGGAAGTTGTGTGGAGTTTTCCCTGACAGCTTTAATTCTTTCTCTGAAATTTCTTGCGGCGGATTCCATATAAGTCATAACAAAAATATTATCCGGATTGATTCCTTTATCAAGCAGTTTCAAGATAAGTGCAAGAAGTATTGTTGTTTTTCCGGCACCCGGAACAGCGGAGATTGCCATCTGTCCTTTTTCATATTCCAGAACCGGTTTCTGGTCATCACGGGGGATAATAGGGCGTGCTTTCACTGTTGCATTTTGTTCATTTTGAATGGTTTCATCAACAATAATATATTCTTCTATGCCGCCGAAATTCTCAACCCCGTTTCCGTCAAAGAGGCTTGAATATGTATAAATAAACTCATCTGAAAGCAGGGTGAGTTTCCGTAGAATACGAGCCGTTTTTTCTTTACTTAATTCTATATTATCTTCGATTGTATATTCATCTTTACTCCAGCCACGCTGGAAAACCCAGGCATTATATAATGGACCTGTATCTGATTTAACCCATTCATCACTGGATATATCAAGCCAGAACTGGTATTTTGTTTTTATCTGATTGTCAATGATTTTTTGCGGAGTTCCTATTATAATATTGTTTTCTCCTATTTCCAGAGTGGAGTAAGGATTCTCCGCAATGATTGAATTTTCTATTTGTGTAAGAATTTCATCTTTTCTGGAAATTGCTCCGGAGCCGAATATGTTTTCAAAATCCTGCAGCTGCTTAATAAAGAAATTAAATTTGTTTATTTCATTCGGATTTATTATTTTAAAATCAATTAGGTTGTAATAAATTTCATAAACCTGTTCGGACATTTTCTTGTCGGAATTGGCTAATTTTTCAAGCAGATTCTTAAAATTATTATATTTTTTATTATGTTCTTCATTTTCAAATTCGTGTTCGGGGATAGTTTTTTCATTATCAAATAATTCAAGAATGTCTCTGCAATATTTCACCGGAATATCCAGAATATTCACAAGAATATTTCTTAAATCAAAACCTGTTAAGTTATCTTTGTGTACTGAATTCATTTTTAAAATGGTCATTGTTGCCAGTACGAGTTTGTTCTGTATAAGTTTTTCGCTTCCGGAAAGGTAAAGCGGAGTTATAATTTTGTTTAAACTCTTTGAAAGTGTGAATTTCAACATCTCATCAATTATTGGTGTAACTATTGAAATTTCATGCGGCAAAATATTTTTCTTCAAAAGTTCATTAATTTTTTCCGCAGCTTTATCAATCATTGATGAGCGTTTTGAAGGCGATTGTATTGAAAAGTTCTTTAGAATTTCTTTTTTATTTTCAGTAATATTTTTATAAATATTTTCAGCATCAAATTTTAATTTTGTTTGTGTATCAAGTACTGTTACCGGTTGATTAAAAAGTTCTTCAAATTTCCAAACGGCGGTTCTGTCGGCACTAAGATAGCCTATTCTGCTTGCTCCTTTTGAGTCAAATGCAATGAAAACCTCTTTTAATTGTTTGGATAAATATTTTATAAAATCATAACAAATCGGAGTGATTTCATCGCCGTCATCAAGGATTAAATATTCAATATTTTTAAAGTAATTCGTATTTTTATATATATAATTAAATACAAGCCCCTGTCTCAAATAGTCAAAATCACGGAGCTGTAGAGTGTCTTTTAATAGCTGTTTCAATGTTAGTTTTGCATCGTCTGCAAATCCTTCATCTAACACTCTGGAACGCCATTCCACATCTTCATCGGTCAGATTATTTTGTACAATGAGGGCGTATCTTCTGAAAAGTTGATGGAGAAGTGATTTTTTAGAATTATATCCTTTAAAAGGAATTTTTTTCAGGATGTCTTTCAATATGAATTGTGAAACTTCCAGACCGGCAAGATTCGGGAGGATTTTAGGATTATTCTTGAAAGGGTTTCCGTTTTCAATAAAAGCCCAGTTATCTATAATAGTATTGTAAACAAGTCCGAAAAAAGAATAAACCTGCATTTTTTCCAGAGATTCAATCTGTAACTTGTCAAGAGTTCTGTTAATAAAATTATTTTTTAAATTTGAGTTCTGGACCAGCACAAGAATCCTTGAAGAATCAATGCCGGAGTTAATCAAAGCAGAATACTTTTCAACAAGAATATCCGTTTTATTTGATGAAACACTTCCGTCTATAATCACAAAAAACAATCCTCTTTTTAAAGTATTTTAGCACAAAAATAAGTGTAATTTTTACAAATAAAATAATCCTTCTATACTATTGCAAAATATTACAAAATGGACTAATATCTATTTATAAATTAAAATACTCAGTATAATGTGCATTGTAGAAAGTAGGAGGTATTAAATGCAAGAATTACAAGAACAAATCGGAATGTCAGCTGGTCAAATCTATAACTATTTGAACAACAACGGCGAAACAACTTTTTCAAAAATTAAAAAAGAATTAGATCTTAAAGGAAACTTTGCAGATTTAGGTCTTGGCTGGTTAGCAAGAGAAGACAAAGTTGAAATCTCTAAAAAAGGTACTTCTGTTAACGTAAGACTTAAATAGAAAGTTCTTAAGATTAGACAAATTTTAAAAACACTCTCATTATTGAGAGTGTTTTTGTTATGATATTCACTTTTCCTGTTTTTTGCGGTATAATAATTTTGCACATATTTTAAAGAGAGGGATATTTTTAAATGGATAAAAAACAATCTGCGGGTATGTATATAGTGTTAGCTATTATTGCGATGATTTTTATATCATCGGTTTTTATGGCAGGTCCTGTTACAAATACTCAGGAAATTTCATACTCGGATTTTCTTCAAAAGCTTGATAACGGAGAATTTAAAAAGATAGAAAAAGCGGATGAGTATCTTATAGCAATTCCAAAAAATCAGCCTGAAAGTACAACGGCCGTAACTACGGAGCAAAGTTTGTTCGGGCCGGTGGAAAAGAAAGTTCCTCAAAATCAGTATAAAGTTTTGACTCCAAAAGATTCAAATTTAATGCAGAGATTGGAGGATGCAAAAGTTGATATTGAAGTTAAAAAACCGAACGAGTCTTCACAACTGCTTGGTATTCTCGGAACTCTTGTATTCCCTCTTCTGTTAATCGGATTTTTGCTTTTGATGATAAAAAGTATTCAGGCCGGCGGTTCTCAAGCAATGTCTTTCGGTAAAAGTAAAGCTAAAATGCTTTTGGATAGCAAAGTTAAAACAACATTTAAGGATGTTGCCGGTATTGATGAAGAAAAGCAAGAACTTGAGGAAATTGTTGATTTCCTTAAGAACGGAGACAAATACATAAAACTCGGTGCTAAAATCCCTAAGGGTGTCCTCCTTGTAGGTCCTCCGGGAACAGGTAAAACATTGATGGCAAAGGCTGTTGCAGGAGAAGCCGGAGTTCCGTTCTTCTCAATAAGCGGTTCCGATTTTGTTGAAATGTTTGTCGGTGTCGGAGCAAGCCGTGTAAGAGATTTGTTTGATCAGGCTAAAAAACATCAGCCTTGCATTATATTTATTGATGAAATTGATGCTGTAGGACGTCAGAGAGGTGCCGGCATGGGCGGCGGACATGACGAACGTGAACAGACACTCAACCAGCTGCTTGTTGAAATGGACGGTTTTGACGATAATACTAATATTATCGTAATCGCGGCAACCAACAGACCTGATATTCTGGATAATGCACTTTTAAGACCTGGCAGATTCGACAGACAGATTGTAATCAACAAACCTGATATCCTCGGACGTGAACAGATTCTTAATGTTCATGCAAAAAATAAACCTCTGGATAAAGAAGTTGAGCTGAAAATACTTGCAAAACGTACCCCTGGTTTTACCGGTGCAGATTTGCAGAATCTGTTGAATGAGGCGGCTCTGCTTGCTGCCCGTCATGACCAGAAAACAATTACAATGGCGAATCTGGAAGAAGCTATTGACAAAGTTATGGCAGGTCCTGAAAAGAAAAGCAGAATTATTTCTGATGAAGAAAAAGAAAATACCGCATACCATGAAGTCGGTCATGCTCTGCTTGCAAAATTGCTTGACCATACAGATCCTTTGCATAAGGTGTCGATTATTCCGCGTGGCATGGCTCTTGGTATCACTTTAACTCTTCCGGAAAAAGACCATTTGACAATGAAAAAATCTCAAATTCTGGATACAATAACTATGATTCTCGGCGGAAGAGTTGCGGAGGAAATTGTTTACGGACCTGATTCAATCACAACGGGAGCAAGCAATGACCTTGAAAAAGTTTCGACTCTCGCAAGAAATATGGTTACAAAATACGGTATGAGCGAAAAAATGGGTAACATGGCTTACGGTAAAGACGAGCAGCACATTTTTATGGGGCGTGACTTTGGTGTAAGACGCGATTTCTCCGAGGAAATTGCTGCAGAAATTGATAAAGAAGTTAAGAAGATTGTTGATGAACGCTATGCAACAGCAAAACAACTTCTGACAGAAAACAGAGATATGCTCGAATATATTTCAAAAACTCTGCTTGATAAAGAAACTCTTGACGAGAAAGAGTTTGTGGAATTGATGGAAAAGGTTAAAAATGACAGACAACAAAACTGCTGATTCGTTGAGAATTATTGATTTTAACAATATAAAAATAGGGGACACAAATTGTCCTCCTATTTTTTGTCTTGATGTGTCTATATTTAATACCGATGACAATTTTCAAATTGTGAAAGATTTTTACGGCACCAATGACAGAAAAGAAATTCTTAAAAAAGCACAGGAAACAGACTGCGATATTCTGGGGCTGAAGTTTAATATTGAAGGTGAAAATCAAATTAATGAAGCAATTTCGCTGCTTAAAGACCTCTTGCCTTTTATCAGCAAGCCGCTTATGATTCGCAGTGTAAATAACGATGGTATAGACCGGATATTGCTACCGGAACTGATAAAAATTCTTGACAGAGAATGCATAATTTCTTCTGTTAATGAAAATACTTATAAAGAAATTGTACCGGCTGCAGTGAGCGGCAATCATGTTCTTGTTTTGAAAAGTCCTATAGATATAAATCTTGCCAAAGAATTAAACATTCTTTCATCCGATTTAGGTTTGAGTCTGGATAAAATTCTTATAGATACTGATATCGGAGGTCTCGGCTACGGGCTGGAATACGGATACAGTATTATGGAAAAAATAAAGCTTGAGGGCCTGAACGGTGATGAATATCTTAATATGCCGATGATAAGTTTTGCAACTGAAGAATCGTTGAAAACTAAAGAGGCCAAATCTGATAATTACCCGTCAAGTTTCGGAAATTTGAAAGAGCGTGCTGAATTTTTTGAAATCTGTTCGGCATCTGCCGTGATGGCTGCCGGTGCAAGTGTTATCGTTTTGAATAATCCGTTGAGTATTGATGTTATGAAAGGGTTGATGTAATGGAACTTTCAGGACTGCAAATTTTTAAATATCTTCCTGCGGCTAAAAAAGCCGAACATTCAAACTGCAAAGAGTGCGGCTGTCCGACCTGCATGGCGTTTGCCCTTAAACTGGCAAAAAAGCAGATTGAGCTTTCAAAATGTTCTTATGCTCCGGATGAGTTAAAGGAATTTTTTGAAATTAACAGTAAACAGCCGCAAAAAACTGTTGAAATAAACGGGCTTAAAATAGGAGGAGAAAACGTTCTCTACCGTCATGAAAAAACTTTTGTAAACAGAACAGCCATTGCAGTTATTGTAGATTTAAAAGATAATGATTGGCAGGAAAAACTTGAACGTCTATCCTCTTTTGAAATTACCAGAGTCAATGAAACAATGAAGATTGACGTTGTAATTTTGAAGAATAACACTTCAAACTTTGTTCAGTCAGGTATAAATTTTATAAATTATGAAGATTTTGAGAGGCTGCCTTTTATTTTTCTTGAAGATGATTTTTCAAATACAAAAGAAAAACTTGTTGAAATCCGTACAAAAGCTATCTTGGAAAAAGATGAGACATGCTCACATCCCGTTTGTGTCCGTATGAAAACAACGGATGAGCTTTCCCAGTGTGCAAGAGCTGCGTATTATCTTTGTAAATATGCAAATATTCTTGTTTTTGAAAATTTTTCGGAATCTATGATTTCCTCTTTAATGACTTTGAGACAGAATATTTTTACTGATCCGCAAAAGCCTCTTCAGGTGGAATCAAAGATTTATGAGTTTAACAATCCTGATGAAAATTCTCTGATATTTATGACAACGAATTTTGCACTTACATTCTTTGCGGTTGCAAATGAGCTTGAGGGGCTGAATGTACCGTCATATCTTATCGTAACTCCTGCAGACGGCATGAGTGTACTTACGGCATGGTCAGCGGAAAAATTTACCGCAAAAATGGTTGCGAATACCCTGAAAAAATGGGATTTCGCAAATAGAGTTAAGAACAGAAAAATCATCATTCCGGGACTTCTTGCCCACATGAAGGAAGAGCTGGAAGAAGAAATCAAAGATTTTGAAATTGTTGTCGGAACAGTTGAAGCCTATGCAATAGGTGATTTTGTAAAGGATTACACTGCTAAATCAGTGAAATAATATTTTTAATATAAGTTTTCTGCTGTTGAATAAGCATAAGATGCGGCTGGATTTCGAATTCGCTGTCAAGTTCTATTAATGAAAAAGCTTGTTCCAAAAGTACCTGAATATTATAGATATTATAAATTTCGCTTGAAATTATTTTGAATTTTTCATCCAGAGTTAAATTTTGCATAATTTCTCCTTAACTTAAAACTGTATAAATAAAGTTTAAACCGTATAAACATGGATAATAGTAACAAAATAAAGTTTAAATGTCAATATTTCAAGTTATTTAATATAATAAATTTATGGGCATAAATGAAGATTTTCGAATTTTATTGCTAAAGGAAGCTTTAACAATAAAAGAACTGGCAAAGAGAGCAAGCAAAATATCAGGTAAACGGATAAATCCTGATAGTATTTCTGCGAAATTACTTCGGGGTACAATGAAGTATGATGAAGCAAAGTTTTATGCGGATATTCTGGGTTATGATTTAGGATTTACAAGACGAAAATAAAATTTATGATACTGCCTCCTTTGTAAAGGAGGTGTCACAGAGTGACGGAGGATTTTATTTTTTAACATTCCTATGCAGAAATTTTTCCTTGCAAAGCATGGAAAATACGGCTATAATATGCATGTAAACATATGTTAAGAAAGGAGAGTTTTCTATGTGGGAAAAGGATATTAACATTAACGAAATTAAGGAAATCCGCACAAGAACAACCGTTTATTTCGGAGTTGGAGCTATCAAAAAGATTGATGATATTGCAGGAGTTTTAAAAAACAAGGGCATAGATAAGGTTATCGTAATGTCAGGCCGCAATGCTTATAAAGCAACAGGGGCATGGGATTATGTTGAAAAAGCGTTAAAAGATAATGGTATCGGTTACGTAAACTATGATCAGGTTACGCCAAACCCTACAACTGATCATGTAAATGCTGCTGCTAAAATTGCGAGAGATTTCGGTGCAAAAGCTGTTATTGCTATAGGGGGAGGTTCTCCGACAGATGCAGGTAAATCTGTTGCAATTCTGCTTGAATATCCGGACAAAACTGCTGAAAATATTTACGATTTTGAGTTTGCTCCTGACAAGGCCGCTCCAATCGTATCTATTAACCTGACACACGGTACAGGTACTGAAACAAACAGATTTGCAGTTGTTACAAACCTTGCCAAAAACTTTAAACCTGCAATAGCTTATGATTGTATTTATCCGATGTTTGCTATTGATGACCCGCAGTTGATGACAAAGTTGTCGCCAAAACAGACAAGATATGTTTCAATCGATGCTGTTAACCATGTTGTAGAAGCTGCAACATCTGCGGTAGCTTCACCTTATTCAATTTCGCTTGCAAAACAGGTAATTGAGCTTGTTGCAAAATATTTACCAAAAGCAATCGAAAATCCTGATGATTTGGAAGCAAGATACTATCTGGCTTATGCCGCAATGATGGGCGGTGTAAGCTTTGATAACGGTTTATTGCATTATACTCATGCACTTGAACACCCTCTTAGTGCAGTAAAACCTGAACTTGCACACGGTCTCGGCCTTGCAATCTTATTGCCTGCTGTAATTAAAGTTATTTACAAAGACAGACCGCATGTGCTGGCAGAAATTCTTGCACCTATTGCAAAAGGTTTGACAGGTGACCCTGCTGAAGCTGAAAAAGCTGCTAAAGAAGTTCAAAGCTGGCTTGCTTCTGTTGGAGTTCCCGAAAAATTAGCAGACGAAGGATTTACTGAAGCTGACGTAGAAAAACTGGTGAACCTCGTTTATACAACTCCGTCACTCGGCGGTCTAATCGACATCGGTCCTTCCGGCAATGGAAGAGAGGTTGTTGAAGCTATTTACAGAGATTCTATAAAACCTCTGTAAAAAGGTATAATATTATTCTAATACCTAAAAATACGCCCTTTTATCAGGGCGTATTTTTTATTATAGAACTATTAAAAAGAACCGATACATATTATATATCGGTTCTTTTTTAGCTTTAATAAGATTACAAATTACTTGTCATCCAATGCTGCAACACCCGGAAGAACTTTTCCTTCAATAAATTCAAGAGAAGCTCCGCCGCCTGTTGATACGTGAGTGAAATCTTCTGCGTTGCAGAATTTTTTTGCTGCAGAAACTGAGTCACCGCCGCCGATTACTGATACTGCACCGTTTTTAGTTGCTTCAACGATTGCAGATAATACAGCTTTTGTTCCTTCTGCAAATGCAGGGTTTTCAAATGCACCTACAGGACCGTTCATAAGAATTGTTTTTGATTCTTTTAATACATCTGCAAATGCTTTTCTTGATTCCGGACCTGCATCAACACCTTCAAATCCGTCAGGAATTTCAGCAATTTTAACGAATTTATTTGTTCCGTTGCCTGAGAAGTCATCAGTTGCAAGAACATCAGTTGCCATTACTAATTTAACACCTTTATCTGCTGCTTTTTTCTCAATAGCTTTTGCAACTTCAAGCTGATCATCTTCACAGATTGAGTTACCGATTTTACCGCCGTTAGCTTTTACAAATGTATAAGCCATACCGCCGCCGATAATCATGTTATCAACTTTGTCAAGCAAGTTTTCCAAAACACCGATTTTAGAAGAAACTTTAGCTCCGCCTACAACTGCAGTGAATGGACGTGTTGGGTTATCAAGTGCCTGTGACAGACATCTGATTTCTTTTTCCATTAACAAACCTGATACTGCAGGTTTTAAAACTTTTGCTAATTTTGCTGTTGATGTGTGGTTTCTGTGTGCAGCACCGAATGCATCGTTTACATAGAAATCACCCAATTTAGCCAATTCATTTGCAAATGTCATATCATCATCTTTTGCTTCTTCAGCTTTGTAGAAACGAATGTTTTCCAGTAATGCAACCTGTCCGTCTTTCAATGCTTCTAATGCTTTATCCGCACCTTCACCTACAGGTTCTTTTACAAATAATACGTCTTCACCAAGAACTTTTGACATATATTTTGCAACCGGTTCAAGTGAAAATTCAAGGTTCCATTCTCCTTTTGGTCTGCCAAGGTGAGCCATTAAAATAATTTTTGCTCCTTTTTCCTGTAAAGCTTTTACTGTAGGAATAATTGCCTGAATTCTCGTATCATCAGTTACGTTTTTGTCAGCATCCAAAGGTACATTTACGTCAACTCTTACTAACGCTCTTTTACCTTTGATGTCTCCTAAATCTTTAATTGATTTTTTCATATTTGCATCTCCTTCTTTCAATGTAGTGCATGTTAATTTTATCCGAAACAAAATTTCTTTTCAATTCAATTATTTAAAAGTATAAGAAAAAGAAGCCGATATGTTTTCGACTTCTTAACTTTTCATACTTCCAAGCTATTAATTATGTTTATGAAACCTGTATATCTTTTTCAAATCCGAATAATGAACTTACAGATTCATCATCATGAATTCTGGAAATTGCCTGTCCCAATAACGGTGCGATTGATAATTGTTTTACGTTAGGCGGCATTTTGTCCATATCAAGCGGAATTGTATTAGTTACAATGCATTCTTTTATAGGTGCGGCAGCAATTCTTTCAACCGCAGGGCCTGAAAATACAGGGTGTGCTGCACATACATAGATATCTTTTGCCCCTTCACGTTTTAATAATTTTGAGGCTTCACAGATAGTACCTGCCGTATCAATCATATCATCAAACATAAGGCAAACTTTATCTTTTACATCACCTATAACATGTGAAGCTATTGCCTCATTATGTTTATCACGACGTTTGTCAATGATAGCGAGCGGACAGCCGATTTGTTTTGCAAAATGTCTGGTTCTCTGAACACCGCCTGTATCAGGGCTTACTGCAACCATATCTTCAGGATTTATCTGTAAATTTTTGATATAATTTACCAGAATCGGTGTAGCAAAAATATGATCAACAAGAATATTGAAGAATCCCTGAATTTGTCCTGTATGTAAATCCATAGCCAGAACCCTGTCGGTTCCTGCTGTTGTCAGCAAATCTGCAACAAGTTTTGCAGTAATGGCTTCTCTGCCGGATGTCTTTCTGTCCTGTCTTGCATATCCATAGTATGGAATAACTGCTGTAATGGTTTTTGCACTTGCTCTCTTGAAGGCATCAATTATTATTAAAAGTTCCATCAGGTTTTCATTCACAGGATTACAAAGCGGCTGAATAATGAAAACATCATCACCGCGGACGCTTTCTTTTACCTGTACATAAATTTCACCGTCTGCAAAATTCTTTACAACCATTGGGCCTATCGTTGTACCCAGATAATCCGCTATTTCCTGTGCCAATTTCGGATTAGAACGACCTGCAAATAATTTGATATCATGTGTAGGATTAATCGCACGTTCCAACTGGGGAAAAGCTAATTCTGAAACCATTTTACTCTAATTGTCCTTTCTGTTACTCACCGCATAGATAATTATAATCTCCGAAAGTTTAAATTTCAATATAAATTTTAAGTATTGTAAATAGGGGATTAGGTTTCTGTCATTAACTTAAGAGATTATGTGAGCCTGCCGGAAATACACATATAAATTTTTTCTACTGCATATGGAGGATATTTAGGATAAATTTTTAAAGTTTGGTTTTTGCCTTCCGTAATAAAAAATATAGATATGAAAAACGCAAGTTTTTCATACCTCCTCCCCAAGTCTGGTAGCCGTTCTTATTCCTAAGACGGCTTTTTTTTACGTATATTAACCTAAATTTGTTATGTATGTCGCAAAAATCTTTAATTCTGCTATAATCTAATTATGAATGATTATGAACAGAATTATGAAGATTTTATTTCTACTGTAAGCCATGAGTTGAGAACTCCTCTCACATCCATAAGAGGTTTTTCTCAAACAATGCTTGCCTCCTGGGATAAACTTGATGATGACAGCAAAAAAAAATTCCTGAAAATTATTGAGGAACAATCCAACAGACTTATCAAACTTGTAGAAAACATGCTTTCTGTAACAAAACTTCATTCGGTTAATGAAAATTTTATTTATAAAGAAACTGATATTAAACCTGTAATAAACACAGTTGTTTCTATTGTAAAAAGTCAGTATAAAGATAAAATTTTTGATATTGACATAAAACGGGATACTCCGACTATTCTTGTTGACAGAGACAGATTTCAGCAAATAATGACAAATTTGATTGAAAATGCCGCTAAGTATTCGGATGAAAATTCGACAGTATATATAACTTCCGGATTTTGCAACAACTGTGAATACGTTTCAATAAAAGTTACCGATACCGGTTTAGGTATTTGTGAGTCAGATTACGAAAAAATTTTTGAAAAGTTTTCCCGTATAGATAATCCTCTTACCAGGAAAGTTCAAGGAAGCGGGCTCGGGTTATATATTACCAAAAGTCTTACCGAAAAAATGGGAGGAAAGATTTCTGTAAAATCCGAGGGAAATAAAACTACATTTGAAGTTCAGTTTCCTGTTTGCAATATTGAAGTTCAAGCGAGGTCAAAATGCAGACGGTAACTCTTATTATTGATAAAAGACGCGAACTCTCAGTGAAGTACAAAAAGCTTCTTGAAAACGAACACTCCAAAGTAATTATTTCAAAAAATTTGATGTCTGCTTTGAAAACAATTCAGGATACGGAACCGGATTTAATTCTTATATCAGATAGTATTGATAGTGATATTTCTGACTACTGTAAAAAAATCAGAGCCCTGACATATAATATGCGTCCTATTATAGTTGCACTGTCAAAATCCGCAGAAACAAACGACAGAATTAATGCCCTTGAAAGCGGTGCTGACGATTTTATTAGTGAACCCGTAAATTCAGAGGAATTTTTGATGCGGATTAAAGCTCATTTGAGACGGGAATTTGAATCGAATCTTGATTCAAAAAAAATTTTGCCGAATAAAAATTATTCACTCCGTTCAATAAAACGAGCAGTAACATCGCGTAAAGATTGGGCTTGTTTATATATTACAATAGAAAATTTTAAAAATTACAGGGAAACTTATACTGAACTGGCCTCTGATAAACTTCTAAAGACGTATTCGGCAATTATAACATCAGCTTTGAACGGAGAAGATTTTTTAGGTAGTTTTTCAGAAGAGGGTTTTCTTGTTATAACAGATTCTTATAAAGCGGAAAAACTGGCAAATTTTTTGATATTCGCTTTTGACACAGTGGTCAGAAAATTCTATTCAAAAGAGGATTTGCAACGCGGGTATATCATGATGCACGGTGATGAACAGGCTGGAAGACGCTCCGGTTTTATGCATACAATCATAGGGATTGTGAGTTCGGAAATCAAAGAGTTTAGCCGGGTGGATGAAGTCACATCCGCAGTAATTAATGTGCATAATATAGCCAAATTAGCCGGAAAATCTAATTACCTTTCGGAGCGTATGCGTCTGGCGGGCGAAGATTCCATTCTGGAAAAAAGTTATAATAACAGAGTTCTGATTATTGAGCCTGATGATTCCATGGTTGTTCTTTTATCAACAATTCTGGATATGCAGGGGTACAAAGTTGAAACAGTTAGTAATTTTAATAAAATGACCGTTTCATCTCAAACACCTGCCGTTATTATATTTGATACCGGTAAAGATGAATTGAGGACTGGATTAGAGATATGCGGTTTAATAAGAAATGATGAAAATTACAAAAATTCAAAACTAATAGTAACATCAATTTTTCATGATAAAGAGTCTGTACTGAATGCAGGAGCAGATTTGTATCTTCCGAAACCGTACGAAATTTTCGGGATGATAAAATGGGTTGAAAAGCTGGTTGAGGAGTTCAATGGTTAGTCAGAAAGGAAACTTACAGTTTAAAACCTGCGGTGTAGAATTTAGTATAGAAGAACTTGAAGTTGCAAGATTTATCGCTAACGGATGGAGCAATAGTGCTATTGCAGAAAAATTGCATATAAGTATTCATACAGTCAAAAGCCGTATGAAAAAAATTATAGCAAAAACGGATGCCAAAAACAGAACTCAGGCTATTGCCATTCTTACAATGCTCAATATTATTTGATTACCCAAGTAAATTTTCAAGAATTTTAGCGTCATCAGCGGCTTTTTGAGTTTGCCTGAAAGATGCTCTACGCATATAAGTTCTGAGAGCTTCGCGGATTAGTTCGCTGCGTGTTCTCTGTTCGTTTACCGCAAGACCGTCAACTTTATTTAAAAATTCATCGGGCATTGTAACTAAGATTTTTGCCATTTTCCTAACCCTCCATGTTGACAGTATAACATATATTTTACTATTTCGCAACTATGCCATGACGGGTTAGTTAACTGTGTAATAGACAAAGGCTTATTTCTTGAACTATTATGTCAGTGTTAATAAAAACGAAAGGAGTGCAAAATGGATGAAAATAGAGATTGTTTCATGTGTCATCATCCTGTTTTGAAGGTTATTTTAATTTCATTGCTTGTATTTTTCGGGGCATTTGCTGCATTTTATGTAGTTACTGACTGGCATTATAAGAGAATGCTTGATCCTGCGGTTCAAATGAGAAAAATGGAAAAAATGATGATGCATGATCAGCGTCAGATGGATAGAATGATGAACCGTGAATTCAGAAAAAATATGGCTGCCGAAAAGGGGGTACAACATTTCATAAAGGTTGAAAAAACTCCGCAAAATTATAAAGTGGTAATTGATTTAAAACCTTTTGACAATAATGAAAAGAATGTTGAGGTTCTAACCGATAGAAATTCTCTAACAATTAATGCGGCGGGAGAACGTGAAAAACACGGACATAATGAAATTATAAAACTTTCACAAACTTTCTCATTTGACGATGATGTAGATTTGTCTAAAATTAATAAAATCAGAGAGGGAAATGAATATATTATTGTTGTCCCGATTGAGTAGTATTGTTTAACAGGTTGAAAGATATCCGATACATTGTCGGATATCTTTTTGTATATAAAATTTTTTATTTATGATAGAGTTGCATTATGAAAAGAATTTTGATTGTTGACGATTCTCCTAAATGGGTTCAATATCATAAGACTGCACTTTTAATGCTGTTTAAGGAAAATGTATTTATAGAATGTGCAAACTCAGCCAGAGAAGGTGTAGAAAAGTTGACATATTCTCTGGATGATCCTTTTGATATTATTCTGACGGATATGCAGATGGAATCCGATTTTTTGCCGCTTTATGCCGGAGAATGGTTTATTAAGCAAATTCAGTTTTTTAAAGAGTACAAAGATAGTAAGATAGTAATAATTTCTGCGGCGTCAAATCTTGCAATGATTGCGGAAAAATATAATGTGGATTATATTCCGAAATATAAATGCAGAGATGAAGACGCTTACGATAAGATAGGAGAAATATGATTAAAAATTTATTGGTTAAGGCTTTATCTATTCTTGTATTGCTCTGCGGAATATCTTATGCTTCCGCAATAGATTATGGTGAATCTGCTGATGATACTCAAATTGCAGCAAGCCATATTCTGGTAAAAACTGCAGCTGAAGCTATGGAAATTAAAAAGCAGCTTGATAACGGCGGCAGTTTTGAATATTATGCAAAACTATACTCACTGTGTCCTTCAGGACGCAATGGCGGTGCCTTAGGATATTTTGGACACGGACAAATGGTACCGGAGTTTGAAAAGAAAGCCTTCGCATTGAACGTCGGCGAGGTTTCAGAGCCTGTACATACTCAATTCGGCTGGCATCTTATTAAGGTGACTGACAAAAAGTAAAATCAAAAAAAAGAGTTAAGATTTTAATCTTAACTCTTTTTTTAACTTTCAAACATTGTGAATGTTTTTGTTATATTCTGGGTTAACATATTCTTGACGGAATCATATTCTGTCGTAAGTGTTGATATTTCCATGTCAAGATTTTTCATATCCAGTTCAAGTTCTTCTTCTTTATAATTGATACGGCTTTTGAGTTGTGTATATTCACTTTCTGCCTGTGTGACAGCATCTTCATCCGTTACTTCCATCAGGTAAGGATTATTGTTGAACCTCTGCTGATAATAGAAACCGTCTTCTTCATTTAATGTGGTTACGAATACCTGGCCGTTTTTCAATGCATTTTGCAGATAATCTTCATCATCAATATATCCGTTTTCGTACCAGCCGTTTCTGCATATTGTATTAAACAATATACTGTAGTATTCTGCGTTGTACATTTCCTCCGCAGTGGATTCAGGTGTATCTGAAAGATCAACCGGATAGAGATAGCCCTGATCGTCTGTTACGTAGAATGAATCTACTGCAGAATCTGTAATATAATACGGTATATCATTGTTACCATAGGCCTTAAATCCGTTTTGAGCTGAAGCGTATAATGTTAAGAAGGATTCAGCTAATGAAGAAAGGCTTATTGCACGGGTATTAGAGTTATTTAATTTTGAAGAATTTTTGTAAACCCAGCAGTTATAATCATTTGAACCGTCAATACAGGCCTGATACGTATCAGATACATAGTTTGCATTGCCTAAATCTTGCGAACGAGACAACAATGCCAATGTTTCAAGAATTGCATAGTTAAATGCCTGAACTTCAGCATCAGAATTTCCTATATTAAGAATGTTTTTGAAGCCTGTAACCATGCTGTTTACAGCATCTAATACAATTCGGTCATCTTCTTCAAGTTCTTTACCATCATAAAAGTACTTCCCGTCGTCATGAACTTCTACCCCGATAAGGCTTAATAAATCAGCTTTACCATCAAGCATAGTTGAAGCGTTAAGGAAGGAATCTGAGTTTCCTAGAACTGTTTTCCAGAATGTTGTCGGATCATCCTTTTTATTAGTTTTAGTAAATGCAAGAGTGATATCCTGAGTTAATAAATCTGAAAGGGTGTATTCAATAGCTCCGTCTTTGTTAGAGACTCTTGTTCCATCAATACTCAAATAATTAGTATCTTCTTTAAAGTTTAAGTATTCAGAAAATTCTACAGGGTAGTCGCCACAATTTTTTACATATACATGATCACTATCCCAAGCATAGAAGTCATCGGTTTTTACTTGATCGTTTCCTGTATCATACTGCGGTATATGAGTTATTAACTCATAGTCTTCAGAAAACTTAAAGTTAGTTTCGTCAACAGGAATTAATGAATAGCCGGAATTCTCAGCCTTCAAATCAATATAATTAATTAAATTTCCTAAATTCATATCAGCGGTTTGGGTTTTATCCATCAATGCACCGCCAAGACCTGCATATCTCTGGTAACCCCATTGGTTAGCACCTTTTGCTGCCGTGGCACTCATACCGCCGGTGGCAACCATTGCTGCTATGAATTTATTGAACATAGTTGCATCGTTGGCGTTGGTTCCTTCTTCTGGTATGCCAGCCAGTTTTGCAGCCTGAGCCATAGTTGCGTTCAGGGCAATTCTGCCGTCTGATCTTGAAATCATAAACGGTGTATAATCGTTTACCTCTGAAGAATACATTATTAAATCATAAGAAAGATCGAAGTTAACAGTACCGGAACCATCAGGATCCCATACAATTTTAGTGGTATTTAAGGCACTCTGATAGTCTTGAGTTGCCTGTTCAAGTTCACGTGTAAGCGAAAGCTTCTGCTGAGCTAATTGCATAGACTCATATTCACATCTCGCTTTTCTGGATGTTATGGCTAAAAATCTTGCTTGTGTTGCAGCCAATCCCATTGTTTACGTGATTTCCTTTCTTATCTTAGTAACATGTTATAGTCCTATTATTCATGTTTTCGGCTGTTTTATGCTTAATCTTTAATATTATGACAGCTTTGTTAAGAAATATTTACATATTGTTTTTTATAATACAGTCATAAATTTTATCAATTTTGTCTTTCATTTCACAGAATTGGTCTTTCAAATCATGAAAACTGTGTATTGAAACGAACTTTTCTTCGACATCTTCTATAATTTCGCGGTGTTTTTTCTCAAGTTGTTCCGGAGTCACGAAGATTTTGTATTGTATAAAAAATATTATTGCAGCTATTAGTATTGGTGAATATTGTAAAATTTGTTCCATAATTATCCTTACAGTGTTATGGGCCAGTAAAAGTCAACCAGATAGGATGCCGCATCCATCGGATGTGAAAGAAATTTCAACTCTTTTGACTGTTTAATCTGCTGGTATGTAGGAATATCTATTCTTGATGTCCCTTCTTTATATTTGAGGTTGTAGATATTGTAAAGAAGTTTTTCACATTTTTTATCGACATAAAGACAGATTTCCCCGTCGGCGTTTCTGATTTTTGCGTTGAATGCGGCAATTCTGGTTTTTATAGGAGGGTTATAAGCTTTTATTCTTATTTCAACATCATAACCGTATTGTAGGAGTTTCTTTTTTATAATGACGTAATTTGTGTATTCACTTGTACAGCTCCTGTTATCGCCGGAAGCATCGCCGTTGATTATGATTTTGCCTTTATGGTTCGGGTATCTGCGGCAAAATTCTTCACAGGCACGTGCTGTTGTGGTATTTTCCATTGCGATTTCATCAAAGTAGAATACTTTATCTTCTGTTTTATGTGCCAGTACCCAGCACATCGGATCAACGTTAAAATCACATGAGATATGAAGATCCATTTCAGGTTGATAAGATATGTTTTTAATATTTTCATCGGTAAAATCTTTTACTACAAGCCCGCTTGAGTAGTCTCCGTTTTGTGCCAGCACAAAAATTTTGTAGTACTGCTCATCATAAACTTTTTTTAATTCGTCACAAAAACCTTCGGGTAAATATATATTCTGTGTTGTAGGTGCTGTTATAAGCCTGTAATTTACGGCCGGATTTTCGACAAAAGTCTTGTAAATCCAGCCGCGTTGAAGTTCCGGGTTTGTATGTCCGAAGATACGGTAGGTAAAATGTTTCCAGTCCTTCCTGGGTCGTTGACGCATTCTTGAAAGGAGAACTTTGAATGTATCATAAGGAATATCTGACATTTCTTCAATTTCAACAAACCCCAGATTTAACGATTTTAATTTATTCGGTTCATCGAAATGCCGGAAAAGGATTTCGGATCCGTTTTTGAAAGTGAGTTTCTGCAGTGAGGATGACCATTCATAATCTTTGCCCTCAGCAAATCCAATCTGTTCAAGGTGTTCAAAATAGGTCTGGAGTGTTGTATCTCGTACCAGAGTGTAGGTTTGTGCTCCTACAAGACCTCTGATTCCCGGATATTTCAGGGCGAGAAGTATTCCGAGAAGCGAACCTGCAAAGGTCTTTCCCGAACCATAACCGCCCTGATAAACCGCTACATCAAGTGTATAGTTATGCGGTATCTCCAGAAATTCCCGTTGTGCTTTTAAAAGTTTATATTCCATTTTTATTTTTTGTCCTGAAGTAGAAAGTTGCTTGAATTTTCTATCCCGTATTGTTCAAGTGCAAATTTAAAACATTCAATCCAATCTATTTGTTCTGCTACATCCGGAACCTGTGCAAATGCCTGAACTACTTCAAACATTTCTTTTAATCTGGATTTTCTTTCAAAGCTTGCTTTTCTGTCACCGTAGCGATAGATATAGTTTGCAGTTCGAACATTATCATCAACGGTTTCAAATTCATATTTCCCGTGATTATCAATTCTGATAAGTTCATTGCCCAGTTTGAAGTTTGCAATGATTTCTGCAGTTTTTTGAACCATAGGGATGATGATTTTTCTGTTGATTGAATCCAGCATCATATTCAATCGGGCTTCCTGACCGCTTACTGAATAGTTAAGTTCAGTTGCAGTACGTTCTGTTGTCTGAAGATTTCCCGCCATGTTTTTGAATATGCCGGTTGCACTTTCTATTGTTGATTTAAAGTAACTCAGAAAGTCCCAGCCCTGCATAGCTTTATCAAAACTTAACGGTGCCGGTGCCGTCGTCATCAATGCTGAATCATACTCAATAATTTTGCCCGGTCTTACGTCCTGTTGACCTTTAAAGCATCCTTTCGGTGCAAGGTAAGGCGGATTTATCATAAGTGCAAGTGCATCAATTTGTTTGTTTAATATTGTTGAAGATATGTCATTCAACACAAGTGCTACTCTTAAAGGTGAAATTCCTCTGCCTGTCGAAGGACATTCAATTATATTTGCATGTATAAACGGATTTATTACAAAAGGATTGGTTTCGAATCTTATGATTTCACGGCGTCCGGCAACTGTTACTAATCTGTTTTTCAGGACAGTTCCGTCTGTAAGTTCAATATCTCCCCAGTATTCAAGAATTTCCAGTCTGTTTCCTTCATAACCTTTTTCTTCATCACTTCTTAATCTTTTGTTTGCCACCACTCCTTTCAAATTAGCGAGTTTTTCTTCTGTTAATAAGTTATTTGATTTGTCGCAAAATATATCGTCAAGAGTTTGGAATGTTCTGTAAATTTTTGCACAGCTGTCCCAGTTCTCTTTGTTTGTTTTGTCAAAGACAAAGTCTTCGGGTTTTATGTATTTTATTTTTGCGTTGTCATAGACAATTTTGTCTTGCAGCACAAAGTTTTTGTTATCTCCGCTTGTAATCTGTTCTTCCTGAGTTTTTGCTCTGCGGATTTGTTTTATATTTGTTTCCCAGCCGACAAACAGTGTGCATTCTCCGGTTTCAACAATACCGTCAATAATTTTTTCAATCTCATTTTCAAGATGCATTTGTTCAAATGTGTTTACAAGCATTGCTTTTTGACGATTTGCATAACCCTGTGTTTCAGGGGTGGTACCGGATACATCAAACATTGCATCCGGATGTGAATATAAATTCTCACTGAGATGTGATTTTAAAGTTTGAGCAAGCTCATATATATCAGGAAGTTCAATTTTGCTGTTCCATCCGTTTTGTCCTTGAAGGTGCGAATTGTAAACGGCATTTCTTACAAGTTTTATATCTGTAAGCTGTTGATTTCGTAAATCTTCAAAATCATCGTATTTACGGCATATTTCGGCAAGAAGAACTGTTTCTTCTCCCGGATTTAATTTTGCCGTTGTGTCTTCTTTTTCTATAATCATTTTTTTACCTTTCTTTTATAAGAGAATAAAGCTCAATATCCTGAAGTTTCCCTCCGGATATGGTTTCTGATTTCAGATAGCCCTCTTTTTTAAATCCGCATTTTTTTAAAATAGTTTTGACCATAAAATTTTGCGGATAAATTTGTGCTTTTATTTTTATTAATCCCAGTTTTTCAAAACAAAAGTTGAAGAATATTTTTGCCGTTTCATAAGTAAATCTTCCCCAGAATTCTTTGTAAAAGCAGGCACTTACTTCCGCATTGTGCAGTGTTTTTGAATCTCCCGTGATTTTATCCAGATAAACAAAACCGGCGGGTTTTCTGGTTTCGTCATCAAAGACAATCCAGAAGTAAGGGGAAAGTTTATTTATGTTGTCGGTAAAGTATTTCAAAAGGCTCCTGCCGTCGGCGGCAAAATCATCGTCGAGATATTTTGAATATCTTAAATATAGAAAAAACAGTCTGGTGAGGTCTTCCGGATTAATAAAATTTTTATCTTCAATATTTATGAGCAGAGGTTTAAAACTACTCATAAACAGTAATCCTGTCAAATTTTACATAAGCATCATCCGTTGCAAAAGAGGATGTTTCACCTTTTTTCATCTTTTCTCTGACAGAATCCTGTATGCCGAGAAGAGATTCTGCCTGTATCCCGTTGATATAGGTTTCGGATTTTGTTTGTCTGTTAAACAGTTTGAATACGCTTTCTTTTGAAAATATCAAATTTGGGGGAACTTTTGAAATGTCTGTTATTGTGACAGGTTTTGGTTTCTTTTTGCTTTTTTCTTCGGCTTCTCTAAATTCCTTTTCAATTCTGGCTTTGATTAAGTCATCTAAAGACGCATTATTTAAAAGTATTTGTTCAATATCTTCTTCTTTATCTTTCATAAAAAATCTCCTTAAATTTTGCTGTCATCAAGATTTGAAATGGTAATGATTTTTACTGTTCTGTAACTTTCAGTGTCTTCCGAATTATTCAGACCCAGATATTTACAGAGGCTTTCAAGTGCTTTCAGGGCTGCGGAGGTGTCACGCAGTTTCTTTTTTCCGGTAAAATTCCCGTCTTTGTCGGTTATATCTTCTTCCTCAAGAGAAAACTCGGCAATCTGTAATAATTTTTGTATTACATAGCCTTTAGGTACTGAAAGTGCATCAATTTGTCTGTTCAGCGATTGTTTTATATGTTTTATTATTTTCGGATCAGATAAAAGTTTTTCTGATTTGGATTTTAAATCTTGTGTTTTATAACCGGCATTTCGGGCGGCAAGTTCACCATTCAGAGTTTTAATATATTCTTCCGTAAATTTTTTTTGTTGTAGAGTAAGATTTTTCATTGTTGCATATTATTAAGATTTATTCTGATAGTTGAAATTTTTTTTGAAATGTGTTATAATATACATGCTATTTATATTTCGGCTAGTGTAAATCTTAACAGGGGGGAATGAAAACTTCCTGTTTTTTTTATGTTCTGAAAAGATTTACCTGCGGTGCGACATTTGCATCAACCGCCAGTTTAGCTTTCATATTAGCAAGAGCCTCTTTGTACATTCCATACCAGTAATTGAACCGGGTATGCTGAGGGTTTCCCTTTAAACGCATGCAGCTACCGTAAACAAGAAGCGGTTCTGCATATACTTCCGGAATTAGACTCTCATCAGTTTCTTCCTCAAATGTTTTCTTTTCCGTTCCGTCTTCGGATACCGCACAATCTGCGGTATAGTATATAATTTTAAGTTCTTTTTCACTATCGAAAACAGGAAAGAGTAATTTATCATTAAAGGATGTATAAGTCTGTTCAGGCTGAGAATTTGTGAAAAATTTTTCAAAATCGTCATGGTAACGGTACTTTTTCCCATCCAATATTACTGATGCAATTCTGCCATTTATCGTATTTGTTATTTGTCCTGTTTTGGCCGGCAGCATAAGAGTGGTTTCTCGCAGCAGGAAATTCCATTTTTCAAGTGAACAAATTTCCGTATTTATTATATTGATTATATTTTTTAATTTTTCGTGTTCATTTTTGGATAATTGGCTGAATGAACTCTCCTGTTTGTAATTTAATTCAACAAGGCATTTATTTATTAATTCAAAGTAATTCATTTTTTGTCTCCGTTTTTTTTAAAGCGGGAGGTTTCGCATTAATAATGCGTACTCCCGCTTAACGATTAATTTTACGCTTAGCGGATAAGCCCTTTTCTAAGCTGTTCCATGATTGCTTTTTCATTTCTGGCAAATTCCGCACCGCTCATTTTGCCGATTTGCTCGCGGGTAAAAACCCTGTTTTTATTATCGTCAAATGTTGAATTCTGGGCGTTTGCCCTTAATCTTTTTTTTGCGATTTCGTTTTCGTCATTTAATGTTTTTTCGCGGGCAATTTGTTTTAAATATCTGTCAACAGCACTGGTTTCCAGTTTTTCTATTAACTGTGATATTAAGGAGAGTTCATCTTTATCAAAACTTACATTTGAGTTTTTCAAATATTCCAAAACTTCACTTCTGCCTGAAGGTGTAAAGAAATTTGCTCTTTCTTTTTCAAATTCAGCAAATCCGTCCTGCATTACAGGAGCTTGTAAAACAGGCTGAGCATTCTGGTTTTGAACCATGTTATACGCCTTATTTAATACATAGTTTACTAAATATTGTCCTTGGGTATAGTCAATTTGACCTGATTCAACCATATTTTGAATTGTCATCAAGTCTCTTTGGGCTATACTTTTTACATCATACTGCCCTGTCTGTTCCTTCTGTGTTGCAGATGTCATTTGTTGGTTTTGAATATTTGCATTTCCTGCAGGTAAGTTTTGAATATCGGCATAAGATAAATTCCCCTGCTGCATATTTTGTAATCTTTTATTGTTCATTTTTTTCTCCGTTGTTTTTTAAACCGTTCATATACATAACTGCATATTCTACGGCATTATCAATAAATCCCGATAAAACAAAAGCAATGAACCCTTTGAAAAAAGGATTTAGCGGAAGATGTTCAACAACATAGGTTACCGCCATTTTCTTTTTTTCTTGTCCTTTTGAAGAGCCCAGAGCCTGTTCGGCTATGGCTACGGCACTTTGAGCAAGTTGTTTTATCGTGTTTTTTAAATCGCTAAACATAGTGTCCTTTCTTCCATTGTGTATTTGAAAAAAGCACCCTTAAACACTAATAAACGGAATAAAGGTGCTTATCCGTACGTAAGAGAGATTATGCCGTAGGTTTTTTAACTACCATTTTTGCGAGTGCTTTTGGTTGAACTGTTTTTGCACCGTAAAGGTATAAGCCTCTTACTAAATCAGAGAAGCTGTTCTGATCTCTCAAACTTTCAATTTTTGCTAATTGGGAAGCAAATGTTATAGCATCGTTTGTACCGGCCAAAACGTAGTAATTACCTGACGTATCTGTTAAGTTTGTACTTACCAGAACATCCATACCTGCGATTCTGCCGATAGCACCTTCTCTTAATGTTTCGTCTGCTACATTATGTGCACCGATAAATTCCGTACTCTGAAGCAGATAAGACTCTATTGTAGGGTTAATAACAACCCAAGGACGTTTTGCTGCTGATACTGCATTGGAATTTTTCAGGCACAACGCAAGGTTTACGAAATTTTGATATATTGTTGTTTTATCAAGTGTAACCGGGGCGGAATCACTGCCTACAACGTTGTTTGTGTCAACATTTGCATGCTGGCCTAGAAGATAGGTATCCTGAACTTCTTCGATTGCTTTTTTAGCATTTTCAAGATGAGCCTCCATAATGTCTGCATTTGACTGAACTTTTGCAACATCATTAATTTTGAAAGCAAAGAATTTTTTCTGATCTATTACAAGGTCTGTTGATGTCGGGGAAAGCTCCTTGTATGTAAGTGTATCCGTATCTAAAGTCGAAACGCTTACTGCTGCAGGTGTAATAATTTTTACTCTGTCACCCTGATTTTTAATTTCACCTTCATAATTTCTGTTAACGCATTGAAGCATTACGCATTCCTTTTGGAGCATTGCATTGAGTTTATGGCTCCAGATTTCGGGAATGAATACGTCGTAAGCATTTGTTGTACTGCTTAAAGTTGAAGTGTCTTCGCTCATAAATTGTCCTTTCTTTGTTTGAGTGTAACGTTTGCGGTGCGTTTTTTATTAATCGTCGTTATAGATTTCTCTGAATTGTAAACCAATAATTGCACAGGAGTTTGTTTGTTCTGTTCCTTCTATGCATAGCTGTATTGAGTAGTTTGATTCTGAAATTTCAACTTTTTCCAGTGTATCGGAACTTATTGACCATATAGGAAATGATTCGTCATCTTTTGCCCAATGGCAGGGTAGTGATTCTGAGGTGTCATCATTTGCCCAGATAAGATGTTCATAATGTATTGCATAAATTTTTTCGCTGTCATCAGCATATTCACTGTCATAGTCTTTATAAACAGAGAAATTAAAATCATTGTCATATGAAGCATCAAGTATAAAGTAAAACTCGTCGATAATTTTTCTTTTATGGGCTGATGTGAGGGCAAGAAAAGGAGATTTCCACATAAAACTTACAGGAGTGCCGTTGAATGTAGTTCCGTAATCTTCCCTGTAAATTTTTCCTTCGGTGTCAGCCGTAAGAAGATAATCATCAAATATACAGGCAGTAGTTATATCCTGAGGAATCTTTCTTTTGTACCAGGACTTATTCACATAATCATTTATCCAAATTGTGTGAAAGTAGTTGTCGTCAGTATATGGAAAGAAGAACCAAACCTGATTTTTGGTCTCGTAATGCAGTGCAAAAGCATTATCCATTGATGATTTATTAAAATTATCAAATTCGGGATTAATATTTCTTGATATTTCGGAACCCAGTTGTATCTGGTTTAATTCCCCTACCTGTTCAAGGGCAAAAATCCCGCTGCTTAAGAAATATTGTTTGTTTTCAACATTTACAATACCGCGGGAAGATAGTGCACCTTTGTCGGCAAATTGTGTTACTGCAAAATCTTCGTCACTTATACCTGTTAAAAGATATACTGCATTTTTCTTATAAATTGCCAGATAATCTTTATATGTATAAAGTGCCGTGATTGTGTCGGTATTGGTATGAAAATTCCTTATGTATCCTGCATCTCCTTCGGTTGTAAAATCATTGTATGTTCCGAGAGCAGAATAATATATTGTGGAGTTATCCGCAACCCAGACACGACCTTTGTATATTCCGATTACATTGCTGTAAACCGGGTTCCCTTCAGAATCTTTAAGATTGCATTCTTCAACATCATTTGTATCGTTATTTTTTATATAAAACAAACTGTCGGATTTGCTTGATATTAATACCCCGTCAAGAAATTTTGCAAAAACAGGCATTTGTCCGTTAATTGTTTTCTCAAGAAGTTGTAAGTTTTTTGTAGTTTGATTATATATGTAAATTTTTCCGGAAGCCGTTGTTATGACAAGCTTCAAAAGTTTATCATGTTTCATTTCACAGAGTCCTGTGATTGTTTCTCCGTCAGGCAGTTCCAGAAAAAGAGTGTTTCCCTTCTGTTTAACTATGCCTCTGTTTTGAAGAATTTCAATGTTTTCTGAATCTGTCCAGTAAAGTTTTTTTGTATCCAGACCGAGTTCGGTTTTGGTCAATGCCATATTGATTCCGCCGGAAAGATCATAGTATGAAACTTCCATATTTATTCTCCTTGCAATTTCTCTTTGTACCATTTGATTTTTGAGCGGATAAATTTCCCGACATCATTTTTCTCTAACCACGGATATGACGGGATAAATGTAATATCAATCTTGCCTGCACTTGTAGTCTCGGGATGTTTTTTCCCGAATTCATAATGTGTCATAACCGTTTCAGGTGCAATAGGAATACGATATTTAATTGCGAGTTTTGCACAATATTCCATTGCCGCTTCAAATTGTTTTGCTGTAATCGGATAAGCCCCCTGACAATTTTTATTCTTAAAACCGTACATTCCGCACATTGCAATTCCTATAGAACCTGTATTCCCGCCTCCGGTATGTGCGGCATAGTGGCCTTTTACACAGCGTAAATTGTTTTCCGGTTTGAACTTCCCTTCAAAAATATTACCATCTTTATCTATTAAAAAATGGTAAAATTGTTTTTCATAATCAGATGGGAAGTAATTACCGGCAGTCCAATGAATAATAATTCTTTTCATAGTTGCCCCTTATAAAATTTATCGGATACTGAGCATCCATTCAGGATTTTTTTGTCCGTATAACATAGCCGCATGAGTTCGGTTTCTGGCTTGAGTTTTTAAAATAATTTTATCAATGTAATCCCTGACCGTTCCGTAAGAAATATTTAATTGAAACCCAATCTCTTTATCCGAATATCCGGCCGCGACCAAAGTTATAACATCAGTTTCCTTTGGTGTTAATTTCATTATTAAATCTTCCTTTGTGTAAAATCTTTTGCTATTCTTTCTTTATAATAAATAAATAATAGTTATTAATTATATATATTTTTTAATAATATTTCCTCATTAATTTTTTTTAAGAAAAAGGGATGAATAATTCATCCCGCAGAGAGTAAGATAATTTTAAAAGGATTGTACGTGATTGTTTAGATTTTTGTTTTCATAGAGCCCTATTTTTAAAGAGCTTAAATTTGAATAACACCTTTTTAGCACCCCGTATTCGTTGTAGTTCAGATAGAACTTCCCGCTATTTTTAGGAATTTTTAACGGAACTTCTTCATACAGGATGAATTTTTTTAGTTTATCTAAAAATTGTTTTGCTTTTTGATTAACTTTGCGAACGGTGGAAATATTATCATTTTTATCCACTCTTGTTAGCTGAACGACTGTATGTCCACATACCGGACATTGTTTGAGATAATCCAATTCGCACAGCACAAAATTCGCTTGCGGAACAAGCTTATAAGACCTTGTCTTACGCAGGCCTCCGCAGCAATGTATATACCCCATACACAATACCTCTTCCCTTCAATCGGCAAACAGTTTTACCATCTTCGGGTGTGAACCTTAACCGATTACATATTCAGTATAACGTGTTTTAAAAATAATAAAAGACGCCATTTCAATATAAATGACAATGACGCCATGATTTCATGGGGTGTTGTAAATTGTAATACATTTATATAGAAAAACAGCCACCCGAGGGCGGCCTGTCTTATTTGTAAAAGGTTAGTATGTAGGAGAAAATAAAGAAAATGGTTATACATATATTATAACTCTTATTATATTAATAGTAAATATATTTAATATATATTTTACATATCTTAATAAGTTTTTATTATAACATTATTTATGTTAT